>Ga0268288_10015_pt1 | contig 293527 bp, 275 predicted proteins | sample BraspS3V5C_FD_191349 | JGI IMG/M metagenome (GOLD analysis project Ga0268288, IMG submission 191349) | Soil microbial communities from Anza Borrego Desert, Southern California, United States - Bradyrhizobium sp. S3-V5C | ecosystem: Environmental > Terrestrial > Soil > Desert | place: USA... | reverse complement strand
ACACCCGTCGGTGAGCTCAAAAGAGAAACAACAGATCGGCACAAGTCTACTCACGCCAGGCCCTAAGGCCTGGCCGCAAGGACAAACGCCGCCCGCGTCTCCCTTCCTCAATCCAACTTGTCAAAGATCAGTAATCACTCTCGTAATTACCAGCTGAGGAGAAGTCAAGTACCTCGGCTTTCGCCAGATCTACTTTTCTTATCCTCGGGAAGTCCGTCCGGCCCGCCCGGTTTTTCTTCCGGACCGCGTCGGGAGGCGCCGTATAAGCTGCCCCAGACTTCCGTGTCAACCGCTCATTGTCCCGGCGAGGGAACCGAACCGGCCGGGCCGGATCTCGGCGCCTCCCTCGACAGAGCGCAGCGCGGAACGGCCCGGAGGCCCCTCGGTGCGGCGCTGGACGATGGACGCTCCCTCAGTCGCCGGGCCCGGAGCGAGCCTGGGCCCGCGCCCGACAGCGTCGCGACCCCGGAGGGTCGATGCTGGCCGGTGATGCTGAAGGAAGGTCCGGCCGACGGCGTACCGTCGTGGCCGGTGGAGCGGATTTAGGCGCGGGCGCCGCGATGCGCAAGGGGCCGCACGCAGAACGGCCAAGCCCGTGACGCACGGCTCCGGGATCGCGGCCGCTGCGCGCTTCCCGCTCGGACTCCGCCCACAGACGGCGCGGTGCGGCGCCGATCTGGGCAGGCCGAGGAGCGGCTGCACCGACTTTGGTCTTCCGCATCCCGGGGCGAGCGCGGATCATCCGCCGTCGACACCCGTCCGGCGCGGGCGCCCCGCCGGCGCGCCCGGCCGCGCGTCCCCGCCGCAGAGGAATCGCCATGCCGCGCCACCACGAGATCCCCGCCATCCCCGAGAACATGGTGCTCGGCACCTTCGACGCCGCGCGGCCGCCCGTGCTGACCGTGGCGTCCGGCGACACCGTCACCCTGCACGCGCATCCCGCCGGGGGCCGGGCGACGCTCCACCCCGACCCCGCGCGAGTCCCGGCGGACCTGCTGCACGCCCTCGACACCCTGCCGCGCGGTCTGGGGCCGCACTTCATGACGGGGCCGGTCCACGTCGAGGGCGCCGAGCCCGGTGACATGCTGCAGGTCGACATCCTCGACCTCGAGTTCCGGCTGGACTGGGGCTTCGTGTCGATCCTGCCGCTGCTCGGCACCCTGCCGGACGAGTTCACCGAGTACGAGACCGTCCACGCCGACATCGACGCGGCGCGCGGGACCTGCCGGCTGCCCTGGGGGACGGAGCTGCCCCTCGCCCCGTTCTTCGGCATCCTGGGGACCGCCCCGCCGGCCGCCTGGGGCCCCGTGGGCTCCGCGGTGCCGCGCGCCTTCGGCGGCAACATGGACAACAAGGAGCTGACGGTCGGCACGACCCTGTACCTGCCGGTCTTCAACGCCGGCGGCGGCTTCTACGCGGGCGACGGCCACGGGGTGCAGGGCGACGGGGAGGTCTGCATCACCGCCCTGGAGACGGGGCTCACCGGGACCGTCCGGCTGACGGTGCGGAAGGACCTCCGGGACGCGTGGCCCTTCGCCGAGACCCCGACCGACCTGATGTCGATCGGCCTCCACGAGAGCCTGGACGAGGCGATGCGGCAGGCGGTGCGCGGGATGATCCGCCTCGTCTGCGACCGGACGTCCCTCACCCGCAACCAGGCCTACATGCTGTGCTCCCTGGCCGGGAACCTGCGGATCACCCAGACCGTGGACGGCAACAAGGGCGTCCACATGATGCTCCCGAAGGCCGCGCTCGCCACCGCCTGAGCGCGGCGCGCCGGCCGCCCGGGAACAGCACGCGGCTTTTACGGTCTTAACCTAGGTCAATACCGTATTTCTCGGCGGTTTAAACACGGAATTAGCATCCTTCCGGCTATCCAGGCGGGGTTTTCCCGCCGCGCGCTGCCCGGCACTCCCGCGAGGCCCTGGCATGCGCCCGGATCCCCTGCCCGCCCGCCCGCCGCTCCGGGACGCGGGGTTCCCGATCCCGCCCGGGCAGGGCGCGGCGCGCGACCCCCTGGTTCCCTATCTCGACGCGGCCCGGCAGGGCCTCCTGATGATCGACCGGGCCGGGACGGTCGTGGCGGCGAGCGCGCCGGCGCGGCGGCTCCTGGAGAGCCTGACGGTCGCGCCGAGGATCGGTGCCGCCGCGCTGCCGCTGCTGCGAGCCCTGCGGGACGGGAGCGCCCCGGCGCGGCACGCGACCCTGCGGGCCCTGCGCGGCGCGCTGGCCCGGCGGCAGCCCGCCCTGTTCGAGGTGCGGCGCCGGGCACACACGGTCCAGGTCGAGCTCCACCCTCTCGCGGAGGGCGGCTGGGTCGTCACCCTGGAGGACGTCAGCACCCGGAAGGCCACCGAGGCCCGGGCCGACGCGATGGCGCGGCTCGACCCGCTCACCGGCCTGCCGAACCGCCTGCTCCTGCGCGAGCGCCTCGCCGCAGCGCTGGAGCGGCTCGCGCGCCCGGGCGAGGGCTTCGCCCTGCTGCTCATCGACCTCGACCGGTTCAAGCCGGTCAACGACACCCTCGGCCACCCGATCGGGGACGCGCTGCTGGCGACGGTCGCCGACCGCCTGCGCTCGACGGTGCAGGCCACCGACACGGTGGCGCGGATCGGCGGCGACGAGTTCGTCATCCTGCAGGCCGGGATCCGCGACGCGGCCGGCACGCAGGCGCTCGCCCGCCGCGTCGTCGACCTGATCGGCCGGACCTACATGGTGGAGGGCCATCTCCTGACGATCGGCGCCAGCGTCGGCGTGGCGCTCGCCCCCGCGGACGGGACCGACGCCGACCGGCTCCTGAAGAACGCCGACCTCGCCCTCTACCGGGCCAAGCTCGACGGCCGCGGCACCTACCGGTTCTTCGAGCCGGAGATGGATGCCCGCATGCAGGCGCGCCGGAAGCTCGAGCTCGACATGCGCCAGGCGCTGGCCCGGCGGGAATTCCAGCTGCACTACCAGCCGCAGATGCAGCTCGCGAGCGGCACGCTGATCGGCTGCGAGGCCCTGATCCGGTGGCGCCATCCCGACCGCGGCCTGGTCTCGCCCCTCGACTTCATCCCGCTGGCCGAGGAGATCGGCCTCATCGTCCCGATCGGCGAGTGGGTCGTCCGGCAGGCCTGCCGCGACGCCGTGACCTGGCCGGACCCCATGTCGGTGGCGGTCAACGTCTCGCCCGCGCAGTTCAAGAGCGACCGCCTCGTGGAGACGATCATCTCGGCCCTGGCGGGTTCGGGGCTGCCGGCGCGGCGGCTCGAGGTCGAGATCACCGAGGGCGTGCTGCTGCAGGAGAACGACCGGACGCTCCAGACCCTGCACCGGCTGCGGGAGCTCGGCGTTCGCGTTTCCATGGACGATTTCGGCACCGGCTACTCGTCGCTCAGCTACCTGCGCTCGTTCCCCTTCGACAAGATCAAGATCGACCGGTCCTTCGTGAAGGATCTGACCAGCAAGCCCGACGGCGAGGCGATCATCCGGGCCATCGCGGGGCTGGGGAGGAGCCTCGGCATGACCACCGTCGCGGAGGGCGTCGAGACGTCCGAACAGATGCAGCGCATCCGGTTCGAGGGCTGCACCGACGTGCAGGGCTACCTGATCAGCAAGCCCGTTCCCGCCGAGGACCTGCGCCAGGTCTTCGCCGCCTTCCCGCAGGCCTGACTCCCCGCCCCTTCCGGACGCAAAGCCATGAGCGACCTCTACCGCCTCGTCTACGCCAGCAAGAACCTGCTCCAGGGCCCGGAGCCGGAGGCGATGGCCGCGGTCCGGCAGATCCTGGACGCGTCCCGGCGGAACAACGCCGCGCTGGACGTGACCGGCGCCCTGATGTTCAACGCGGGCGCCTTCGCGCAGGTGCTGGAGGGCCCGCGGCAGGGCGTCGAGGCGACCTTCGAGCGGATCCAGCGCGACCTGCGGCACGACGACGTCACGGTCCTGCAGTGCGGCCCGGCCGAGAGCCGCGGCTTCGCGAACTGGTCGATGGCGTTCGTGGGCGCGTCGCGCAGCGGTCAGGCCCGTTTCAGCGGCCTCGCGACCGAGAGCGGGTTCGACCTCGCGCGGCTCGACGGCGACCGGGTCTTCGCCATGCTGCACGGCCTCGTTCTCGAGGAGGAGGGCGTCCCGGCCGCCGAGACCGTCGCCGCCGCACCCGTCCCTCCGGAGACCGTCCCTCCGGAGACCGTCCCCGAGCCGCGCGCGGCGTCCGGGCTCGACGTCGCGCAGGTGCGCGCCGAGATCGCGCGGCTGCGCCCGGAACCCGCGCCGCCGGTCGCCGCGCCGCCGCCTCTCGCGCCGCCGTCTGCCGCCCAGGACCGGACGCCGCCGGTCGAGCCGGCCCCGCGCCGACCGGCCGGGACGCGCGGCGCGACCGAGGCCGCCCTCAGCGTGCTCAAGGCGGCGCTGGCGAGCGAGCGGCAGCGCACGACCGACCTGCGGGCGGAGATCGACACCCTGCGCGTCGCGCTGGCCGCCTCCGAGGACCGCCTCGGGGCGCTGCGCGACGAGAGGGACCTGTGGGCCGGGCGGGCCGGCCTGCTCGCCCGCGCCCTGGCGCAGGAGGCCGACGCTGTGTGCGCCGCCGCACCGGTCGAGGCGGGCGACCGGCCCCCGGCGCGTCACGGGACCCGCGCCGCCTGAAACCGCCGCGGCGGGCGGGCGAAGAGGCGTCATCGTGACCGACTCCGAGGGACTCGATGACGCTGCTGCACGACCTCACGGGCGCGCCCCCCGGCATGACCGGGCGTGCGCTGCTCCTGCGCCTGTCCGCCATCGGCGCGGTGCTGGCCGGGACCGCCGGCACCTTCGCGTATGCCGGCGGCTGGCTCTCGCCCGGCCTGCTCACGCCGGCCCGGATCATCGACCGTTTCGAGCAGGTGAACGGGCCGCATCCCGGCTTCCGGCGCAATCACGCCAAGGGGATGTGCGTCGCGGGCCGCTTCACGGGCAGCGGCGCGGGCGCGCGCCTGTCGAAGGCGGGCGTGTTCGCTGCGGGACGCGTGACGCCGGTCGAGGGGCGGGTGGCGCTGGCCGGCGGACAGCCCTACGCGGCCGACGCCGCCGCCACCGTGCGCAGCCTCGCCCTGCGCTTCCGGCTGCCGGACGGCGAGGAGTGGCGCACCGGCATGAACAACATCCCGGTCTTTCCGGTGCGCACGCCCGAGGCCTTCTACGCGCAGCTCCTCGCGGCCAGGCCCGATCCCGCCACCGGCAGGCCGGATCCGGAGCGCCTGAAGGCCTTCTTCGCGGACCATCCGGAGAGCGCGAAGGCCGCCGCGCTGATCAAGGCCCGGACCGTGACCGCGGGCTTCGCCGACAGCACCTACTGGAGCCTGAACGCCTTCCGGTTCGTCGCCGCGGACGGCGGCACCCGGCCGGTGCGCTGGGCCCTCGTCCCCGACCCGGTGCCGGCGGTCGACGCCGCGCCGGGCGACCGGAACGCCCTGTTCGACGCGTTCGCCGCGCAGCTCGCGCAGAACCCGCGGCACTGGCACCTGATCGTCACGCTCGGCCAGGCCGGCGACCCCACCGCCGACGCGACGCTGCCCTGGCCCGCCGACCGCGCGACGGTGGATGTCGGCACCCTGACCCTCACGGCGGCGACGCCGGAGGCCGCCTCCACCTGCCGGGACATCAACTTCGATCCGCTGGTGCTGCCGGACGGCATCGCGCCGAGCGACGACCCGCTGCTGAGCGCCCGGTCGGCGGCCTACGCGCAATCCGTCACCCGCCGCGCCGGCGAGACCAAGACGCCGAGCGCCGTGACCGGGGCCGCCATCCACGGAGCCGCCCTGTGACGGAGACCGCCCGCTTCAACCGGCCCGCGCGCCTGCTCCACTGGACCATGGCGGCGCTGATCCTGGCGATGCTGCTCATCGGCGCCGCCATGGTGACCTCGCTCGCCGATTACAGCACCCTCGTGGCCCTGCACCGGCCGCTCGGGATCCTGATCCTGCTGCTCGCCGGGCTCCGACTGGCGAATCGCTGGCGCCACGCGCCGCCGCCGCTGCCGGCGAATCTTCCGGTCTGGCAGAGGCGCGCGGCCCACGGCTCGCACATCCTCCTCTACGGCCTCATGCTGGCCATGCCGCTGATCGGCTGGGCGATGCTGTCGGCGGCGCGCTATCCCGTGATCCTCGCCGGCCCGGTGGTCCTGCCGCCGATCCTGCCGCCGGACCCCATGCTGTACGCGGCCCTGCGCCGGCTCCACACCGCGCTGGCCTACGGGCTGTTCGCCCTGATCCTCGCGCATCTGGCGGCGGCGCTGCTGCACGCGCTGATCCACCGGGACGGGGTCTTCGCCAGCATGGCACCCTGGCGGTCGAGGCCGGCCGGGACGGCCGCGCCCCCGAAACGGCGCTCTCGTTCTCTTGAAAGTCTGATCCGTTCTCCATAAAGAACGCACGCCCCGGTCGGACGGGGCGGGCGATCTCTGCGTGGAGGACGAGGCGATGTCAGAGGGATTAGCGGCGCGTACCGTCGCGGCGGCCAACGGCGTGGCCCAGGACGCGGCCTTCGGCGCGGTGATCGCGCCGATCCACCTGTCGACGACCTTCAAGTTCCCGGCCTTCGAGCAGCCCGGCCCCTACGATTACTCGCGCCTGGGCAACCCGACCCGGGACGCCCTCGCCGACACGATCGCCAAGCTCGAGGGCGGCGCCCGCGCCGTCCTGGTGGCGAGCGGCATGGCGGCCCTCGACCTCGCCCTGTCGAGCCTGCGGCCCGGCGATCTCCTGGTCGCGCCGCACGATTGCTACGGCGGGACGCACCGCCTGCTCAGCTTCCGCGCGGAGCGGGGCCATTACCGCGTCGCCTTCGTCGACCAGACCGATCCGGACGCGCTGGCGGCGGCCCTGGCCCAGGGGCCGAAGGTCGTGCTGATCGAGACGCCCAGCAACCCGCTGATGCGCGTGGTCGATGTCCGGCGCATCACCGCAGACGCGAAGGCGGCCGGCGCGCTGGCTGTGGTGGACAACACCTTCCTGTCGCCCGCCCTGCAGCAGCCGATCGCCCTCGGGGCGGATCTGGTCGTCCATTCCACCACCAAGTTCCTGAACGGCCATTCCGACGTGATCGGCGGGGCCGTGATCGCCGCCGACAAGGCGGTGGGCGAGGACCTCGCCGCCTGGGCGAACACGATCGGCGTCACCGGCTCGCCCCTCGACGCCTACCTGACGCTCCGGGGCCTGCGCACCCTGTTCGTGCGGGTGGAGCAGCAGCAGCGCAACGCCGCCGCCCTGGCGGCCTTCCTCGACGCCCATCCGGCGGTGGCCCGGGTGCATTATCCCGGCCTGCCCACGCATCCGGGGCACGCCCTGGCCAAGGCGCAGCAGGCAGGCTTCGGGGCGATGCTGAGCTTCGAGCTGGCCGGCGGCCGCGCGGCGGTGAAGACCTTCGTCGAGGCCCTGCGGGTGTTCACGCTGGCCGAGTCGCTCGGCGGCGTCGAGAGCCTGATCGCCCATCCGCCGACCATGACGCACGCGGCGATGGACCCGGAGGCGCGCGCCATCGCGGGCATCACCGACGGGCTGCTGCGCCTGTCGGTCGGCCTGGAGGCGGAGGCCGACCTGCTGGCCGACCTGTCGCGGGCCTTCCAGGCCCTGGACGGCTGACCCGGCCGGTCACTCCTCCTCGACCACGCTGAACCCGGACTCGTCCTCGACCACCCGGAAACGGGCGAGCTGCACGGTCCGGGAGCGCTCGGCCGCCTCGTCGCGGCACTTGTCGACATGGGCGGCGCGGTTGACCACCTGCAGGTTCGGCGCGCCCCAGTAGCCGAGGAGCTCCGGCCAGGGCGCGTCGCGGTGCTCGCGCCAGACCCGGTAGAGCGGCAGCAGATGGTCGACCTCGGCCGTCTTCAGCAGGCGCTTGCCGGTGGTGGTGCAGCGGTGGCGCTGGCGCAGCTTCAGCGCCCGGACCTGGGCGTGCGGCGCGATCCAGAACTTCCAGGCCGCCACACAGGCCGCGTGCCAGCCGGCATTGGTGTTGGGCGCGCCGCGCGCCCAGAGATCCCGGTGCCAGCCGAACCGGTAGACCGGCTGGCCGCAGATGCAGCAGGCGCCCCGGCCGCGGGCGAAGGCCGGGTCGCGGAAAGGGGCCGGCGGCAGGCGGAAGCTCCCGGCCCGGCCCGCGCCGCCGAGCTGCCAGCTCCAGCCCTCCGGTGTCCCGGAGCGGGCCGCCAGCGCCCGGGCGAGCCGGTCGGCCCGGAGGATGTGGTTGCGCCAGTAGCTCTCGACGGCGAGCCGCGGCGTCGGCGGGATCAGGGGTCGCGCGAGGGCGTGCTGCAGGACCGGCACTGGGAAGACCGCCGGCAGGGCCTTCTCCAGCCGTTTCCGCGCCTGCACGTTTCGGAGGGTGCGCCAGCTCGATGTCGTCATGCCGGACCGGTGGTAACCCGGCGGCCGCGGCGCCGCGACGGCACCGCTGCAACAGCGGTCCGGTCCCGCGCGGGCGGCCCTCAGGGTTAAGAAAATGTTTCCCGTGAAACATCGCGCGGTCCGGCAGGTCCGGCGCGGCCGGCCCTGCTCAGAGGTCCACCGCCATCGACAGCAGGTAGGTGCGCGGCGCGCCCTGGAAGAAGGTGCCGAACGAGGCGACGCCGGTCCAGTAGTGCGCGTCGGTCACGTTGAGGACGCTGGCCCGGAAGGTCGTCCGGCGCTCTGCGACCAGGGTCGTGTAGCGCAGGCCGAGGTCGAGGCGGGCCCAGTCGGGCAGCGCCTGGGTATTCGCGAGGTCGACGAACTGCCGCCCCGTATAGATGACCGCGCCGTTGAGCGTCAGGCCGGGTAACCCGGGCAGGTCCCACTCGGCGCCCAGGCTCGCCTGGACCTCCGGCACGCCGATCGGCCGGTGCCTGCGATTGACGGCGAGCGCTGTCCGGACGAGGCGTCCGTCCAGCAGGGTGACGCCCCCGACCACCCGCACCTGCGGGATGATCTCGCCGAACAGGCTCAGCTCGAGCCCGCCGACGCGCTGCTCGGCCGTCGCCGCGAAGCGCCCCTGCGGCCCGAGTTCGCCCGCGGGCTTCGTGATCCGGAACGCGCCGAGCGTGGCGCCGAACCGGCCGAGATCGAGCTTCACGCCCGCCTCGACCTGCCGGGCCACGTAGGGCGCCAGGATCGTGCCGGAATTGGTCGCCACCGCCGGGGCCACGTCGCCGCGGCTCAGGCCCTCGATGTAGTTGCCGTAGAGCGAGACCGAGTCCCAGGGCCGCACCACGAGGCCGACCATCGGGGTCGTGGCGCTCCTGTCGTAGGACGAGGCGAGCGTGCCGACATTCGACACGTAATTGTGCGCCTCAACGCGCTGGCGGCGCACGCCCAGGGTCAGCAGGACGCGCTCGTCGAGGGCCGATAGCGTGTCGGCCACCGCGATCCCCGACAGGGTGCTGTCGGACAGGCGGGGCCGGCCGACGCCGTAGATCGGCGCGATGTACGGGACGAGGGCCGGCGCGTAGAGGTTCGACAGGTAGGCGCCCCGGCCAGGCGAGAACCGCCGTGCCGTCGCCTCGTCGTACACGGAGCCCTGCACCGTCAGGGCGTGACGGATGACGCCGGTCTCGAACCGGGCCCGGACGCCGCCGTCGTAGGTCAGCCGGTCGACGCCCAGCGCGTAGAATTGCGGCGTGCTGGTCGTGTCGCCGCGGCCGTTGAGGATCGTCGGCGCCGACTGGAAGTAGCGCTCGACCCCGGTCTGCCCGCCGCCGACATCCGCGAACAGCGTGACCTGGTCGGTCAGGTCGTACTCCGTACGCAGCAGGCCGCCGCGATCGTCGACGTCCGAATACTCCCAGGGCTGGGTCAGGTTCAGGCGGCCGTCGGGCGCCCGCGGCACGGGCACGCCGGCCCGCAGGAGGAACGGGCGCAGCGGCGCGTCGAAGCGGTCGGTCTGCGCCAGCAGGTAGAGCCACGCGCGGAACCGGTCGCCTTGGTAGTCGAGGGCCAGGGCCCCGACGCCGGTCGTCTCGGTCTGGCGGTCGAAGGGCGTGGCGCCGCCGTGCAGGCTGCCGACGACGCGGGCGCCCCATTCCCGGCCCGGACCCCAGCGGCGGGCGACGTCGACCTGGCTGCCGCCCCAGGCGGACGAGCCGTAATCCAGGGTGACGCGCGTCAGGTCCGCCCCGGCGCGCTTGGGGACGATGTTGACCACGCCGCCGACCGCGCCGTTCGGCGACACCCCCGTCAGGGCGGCGGACGGCCCCTTCAGGACCTCGATGCGCTCCACGTAGTCGGTGAAGATGCGGAAGCTCGGGGCGATGCCGTAGAGCCCGTCGAAGGCGACCTCGCCGCTGGTGTTCTCGTTGGCCGGGAAGCCCCGGATGGAGAAGGAGTCGAACGGCGCCCCCGTGGTCTGGGTGGCGCGCACCGACGGGTCGAGGACCAGGGTCTCGGACAAAGTCCGCGCCTGCCGGTCCCGGATGAGCGTGTCGGTGTAGCTGGCGATGCTGAAGGGTGCCTTCTGCGTCTCGGTATCGCCCAGCAGGCCGAGGCGCCCGCCCCGCGCCACCTGACCGCCGGCATAGGCCGGCATCGGGCCGCGCGGCGCGGCCGCACCCTCGACCGAGAGTTCGCCGAGCTGGACATCCCGGCCGGCCCCCGCCTCCTCCGCGCGGGCGGCGTGCGGCCCGGAACCGACGAAGCCCAGCAGGACGGCCATCGGGAGAACCGGCCGGGCCGCGCGCCGTCGGCGCCGGGTCCGCGCGGAAACAGGTATTGAGAAGTCGTGGGACCGCATTGTCGCGACGGAGGCTCCGAATCACGGAGCAAGGCAGCAAATATCTCTACAGATGTCAAAAATACATTTGGAGTAATTACAATTACAGCCGCCGCGCGCGGGACGGATCTGGAGGACCGATATTGAACACGTTCTATACTGACCTCATACGCCGAACGACATCTTTATCAGTGCCTCGGCCATCGTCGCACGGTCGAGCCGGCGATTTCGCGGAAGGCGAGGCCGGATCTCGGCCGAGGCGCGCGGCCGGGATCGTCGGGCCGGGCGGGGCGCGACCCGGCCGCGATCGGGTATGGATCGCGCGTCCGAGCGGGTCGCCGCGGCGGGGACCGGGGCGCCCGGTTGCCAGGGTTGCCCACCCCGCCTAGACGGGCCCGGCGCGAAACTTGCCCGTCACCCCTCCTCTTGTGCAGAGGTTTTCCCGTGATCACCGGTCCGTGCCTCATCGTCCAGCCGATCCACGCGGCGGGCCTCGACCGGTTGCGCGCGGCCGGGCTGGAGCCGCGCCCGGCGAGCGGGACCGATTCCGAGACGCTGGCCCGCGAGGTCGCCGACTGCGTCGCCGTCATCACCCGCAACACCGGCTTCCCGGCCCGCGCCATCGCGGCGGCGCCGGCCCTGCGGGTGATCGGCGTGCACGGCACCGGCACCGACCACGTCGCCACCGCCGAGGCGACCGCGGCCGGGATCGTGGTGGTCAACACGCCCGGCGCCAACGCCGTCTCGGTGGCCGAGCAGACGCTGGCGCTGATCTTCGCCCTGGCCAAGGCCCTGCCGGAGGCCGACCGCTCGGTCCGGACCGGCGACGACAGCTTCAAGTTCACCGCCCGGCTGATCGAGCTCGCCGGGCTGACGCTGGGTCTCGTCGGCTTCGGGGCGATCGGGCAGGCGACCGCCCGGCTCGCCGCCGCCCTGGGACTGCGGGTACTGGCCTACGGCCCGAGCCGCCCGGACGCCGACTTCGCCAATGCCGGCGCCCTGCGGGCCGCCTCGGTCGACGCGCTCCTGGCGGAGGCCGACATCGTCTCCCTGCACGTGCCGCTGACAACGGGCACCCGCGGCCTGATCGGTCGGGACCAGCTCGCCCGGATGAAGCGGGAGGCCTTCCTGATCAACACCAGCCGCGGCGGCCTGATCGACGAGGCGGCCCTGGTGGAGGCGCTGGAGGCCGGCACGATCGCGGGCGCCGGGCTCGACGTCTTCGCCCAGGAGCCGCTGCCGGTCGACCACCCGCTGGCCCGCCAGCCCCGGGCGATCCTGACGCCCCATGTCGGCGGCTCCACCGGGGCGGCCCTGATCCGCACCGCCGAGACCGCCGCGACCCGCGTGGTCGACGTCCTCGCCGGCCGGCGGCCGGGCGGGCTGGTCAACCCGGATGTCTGGGAGCGGCGCCGCGCGCCGTGACACCCTGAGACCGGGGACCGCCGCGGGCCGCGCGACGGGCCTCCGACCAACACCCTCATCCTGAGGTGCCCGCCTCGGCGGGCCTCGGAGGGGAGGCTCCAGGGATCGCGCTGGCCTCTGGAGGCCTCCTTCGAGGCTTCCGCCTCGCTCCAGCACCTCAGGATGAGGGAGCGGGCGGGAGGGCCGCGCTCCCGACATCCCCGCCCCCGGCGGATCACGCCCTTTCGTCCGGACCGCGACCGCCCGCCGCGCACCGTGTCATGCAATCGTCGCAGACGGGCCGGAAAGCCACCCGCTGCATCCGAGGCCAGAGAGGGCTCCATGGACTTCCACCGCCGCTTCACGGTCCTGATGTGCGCCCCGGCCTTCGACCCGGACGATCTCGAGGGCGCGCGCGTCAACCAGATCGTCGCGGCCGTGGAGCAGCGCGGCTTCGAGGTGGTGCGCGCCCGGCGCGTCGAGGACGCGGCCATCGCGGTCCAGACCGACGCGGCGGTCGGCTGCCTCGTGGTCGACTGGGGCAAGCGCGGCCTCGACGGCAAGGCGGCCGCCCTCATCGACATGATGCGCCGGCGCGGCCTGGAGATGCCGATCGTCATCATGGTCCGCCGCAAGCGGCTGGAGGACATCCCGGTCGAGCTCCTCGACTTCATCGACGGCTACATCTTCCTCGCCGAGGAGACGCCGGAATTCATCGCCCGCGGCCTCGTCAGCCGGGTCACGCAGTACGCCGAGACCCTCAAGACGCCGTTCTTCGGCGCGCTCGTCGACTACGCCGAGAAGGGCAACCAGCTCTGGACCTGCCCGGGCCACAACGGCGGCATCTTCTACAACCGGTCCCCCATCGGCCGGATCTTCGTGGAGCACCTCGGCGAGGCGATCTTCCGCGACGACCTCGACAACTCGGTCCTCGACCTCGGCGACCTGCTGACCCACGAGGGCCCGGCGCTGAAGGCCCAGAAGGAGGCCGCCAAGATCTTCGGGGCGGAGAAGACCTACTTCGTCCTCAACGGCACCTCGGCGTCCAACAAGATCGTCCTGTCCTCCCTGGTGGCGGAGGACGACCTCGTCCTGTTCGACCGCAACAACCACAAGGCGGCCCACCACGGCGCCCTGTTCCTGGGCGGCGGCATCCCGATCTTCCTGGAGACGGACCGCAACGCCTACGGGCTGATCGGGCCGATCTTCCATGAGGCCCTGGATGAGACCCGGATCCGCGAAAAAATCCGCCGCAACCCGCTGGTGACCGATCCGGAGGCGTGGCGCCGGGAGCGGCCGTTCCGCGTCGCGGTGATCGAGCAGTGCACCTACGACGGCACGATCTACGACGCCCAGGAGATCCTGGAGAAGATCGGCCACCTCTGCGACTACATCCTGTTCGACGAGGCCTGGGCGGGCTTCATGAAGTTCCACCCGCTCTACGCAAGGCGCTTCGCCATGGGGCTGACGGGCCTCGACGAGACCTCGCCCGGCATCGTCGCCACGCAGTCGACCCACAAGCAGCTCGCGAGCTTCAGCCAGGCCTCGCAGATCCACACCCGGGACGGCCATATCCGCGGCCAGACCCGGCGGGTGGAGCACAAGCGGCTCAACGAGAGCTTCCTCGTCCACGCCTCGACCTCGCCCTTCTACCCGCTCTTCGCCTCCCTCGACGTCGGCGCCCAGATGATGAAGGGGCGCTCCGGCATGATCCTGTGGGACGACACGATCCGCCTCGGGATCGAGTGGCGCAAGAAGGTCCGGGCGATCCGGCGCGAGTTCGAGGAGAACGAGCGCGACCCTGCCCGGCGCTGGTTCTTCGACCCGTTCGTGCCGGACGTGACGGTGAACGCCGACGGCGCCGAGGTGCCGTGGGAGAGCGTGCCGACCGACGAGCTCGCCGCGACGCCGCGCCACTGGGAGCTGAAGCCGGGCGCGCGCTGGCACGGCTTCAGCCACGTGGCGCCGGGCTACGCCATCACCGACCCGAACAAGCTCACCGTGCTGACCCCCGGCTTCGACCGGCACACGGGGGCCTACGCCCAGCACGGCGTGCCGGCGCCGATCGTGGCGCAATACCTGCGTGAGAACCGGATCGTCGCCGAGAAGAACGACCTGAACTCGCTGCTCTTCCTGCTGACCCCGGGGGTGGAATCCTCCAAGGCCGGCACGCTGATCTCGGGCCTCGTCGCCTTCAAGCGGCTCCACGACGACAACGTCGCGCTGGAGGAGGCCATGCCGGAATTCGTCAACCGCCGGCCGAACCGCTACCGCGGCGTGCGCCTGCGCGACCTCTGCGGCGAGTTCCACGCCTTCCACCGGGAGGCCGGCACCTCCGCACTGCAGCGGCGCCAATTCGCCCCCGAGCACCTGCCCGAGATGGTGATGCCGCCCAAGAAGGCCGCCCAGCTGCTGACCCGCAACACGGTCGACTACGTGCCGATCGCCGAGGCCGAGGGGCGGATCGCCACCACGCTGATGCTGGTCTACCCGCCGGGCATCGGCACGGTTCTGCCGGGCGAGCGCCTGGACGAAAGGGCCAAGCCCATGCTCGACTATTTCAAGATGTTCGAGGCCTCCGCCAACCTGTTCCCGGGCTTCGAGGCCGAGATCCAGGGCGTCTACCGCGAGGTCGACCCGGACGGGCGGATCCGCTTCCACACCTACGTGGCGCGGGAGGGGGTCTGATGGAGATCGAGGTCGAGACGCCCGGCCCGGTCCCGGCCCGGTCCTGCCCCGACATCGTCATCCGCCCGTCCTCGGACGCCGATGTCGAGGCGATGGTGGCGATCTACGAGCACCACATCAGCCGGGGCGTCAGCGACGTCGGCGTCGCCGAGGAGGACCGGCTGCTCCCCGACGACCTGAAGCGCCGGCGCAAGACCATGCGCAAGAAGCGCCTGCCGCACCTCGTGGCGGATCGCGACGGCGCGGTGGCGGGCTACGCCTACGCGGTGCCGTTCCGGAAGCGGCCCGCCTACCGCTACACGCTCAAGCACTCGATCTACGTGCATCCCGACCACCTCCATGCCGGGATCGGCCGGCGCCTGCTGCCGGCCCTGATCGAGGCCTGCGCGGCGGGCGGCTACCGCCAGATGATCGGCTACATCGACGCCGAGAACGCGGCCTCCCTGCGGCTCCACGAGGCCTGCGGGTTCGAGCGGGTCGGCTACCTGCGGGCGGTCGGCTTCAAGTACGGCCACTGGTCGGACAGCGTCATGGTCCAGCGGGCGCTGGGGACGGGCTCGGAGGACCGACCGGGGTAGCGGGCGCGCCGGGACGAGTCCGGGCGCCCGCGGGATTCGGACCGTCCGCCTGTCGCCGCGCGCGGCCCGCGTCAGTGTCCGACTGCCGGCCGCGCCGTCGCGACGATGTCGACCTCGACTCCGACGTCGAGCGCCACCCACTGGCCCGAGGCCCAGGCCCCCTGCCCGACCCCGAACTCGGTGCGGACGAGGCCGACGCGCCCCGCGGCGCGCGCGGTGTCGCCCGCCAGGGTCAGGTGGAACGGCAGCGTCACGGGCCGGCTCGTGCCGCGGATCGTCAGCGTCCCGATCGCCGCGTAGTCGCCCTGCCCCTTGTCGACGAAGCGGGTCGCCTCGAAGCGCGCCTCGCTCCCCGCCTTGACGTCGAACCAGTCCTTCTGCGGCAGGGCCTCGTCGCGCTGGACGTCGCCGGTCCGGGCGCTGGCGAGGTCGACCAGCACGAGCGCGTGCCCCGCCTCGGGCTTGGCGGGGTCGAGATCGATGTCGGCCTTGAACCGCTCGAACCGCCCGGTGAACGGCACGCCGACCTGCACGCCGGAGAACCGGATGGCGCTCTTGCCCGGATCGACCGCCCACTCGGCGGCCGCCGCCGGCAGGGTGGCGGCCTGGAGAGCTGCCAGCAGGCAGAGGTGACGCGCGTTCATCGGGTCGGCTCCACGGTCGGGGTGATCGACGTGCTGCGCCCCGGCAGCATGCGGCGCAGCACGTCGTCGCGCAGGAGGAGGTGGTGGCGCAGGGCCGCCGCCACGTGGATTGCGAGCAGAGCCGCCAGGAACCACGCCCCCAGGGCGTGGACCCGCTTCAGGACGCCCTCGGCGGCGGGGTCGGGGGCGAGGCCCGCCAGCGGCAGGTGCGGCCAGGGCACGATCCCGTAGAGCACCGTCGGGATGTTGAACGGCGACAGCGACACCACGGCCCAGCCGGTCAGGGGCAGCCCGACGAGGAGCAGGTACAGGAGGTGATGGGCCGCCGCGGCGGCCCGGCGCTCCCGCGCCGGCATCCCGGCCGGGTGCGGCGGCGGCCGGTGGGTCAGGCGCCAGAGGACGCGCAGGGCGGTCAGCGCCAGCACGGTGATCCCGACCGACTTGTGCCACTGATAGAGCTGGAACTGGCGCAGCGGCGCCAACCCCGCATGGGTCATGGTCAGGCCCAGACCGATCAGGACGAGCACGCCCAGCGCGCTCGCCCAGTGCAGCAGGATCGCCACGGCGGAGTACCGCCGCGCGGAGACCCCGTTCGCCATGGCGGATCCTCCCAGCTCAGTCCTGCTTCTCGAAGGCGCCCGCGATCGTGAGGTGCAGCTCGTCGCCGATCAGCGGCACGTAGGTCTTCACCCCGAACTCGGAGCGCTTGAGCGTGCCGGTGGCCTCGAAGCCGACCGTGTATTTCTTGCTCAGCGGGTTCACGCCGGCGCCGACCAGGGTGACGTCGAGCGTCACCGGCTTGGTCACGCCGTGCAGCGTCAGGTCGCCCGTCACCTTCGCGTGGTCCTTGCCGGCGGGCACGACCTTGGTGGACACGAAGGTCATGTCGGGGAACTTGGCGGCGTCGAGCCACTGGTCGCCCTTGAGCTCGTCGGTGAGCTTGGCGCTGGTCGTCGTCACCGAGGCGACCGGGATCTTCACCGACAGCTTGGCGGCGGCCGGGTTCTTCGGCTGCAGCTCCAGCGTGCCGGACACGTCCGAGAAGCCGCCCGCGTAGTTCGAGAAGCCCATGTGGGAGACCCGCCAGCCGACCTGGGTGTGGCCGGGGTCGACCGCGTAGGTGCCGGCCTGGATCTGGGCGGGGTCGCGGGTCGGCGGTGTCTGGGCCAGCACCGGGGTGGCGACCGGGGTGGCGACCAGCAGGGCCAGAAGGCCGGAGGCGAGAATCGACTTCAAGGGTGTCTCCTGCAGAGCAGACGGCCGAGCGCGAGTCGCTGCGCCGCAGCCGCCGTGTAGACCCGTTCACGGCACCGGTTGAGCCTGCTATCCGGAACCCCATGGTTGCGAGAACGGAAACCTTCCGGGGCGGGCTCGACGATGTGCGGGCTTTCTGCGCCGTCGTGGATCTCGGCACGGTGACGGCCGCCGCAGCGACTCTGCAGGAAACCAAGGGCAGCGTCAGCCGGCGGATCTCCCGCCTGGAGCAGGCGCTGGGCGTCCGGCTGATGGCGCGAACCTCCCGGGCGGTGTCGCCGACCGCCGAGGGCCTCGCCTTCTACGCCAAGGCGCAGGACAGCCTGACGCTCCTCGACGAGGCGGCCGAGACCGCCCGCGACGCCCGCACGGTGCCGGCGGGGCACCTGCGGATCACGACCTCGATCGATTTCGGGATCGAGGTGATGCCCGAGATCGTCGCGAGCTTCCGGGCCGCCTACCCGCAGATCACCGTGGAGATGCTCAACACCGACGCGCGGCTCGACCTCGCGGCCAACCGGATCGATCTCGCCCTGCGGCTGGGCGGCGCGGAGGAGACCGGCTACCGCGCGATGGTCCTCGCGACCCTGGCGCTGGCCCTCTACGCCGCCCCCGCCTACCTGGAGCGCCGCCCGGCCCCGGCGGACCTCGCCGACCTGCGCGACCACGACCTGATCCTCGCCCGGGAACGGATCGGCACGGCCGGGCTGACCCTCTCCGACGGCCGGGGCCGCACGGAGCCGCTGTCCCTGAGCCCGGCGATCCGGGTCAGCGACTTCGCGACCGCGCTCCGTCTCACCCTCGCGGGCGCCGGGATCGGCCACCTCCCGAGCCTCGTGGCCGCCCGGGCCGTGGAGGCCGGGCAGATCGTGCGCGTGCTCGGCCCGTGGGCGACCCGCAGCAGCACCTTGCGCGCCGTCACCCTGGCCGGGCGCGAGCTGCCGGCCCGTGTCCAGGTCTTCCGCGAGCATGTCCGGGCCGTCCTGGCGTCGCGGGGATGCCGCCGTGACAGCGCGGAAACTCACACCGAATACAGATAAACCGATTTATTTATCTGTATCAACGCTCTACATAGGTCTATATCGCTAAAGTTTTACCGGACATCGTAGTGCCCGGTTGAGGGGCCGCATCGCACCATGCGCGCGGCGGCAAGCGCGGCCGCACGGCCAGTGCCCCGCGGAGTCCGGCCCGCAGCGCGTCACGTCTGGATATCGGTCATGTCCCTCCGCAGCAGGTGCCTGCGCCCCTTCGTGTTCGCCGGGATCCTGGCCCTGGCCGGGGCGGGTATCGGCCTCGAGACGGCCCGGGCCTCGCTCCCGGCCGCGACCCGGATCGTGCTGCAGAAGGCGGGCCGGTACATGCCGACCGACCTGTACCTGCGCCGCGGCGACACCATCGCCCTGCGCAACGGCGACGCGCGCCTGACCCACCACGCCTTCATCGAGGCGGAGCGGTTCTCGTTCGATGCCGGCGCTCAGGAACCCGGCGCCGAGACGCGGCTGACGCTGGTCGAGCCGGGCGATTTCGTCATCCAGTGCGGCATTCACCCGAAGATGAAGCTCACCCTCCACGTCGAGTAGGAATTCGGGCCCTGGGACCGGCTCAGCCGTCCCGGCCTAAGCCGAGGCCGCGGATGATGTCGCCGATCGGATCGATCTTCTGCGACGGGGCGGCCACCGGCGCGGTCTGCGGCGCGGCGGCCGCCGGCCGGTCGGATTCCGCGGTGCGGACGACCGAGGCGTGGCGGAGGCGTGCTGCCCGATGGACGCCGCGCTCCGTTCCCTTCGCGCGGTGCGCCGCGGTCTTGCGCGGCGGCTCGGCCGGGCGCGCCATCTCGGCGGGGAGCGGTGCGGCCGGCATGGCTGTGGCCGGGACGGCCGCCGCCACCCGCGGCGCCGGGACGGCCGCCAGCGCGCCGGTGGTCTCCGGCGCGGCCAGCTTGGCCGGCGGATCGACCCAGGCGCTCTGCGTGACCGGTGCCGCGTCCGTCACCGCCGGACGTGCGGGGCGCGTCTGCACCTCGTAATTGCCCGGATGCAGAATATGCGCGGCCGCCACCAGCCCGAATACGGCAACGGCAGTGGTCCCGAGGGTGGAGCGATAGTGTTCCATGGCGGAAAAACGTACCGCCAAGCTCCGAGTTCCGCTCGGGCGACACGTCGCCGAACCGACCGCGTCGCGGGTCGGACGGCGCGAACAAAAAAGGCCACTCCCGAAGGAGCGGCCCGAAGTCTAGGGAGGAAACGCCCAAGAAGGGCAGCGGGATCGCGACGCCATCGCCATCCCGCAATGCAAACATAGATTGCCGCATTGCGGCATGCAATGGATCGGGCGGCGCGGAGGCATGCATATGTGCCCGGGTCCGACCGCGCGGCCATGCGAATTCCGCATGATGCCGCGCGGGGGCCGCGAGGGCGTCGACCGCGCGGCGCGCGTCACCCTTCGAGCGGACCTGAAATCGGGCCGCGCGAGGAACGGGTCTAGGCGCCGCCGGCCCGACCGTCCTGGCCGATCAGGCGCTCGATCTCGGCCTCCGCGACGGCGCGCGCCGCGTGCTCGGACGTGTGAGGGCGGTACGACCCCCGGACCAGCTTGCCGCGGTCGCGGATCGCCCAGGTGAAGCGGCCGGGATCATGCCGGCTCGGCCTGACCTCGACCGTGTAGAGATGCCCGCCCGTCGCACCCATGCCGGGAATGTGCGTGAGCCTCCCGCGCCGGGACAGGGGGTGCGACCGTGCGCGGCAGCCCCGGCCGGCGGAGCCGTTCCGGGTCGGGGCGGGGGCGCGATCGCCGAGCCCGGGCCGTCCGCCGCGCGGAGCCCCTTTCCCGCGCGGCACAGGGGCGTGGCGGGGTTGCCCGGACCGGAGACGCTCGTGGTCCGGACCGCCGCGGCACGCTCGAGGGCCGCCCTAGCGCGCCGGCCGCCGCCGGCCCTGGGCCGGACCGCGCGGTCCGGAGCCGCCCGCCGCCCGGTCGTCGCTCCGGCGCTGGTCCCCCTGGCCCGGGCCTTCGGCCCGCCCCTCGGTCCGGGTCCCGAGCCAGACCACGTGCTTCGGGCCGCTGCCCCGGCCGCTCGCGTGCACGCGCTGCTCGTCGACCGCGAAGCCGGAGCGCTGCAGGCGGCTCTTGAACTTCCGGTCCGGGGCGCCCGACCAGACGCCCAGGATGCCGCCCGGCCGCAGGGCCCAGCGGGCGCGCTTGAGGCCCCAATTGTCGTAGAGCCGGTCGTTCGCCTTGCGCATCAGCCCCTCCGGGCCGTTGTCGACGTCGAGCAGGATCGCGTCGTAGCGCTCCGGGCCGGCCTGGATCAGGCGGTTGACGTCGGCCTCCTGCAGGTCGACCCGCGGATCGTCGAGGCAGCCGGCGAAGACGTGGGCGAGCGGCCCCCGGGCCCAGGCGACCACGGCGGGCACCAGCTCGGCCACCACCACCTGCGCCTCCGGCCCGAGGCCTTCGAGGGCCGCCCGCAGGGTGAAGCCCATGCCGAGGCCGCCGATCAGGATCCGGGCCCGGGGCCGGTCCCGGAGCCGCGCGCAGGTCATCGCCGCGAGCGCCACCTCCGAGCCGCTGCGCCGGTTGTTCATCAGCTCGATCGTGTCGGCCATGATGGCGAACTCGTCGCCGCGCCGCATCAGGCGCAGGTCGGTGCCGCCGCCGGGCACGGACCCGGTATCGAGATGAACCCAGGGTATCACGCGCGCGTCCTCGGTTGCCGGCGCCCTGTCGTGCGGGCGGCGGAGGGATCGCGGCGGGAGCGGGGCGGCGCGCGGGCCCGGCAGTGCGCGCCGCGCAACCCCCCGCCCGGCACCGCGCCTTGCCGCGACCGATTCCGGCGGCGTATCAGCACCTATGGCCAAGCGCATCAAGTCGAGACCGCAGGAGCGGGGCTCCGTTCTGTTCGATATCGTCTTCACGGACGGGTCCCGGGCCTCGAACCGGCGCGTGCCGGCCGAGATCCTCGGCGGCCTCGACGGCGACGAGCCCGCCCGGCAGCTCATCGAAGAGCAGGAGGAGGAGATCGCCCGCAAGGCCGGACGGCCGGGACGCGCGATCGAGAGCCTGACCCGCTCGCCGATCGTCAAGCCGAAGCCGGTCGCCTGATCGGGGCAGCCTGAGGCGGCCGGGACGGGCCTGGGGCGGTCAGGCGCTCTCGGCCAGCCGGCGCGCGACCTCCTCGCGCAGGGCCTCGTTCATCGCGGCGAACCGGGCCTGCATGCGCGTCCGCAGCCACGGGAACAGGCCGGGGGCGAGCAGGCCCGCGACGGTCTCGGCCTGGACGAGGCGGACGCCGTCGGCGGTCTCGGCGATCCGGACCTCGTGCTCGCCGATGAGCAGGGGCGGCGTCGGGATACCGCCGCGCCACGCGAGCCGCCGGCCGGGCTCCCAGCAGGTCACCGTCACCTCGCGCGCCCGGTAGGCGCGGCCGTTCAGGGTCCGCTCCAGGCGCCAGCGCGCGCCCTCGCGCAGGCGGCCCTCCGCCTTGCGGATGTACGGGTTCCACGCCGGGTAGGAATCCAGATCCGTCAGCACCGACCAGACCAGTCCGGCCCGCGCGGGGATCGCGATCTCCGTGCTGCTGATCCGAGCGCCCGTCATCCGTCCCTCCCGGCGATCCGGCGACCGTTCGCGCCGGCCGCTCACGCCCTCCGAGAACGCGCACCGCCCACCCTTCGGTTCAGACCGCGATCCGGCCGGCGCGCCGGGCGCGGCTCAGACCGCGCCCTCGACCACCTCCAGCGCCCGCAGGATGGCGAAGCCGATCCGCTCGGCCTCGGCCTCCGCGTCGGCGGGGAGCAGCGCCACGGTCTCGACCCCCGGCTCGTCCTCGGGACCGACCACGATCCGGATGACGTCGCCCTCGACCGCCGACGGGTCGTGGATCAGGCCGACCCGGTGGCCGGCCCCCGTGCCGAAGACGCGCAGGGGCGCCTGAACCGGATCGGGCTCCGGCGCCGGATTGCGGGGGACGCCGAAGGCGGGGCGGATGACGTTGTCGTCGGACATGCGAGAACCCAGTCTCCGTTCGTGCGCGCTCGGCGGCGCCGCGCTCAGGCCTGCCCGGCCCGAGGACCGGCGAGGCCCGCCGTCGCCAGCACCGCGTCGGCCAGGACCTCCAGACCGGCCCCGGCCCAGCCCGGCGTGATGCTCTCGGCCTCGTTGTGGCTGATCCCGCCGTGGCAGGGGCAGAACACCAGGGCCGCCGGCACCGCGCGGGCGCAGTAGACGGCGTCGTGGTAGATCGCGGTCGGCATCCGCGTCCAGGCATGGCCCCGCGCCTCGGCCGCCGCCTGGACGCGGTCCACCAGGACCGGGTCGAACGGGGTCGGCGGCGCCCGCCAGAACTCCGCGACCTGGACGGCGACGCCGCGCTCCGCCGCCAGGGCGTCGGCCCGGGCCCGGATCTGCGCGCCCATCGCCTCCAGCTGCGCGGTGTCGCCGTGGCGGGTGTCGAGGCTGAACCAGACCCGGCCGGGCGTGATGTTGCGGCTCGCCGGCTCCGCCCGCAGCACGCCGACGGTGGCGCGGCCGCGCTCCCCGCCCGCGCCGACCGCCGCCTCCGCGATGCCCTCCAGCGACGCGATCAGCGCCGCCGCGGCCATCATCGCGTCGCGCCGGCCCGCCATGGGGCTGCCGGCATGGGCCTCCTCGCCGAGCACCGTGATCTCGTACCAGATCTGGGCGAGCGCCCGGTCGACCACCCCGATGGTGAGGCCCGCATCCTCCAGGCGCTTGCCCTGCTCGATGTGGAGCTCGAAATAGGCGCCGATCTCCCGCAGGGCGGCCGGGTCCGCCGTCCCCTGCCAGCCGATGCGCCGCAGTTCGTCGCCGAAGGCGTGGCCCGCGAGGTCCCGGGTCGCCAGGATGTCGGCCTCCGGGACGATGCCCATGGCGACGCCGCTGCCGCTCATCGGCGGCGCGAAGCGCGCGCCCTCCTCGTTGCACCAGTTGATCAGCAGGAGCGGCGCCTCGGTCTCGATCCCGGCCTCGTGCAGGGCGCGCATGATCTCCAGCCCGGCGAGCACGCCGAGCGGCCCGTCGAACTTGCCCCCGGTGGGCTGGGTGTCGAGGTGGCTGCCGATCGCCACGGGCCTGCGGCTCGGATCCCGCCCGGGACGGCGGAAGATCATGGTGCCGACCCGGTCCACGGTGAGCGTCAGCCCCACCGCCTCGCCCCAGCGCCGGAACAGGGCGCGCCCCTCGGCGTCGCGGTCGGTCAGGGCCTGCCGGTCGTTGCCGCCGTTGGGCAGCGCGCCGATCCGGGCGAGGTCCATCAGGCTGGCCCAGAGCCGGTCCTGCGAGAGCGGGAGATTGATGCGGTCCACCGTGCGGTCCATGGCGTCTCTGCTGCGGGCCTCTCGGCCGAATGCGTACCGGAAGGTGCAGGTTACGGCGCACCGGCAACCCGCACCAGGGCAGGCCCGGCGCGCGTCCCCGCTGTCGGGCGCCGCCGGCGCCGGGTGGCGCCCGGCGATCCACGGGCAGAAGTGCGGATTTCCGCCGGATTGCGGCGTCTACCGATCATTTGTGATCGAATTGTCCGCAACGCGGCGCTCTGAATCCGGTCTTTGTGCCGAACCGGGGCGACGATGATTGTCGAGAACGGGATTGCCCGGAATCGAATGCTTGTCATCCGCAATGCAACCCGGTGGCGCGGGTCCGCGACGCCGTGTCAGAAGCCGATCGCGCAGCCGATCCTGGATCTCGGCGTTGTGAGCCGCATGTGCTGCGGATCAGTCTGTCCGCCACCATACAATCTCAGATTGTAGCCAGTTCGGAGGAGATTCCATGGCGCTGACTTCCACGGCAGCCGATGCCCTGCAGGCCGCCGGATTCGTCGGGGTCTGGGATACGGACGTCCGGGCCGGCCGGTCCGTGCTGGATTCGGGCGCGGCCTCGCTGATGGCGGGGGATCCGGGGCTCGCCGGGACACCGCTGCCGTTGGACGCCGCTCTCGGCCGCATCCACCCGGCGGACCGGGACTGGGTGTTCGGCCGGATCCGCCACGTCCGCCACACCGGCGGCCCGGTCTCCCTCGAATTCCGCGTCGTGACCGGGACTGGCGAGACCCGCTGGATCCTCAACCGCGGCTGCCTGTCGCCCGATTCGGACGGCCGGCTGCACGGGCGCGGCGCCTATATCGACGTCACGGACCTCCACCGGCACGGGATCCGGGCCGCGGTGGTCACCGGCAGCACGAACGGCGCCACGAGCGGCGCCACGAACGGCACGATGAGCGGGGCGGCGAGCGGGGCGGACCTGAACGCCGCGGCCGACCACGGCATCCAGATCCACGCGGCGCTGGAGCGCCACGGCGACCCCTATCTGCGGTCGGTCTCGGGGATGCTGCTCCTCGGGATCGGCCGCGCGCTGGCGCGGCGCGACCCCTGACAGGCCTTCCGGCTCAGGTCCGCCAGGGATGGGCCGGCAGCTCGGTCCGGCCGATGGCCTTGGCGCCGGCCTCCGCGACGGTGTGGTCGTTCTCCACCGTCGAGCCGCTGACCCCGATGGCGCCCGACATCACGCCGTCGGCATCGACGATCGGGATCCCGCCCGGGAAGGTGATCAGCCCGTCGTTCGAGTGCTCGATCCCGTAGAGCGGGCCGCCCGGCTGGGACAGCTGGCCGATCTGGCCGGTCATCATGCCGAAGAACACCGAGGTCTTGGCCTTCTTGTGGGCGATGTCGATCGACCCGACCCAGGCATCGTCCATGCGGTGGAACGCCTTGAGGTTCCCGCCGGAATCGACCACCGCGATGCACATCTGGGTGCCGAGCTCCACGGCCTTGGCGCGGGCGGCCGCGATCGCCTTCTCGGCCTGCTCGATCGTCACGTGCATGGGACACTCCCGTTCGCGTTGTTGGCGCGACAGCCTGTGGCGGTTTGAAGCGGTTGATGCAAGATCAACCGCAGATCGGCAGCGCCCTCGCCCGGCGCCGTCAGGCCGCACTCTCCCGGACGGCGCGGATGCGCTCCAGGAGGTCGGTCGCGAGCGCCGTGCAGGCGGCGGAATCCGGGCAGGGCCGCTTCCACACCACCCGCCCATCGCGCAGCACGATCCCCGCCTCGGCGGCCATCGCGGTCAGCGGCCGGTCGGGGCGCAGGTCGGCCGCGACGCCCTGCGGGCCGCCCCGGAGCCGGGCGACGCCCAGCGCGCAGCAGGCCGCGCGCAGCCGCGCGAGGTCGAACAGGGCGAGCACCGGCGCGGGGGCCGCGCCGAACCGGTCCTCGACCTCGCCGGCGAGCGCCTCGATCGCTTCGGCATCCTGCAGGCGCAGGAGGCGCGTGTAGAGGCTGAGGCGGATCTCGGGCTCGGGGACGTAGTCCTCGGGGATCCGGCTCGGCAGGCCGAGCTCGATCTCCGGGCTCCAATCCTCGGCGCGCTCGCCCTTGGCGGCGGTGAGCGCCAGCTGCAGGAGGTGCTGGTAGAGGCCGAGCCCCACGAGCTTGGCGTGCCCCGCCTGATCCTCGCCGACGAGGTCGCCGGCGCCGCGCAGGTCGAGGTCGCGGGCGCTGACCGCGAAGCCGGCCCCGAGGCGGTCGAGGGCCTCCAGGGCGCGCAGGCGCTGGAGCGCCGCCGCCGGCGTGGGCGCGGCCGGGTCGCTGAGCAGGTGGACGGTGCCGCGGCGCTGGCCGCGGCCGACGCGGCCCCGGAGCTGGTGGAGCTGCGCCAGCCCGAACCGGGCGGCCTCCCAGACCAGCATGGTGTTGGCCCGCGGCACGTCGAGGCCGCTCTCCACGATGGCGGTGGCGAGCAGGACGTCGCCGTCGCCCTCCGCGAACCGGACCATGACCTCGTCCATGGCGGAGGGCTTGAGATCCCCGTGCGCCACCAGGATGTCGAGGCCCGGCACGAGGGCCCGCAGGCGCTCGGCCATGGGGGCGATGTCCTCGATCCGCGGGCAGACCACGAAGCTCTGGCCGCCGCGCCGGTGCTCGCGGATGAGCGCCTCGCGGACCGCCTCGGCGTCGAAGGGCGCCACCACGGTCCGGACCGGCTGGCGCAGAGCCGGCGGCGTGGCGAGCACGCTGAGGCTCTGAAGGCCGACGAGCGCCGCCTGGAGGGTGCGGGGGATCGGCGTCGCGGTGAGCGTCAGCACGTGGCCGCCGTCCGCGAGGCGGCGCAGGTCGGCCTTCATCTTGGCGCCGAAGCGCTGCTCCTCGTCGATCACGGTCAGGCCGAGATCGGCGAACGCCACCCCGCCGCCGGCGAGGGCGTGGGTGCCGACCACCAGCCGGATCGTGCCGTCGGCGAGCCCCGCCTTGACGCGCTTGGCCTCGGCCGGGGCCACGAGGCGCGAGAGCTGCGCCACCTCCACGCCGAACCGGCCGAAGCGGCGGCGCAGGGTCTCGGCGTGCTGGCGCGCCAGCACGGTGGTCGGCGCGATCAGCGCCGCCTGCCTGCCGGAGAAGATCGCGGCCGCGAGCGCCCGCAGCGCCACCTCGGTCTTGCCGAAGCCGACATCGCCGCAGACCAGCCGGTCCATCGGGCGGCCGGAGGCGAGGTCGGCCATCAGCGCGTCGACCGCCGCCGCCTGGTCGGGGGTCGGGGCGAAGCCGAAGCCGGCGGCGAACCGCTCCATCTCGCTGGCCGGCGGCGCCAGGACCGGCGCCTCGGTCTCCCGGCGGGCCCGGGCGGCCTCCAGCATCAGGCGGGCGGTCCGCGCCATGGTGGCCTCGGCCTCCAGGCGGCGCCGGGGCCACGTGCCGCCGTCGAGCTTGTCGAGGGTGACGGCGTCGGGCTCCGACCCGTAGCGCCAGATCCGGTCGGCCTGCGTGACCGGCACCATCAGGATCGCGTCGCCGGCGAAGCGCAGGCGCAGGGCCTCGGAGGGCGCCCCGCCCTGCGTTGCCCCCGGCGCGGCACTCGGCGGGGCACTCGGCGCGGCACTCGGCGCCGAGACGGGCTCCAGCCCCTCGAACACGCACAGGCCGTGGTCCCGGTCGACCGCCACGTCGCCGGGGCGCAGGTCGACCTCGCCCATCGGCAGGATCGCCCGGGCGCCGCCCGTGACGGCGGCCTCCGGACCGAACAGGTCGGCGGCGGCGATCACGCTGGCGCCCTGCTCGGGCACCCGGAAGCCGGCCGCCAGCGGGGCCTCCAGGGCGAGGACGTCGCCGGGCGCCGCCTCGGCCACGTCGGCCCAGGCGTCGATCAGCCGGATCGGGCGCTCGGCGATCTTGCCCGCCTGGCGCACGAGGCGCCGGAGCGGCCGGACCGAGCCGGCGAGCACGACGACGTCGCCGGCCTTCAGCCGCGCGCGCAGGACCTTGGCGAAGGCCGTGCCGGGCCGGCGCTCCCCGGCGAAGCGCGGCATGGCGCGCGGCTCCCCGGCCGCCTCGGTGGCGGTGAGCCGGCCGTGGGCCGCCACGATGGCGCGCCACGCCTCCGGCGCCAGGTAGAGGCCGGCGCCGGGCCCCGCCGGCGCGTCGCGGCCCTTCATCCGGCCCCGCGCCTCGTCCATCTGCTCGAAGAACGCGTCGATCCGGGCCTGCGTGCCGTCCTCGACCGCGAGGCGCGCCTCGGGCACGTAGTCGAGGAGCGTCACGAGGCGCGGGTAGTAGCGGTCCAGGCGGTGCTCCTGCCCGGTGAACGGCTCGAAGCTCTGGCCGGAACCGGGCTCCAGGATGATCTCGGTGGCCGGGTCGATGACGAGTTCGTCGGCCTCCGCCACCGAGCGCTGCGAGATCGGGTCGTAGGAGCGGATCGCGGTGACGCGGCCCTCCGCGTGTTCGATCCGGCACGGCCGCGGCGCGGCGGCGGGGAACACCTCCACGGTGCGCCCGCGGACGGCGATCTCGCCCGGCTCGTCGACCCGCTCGTCGAGGATGTAGCCGAGGCGCTTGAGGTCGGCGGTGGCGGCCGCGACGTCGAGGGGGTCGCCGACCCGGAGCGTCACGCGGGCCGAGGCCCAGGTCTCCGGCGGCGGCACGCGCTGCACGAGGGCGGGGGCGGTCGTCAGAACGAAGTCCGGCAGCGCGTTCCGGTCGGTCAGCCAGCGCATCACGGCGGCCCGGGCGCCCATCGTCGCCCGCGACGGCGAGGCGTGGTCGAAGGGCAGGCAGTCCCACTCGGGATAGACCGCGACCCGCGCGTCGGGCTCCAGCGCCCGCAGGGTCGCGGCGAGATCCTCGAGGCGGCGGGCGTCCCGGGCGACGTGCACCACCGGCCCCGGCCCCTCGGCGAAGGCCAGGAGCGCGACCGCCAGGGCGCCGGTGGGCATCAGCGGCGCGTCCTCCAGCCCCTGCTGGGCGCCCGCCTTCGTCCTGCGCTTGGCCATGCCTGATCCGAACCCATCCCGTGTGAGCCGGCAACGCCGCACCCGCCCCGCGGGCTCCCGACCGCGGCGATCCGATCCACAAGGGCCGCGCGGCGCCCGCCGGATCGCGTCGCGCGGCTCCGACGGGCGCCGCAGGACGAGATCCCGGCAGGTGCCCGAAGCCCGGTCGGCCGCACCGGCAAGACTTGGACGGCGACCGTGAAACCGCGCCGCCGCCGACAATTTGAGATGAATGTCGAGTATTGGACGAACGCGGAATGCTTGCGCTGGTCCCGCCGTCGGACGCGTGATGCAGAGTTTCACTAGGGAGAAGCGGGAGCGTAGGCTATGACGACCCCGTGTCGCCGAACGAGACAATACCCCGCCCGTCGGGTTTCGAGCCCCGGCATCCCCAGCGGCTCGCCGCCTTGCGCGCCTACGCGATCCTCGATACGCCACCGGAGCGCGCGTTCGACGAGATCGCCGAGATGGCCGCCCAGGCCTGCGGCACGCCGATGGCCCACATCAACTTCGTCGACGCCGACCGGCAGTGGATCAAGGCCGCGTTCGGCCACGCCGCCCGGACGATGCCGCTCGATTTCGGCTTCTGCACCGAGGCCATGCGCGCGGACGGCGTCCTCGTGCTGCCCGATCTGGCCGCGGAGCCGGAGAGCGCCGCCAACCCCCTCGTGACCGGCGAACCGCACCTGCGCTTCTACGCCGGCGTGCCCCTTGTGACGCCGGACGGCTGGGCGATCGGGACGCTCTGCGTCCTCGACCGCGTCCCGCGCACGCTCACCGACCAGCAGCGCTTCATCCTGATGGCGCTCGCCCGGACGGTGATGACGCAGCTGGAATCCCGGAACGCCGAGGCGGCCCTGCGCCGGAACGAGGAGCGCTACCGCTCGCTGTTCACCTTCATCGATGCCGGCTTCTGCCTCATCGAGGTGAAGTTCGCCGACGGCGACCGGCCCGTCGACTACCGCTTCCTGGAGGTCAACCCCGCTTTCGAGCGGCAGACCGGCCTGCGGGAGGCGGTGGGCCGCTGGATGCGGGACCTCGCCCCCGACCACGAGCAGCACTGGTTCGACCTCTACGGCCGGGTCGCCCTGACCGGCGAGCCGGTCCGGTTCGAGCAGGCCGCCGCGGCGCTGGGCCGCTGGTACGACGTGCACGCCTACCGGGTCGACGGGCCGGCGCGGAACCGCGTCGCGATCCTGTTCAACGACATCACCGAGCGCCGCCGGGGCGAGAACGCGCTGCGGGCCCGCGAGGCGGAGCTCCGGCTGGTCGCGGACGCGATGCCGGTCCTGATCGCCTTCATCGACCGCGACCTGACCTACCGGTTCGCGAACGCCGCCTACGAGACCTGGACCGGCCAGACCCCCGACGCCGTCGTCGGGCGGACCGTTCGCGACCTCCTCGGCCCCGGCGCGTTCGAGGCCCGACGCGCCGGCATCGAGCGGGCGCTCGCCGGTCAGGAGGTCCGCGAGGAGTGGGCCTGGACCTTCCCGAACGGGCAGGCCCGGATCGCCGACACCCGCTACCTCCCGCGCCGCGGACCGGACGGAAGCGTCGACGGGTTCTACGTCTTCGCCCACGACGTCTCCGAGCGGAAGCGGAACGAGGTCCTGCTCCAGTCCCGGGCGGAGCACCTGGAGGCGCAGGTCGCCGCCCAGACCCGCGACCGCGACCGGGTCTGGACGCTGTCGCCGGTGCTGAAGCTCGTCTCGGACCGGACCGGGCAGGTCCAGTCGGTGAACCCCTCGTGGAGCCGGGCGCTCGGCTGGTCCGAGGCCGAGACGATCGGGCGGGCGGCCCTGGACTTCCTCGCCCCCACCGAGCGCGCGGCGGCGGAGGCGGCGCTGCGCCCGCTCTGCGCGGACAGCCGGGTCGAGGATGTGGAACTGTCGTGCCTGACCCGCGCCGGCGACCGGCGGCGGGTGCTCTGGACCGTCGTGCCGGAGGACGGGCTGTTCTACGGCTTCGGGCGCGACATCACCGAGCAGCGCCAGGCCGAGGAGGCCCTGCGCCAGTCCCAGAAGCTCGAGGCCATCGGCCAGCTCACCGGCGGGGTGGCGCACGACTTCAACAACCTCCTGACCATCATCCGATCCTCCGTGGAGTTCCTGCGCCGGCCGGAGCTGGCCGAGGAGCGCCGGCGCCGCTACCTCGACGCCGTCTCCGACACGGTCGACCGGGCGGCCAAGCTCACCGGCCAGCTCCTCGCCTTCGCCCGGCGCCAGGCGCTGAAGCCCCAGGTGTTCGACATCGGCGCGCGCCTGCGCAGCATCGCCGACATGCTCGACTCGGTCACCGGCGCGCGCATCCGCGTCACCATCGACCTGCCGGAGACACCCCGCTACGTGCGCGCCGACGAGAGCCAGTTCGAGACCGCGCTGATCAACATGGCGGTCAACGCCCGCGACGCCATGGACGGGGAAGGGTCACTGATCCTGCGGCTGGAGGGCGACAGCCCGATGCCGCCGATCCGCGGGCATGCCGGCGCGACGGGGCCGTTCGTGGCCGTGCGGGTCTCCGACACCGGCGCCGGCATCCCCGACGCGGATCTGGGGCGGATCTTCGAGCCGTTCTTCACCACCAAGGAGGTCGGCAAGGGCACCGGCCTCGGCCTCAGCCAGGTGATCGGCTTCGCCAAGCAGTCGGGCGGCGACATCGACGTGGCGAGCGCGCTCGGCCACGGCACGACCTTCTCGCTCTACCTGCCGCAGGTCGAGGCCCCCGCCGCGCCGTCCGAGGCCGACCGCGCGTCCGACCGGGCGGCGGAGCCGCGGCGGGGCCTGTGCATCCTCGTCGTGGAGGACAATCTCGGGGTCGGGCGCTTCTGCACCCAGATCCTGGAGGATCTGGGCCACGCGCCGGTCTGGGCGAAATCCGCCGAGGAGGCGCTGGCCGAGCTCGACCGGGCGCCGGACCGGTTCGACGTGGTCTTCTCCGACGTGGTCATGCCGGGGATGGGCGGCTTCGCCCTCGCCCGGCAGCTCCGGACCCACCGTCCCGACCTGCCGGTGGTGCTGACGTCGGGCTACAGCCACGTCCTCGCCAAGGACGACGCCCACGGCTTCGCCCTCGTGCGCAAGCCCTACTCGGCCGAGCAGCTCGCCCAGATCCTCTACGAGACGGCGCAGCGGGGGCGGCAGCCGGCCTCCCGGGCCCGACCCGCCGTCGGCTCCGATTAACAGACTTCGCTAGAATTCATCCGCGGTCTGGACGGCAATATTCCCGCGGATCCGATCCGGCTGTAGTCTATCGCCCATCGACCGCCGGGGCCTCGACCGCCATGCCGCTGACCGGACGTTTTTGGTTCCGCCGGACCTGGACCGGCAAGCTGATCCTGCTCGTCGAGGAGGAGCGCGGGCGCTGGTTCCGGCGCCGCCTCGGCCGCACCCTGCGCTGGCGCGACGCGCGGCTGCTCGACCTCGCCGAGGGGCCGCTGCGGGGGCTGATGACGTTGGAGCGGACCTACCGCGCCGAGTTCGGCCCCGGCGAGCCGCGCCGCCCCGCCGGCCTCGCGGCGGTCCCGGCCGGGCTGGCCCTGGCGCGCGGCGGACCGGAGCCAGGAACAAGGCCGCCCCTGTCGGGTTGACGGGAGGCAACACAGCGACGGCGTCGCTGTGTTGCAGCCCCTCGTGGGCGTTTCCTCCCTAGACTTCCGGACCGTTCTCCCCGGGGACGGTCCTTTTTTTGCTGTCCACCGCCAGTGCTCGACGGAGCCCGCGACGGACAGTTCTCAAGAATCTCTCAGAAAGTCTTCCCGCCGCCCTGGGTGTCGCCCGCGACGGCCTCGAGGGCCAGCAGCGCGAAGGTCGCGAGCCAGTGCTCGCCCATGTAGTCGCCGGTGACGTGCGGGAGGCCCGCCGCGAGGTGCGCCTCCGCGGCCGCGCGGAGTGGCGGCCGGCGGGGATCGTCCGGACCGAGGGACGCGGCGAGCGCGCGGAAGCACCACGCGCGGCTGAGGTTCAGCCCGTCGAGATGGGCGATCTTCCCGTCCGAGCGGTCGGTCACGCGGGCCGGGCGGAACAGGGTCGCCGGCCGGGACGCCGCGAGACCGGGCAGGAACCGGTCGAACCAGGGCGCGAAGCGCGCGGGCGGCAGCAGGCGGCGCATGCACTCCGCCTCGATCAGCGCCGAGGAGAGGAAGTCGTCGCCGCTAGGCTCGCCCCAGGCCGGGCAATCCGCGTCGTCCCCGTACCAGCGGACGGCGGTGTCGCGCAGCAGGGCAATCAGCGCGGCATCCCCGGCGCCCTCCGCGTAATCGGCCGCCAGGCGCAGCGCGAAGGCGGTGTTGAAGTGGGTCCCGACCCGCACCGGGTAGGTCGCCACCGGCAGGAACTCCGCGAATCGACCGACGATCAGCCCGGCCAGCGGCGCCAGGGCCTCGGACCAGCGGCGCTCCGGGAGCGCGGAGAGTTCGTCGGCGAGCTTCAGGAGCCAGCCCCAGCCGTAGGGCCGCTCGAATCCCCGGGCGGTCGGGGCGGCGAAGTAGGCGCATTCCCCCGCCACCGTCCCGGGGGTCAGCTGCGCGTCGAACCGGGCGCGGATCGCCGCGGCCTGCGGGCCGTCCGGGAACAGCCGCAGCACCCGCGCCAGCAGCCACGTGCCGTGGACGCAGGAATGCCAATCGTAGCTGCCGTGGAAGGCCGGGTGCAGGGCCGCGGGGGTGCGGGCATCGGCCGGCCCGGCCAGGACGTGCCCCGGCTTGTTCGGATACTCGCGGCCGACATGGCCGAGGGCGACGGCGGCGAAGCGCGCGGCGAGGTCGGGGGTGAGCGAAGGGGTGAGCGTCGGGGTGAGCGCGGGCGTCATCGCGGCATTCCGGCGGGGACTTGGCTGGGACTTGGCGGGGACTTGGCGGAGGCTTGGCGGAGGCTTGGCTGAGACTTGGCGGGGACTCTGCGACCGCCGGCATAGCGGGTTTCCCGGTGCGGCGTCAGGGCCCGCGGATCCTTTGCCGGCGCGGCCCCGGATCGGCTATCGCGGAGGGCCGGGCCGGACGCGCCGGCCTCACCGGGAGTCCCCATGCGCCGCGCGCCGCCCGCCGCCCTCCTCGTCGCGGCCCTGTCGGCCGCCGCGGCACCGGCCACCGCCGCGCCGGACCCGAGCCGCGACGTCCTGTGGGCGGCCCTGAAGACCTGCGTGCTCGCCAAGCGGCTCGCCAACCGGACCTTCCCGTGCCTCTCGGTCGATCTCGGGGACGGGACGCGGCCGGGCTCGGCGGTCCTGCGCGCGCCCGGCGAGCCGACCCACAGCGTCGTCATGCCGACCGACACCGTGCCGGGCCTGGAGGCGCCGGTCCTGCGCGGGCCGCGGGGTGCGGCCTACTGGCGGGCGGCCCTGGCGGCGCGGCCGCTCGTGTCGGACGCGCTGAAGGGGAGGCTCACCCCCGCGGAGGTCGGGCTCGCGGTCAACTCGGCCCGGGGCCGCAGCCAGGACCAGCTCCACATCCACCTCGACTGCCTGAAGCCGAGCGTGCTGAAGGCCGTCCGGGCGCACGGCCGGCAGGTGCGCCACACCTGGAGCCGCTTCCCGGTGCCGCTGGCCGGCGACCGCTACTACGCCCTGCGCGTGCCGGAGGCGGAGGCCGCGCAGTTCAACCCGTTCGCGGCCCTTCACACCCTGCCGGGCGCCCGGCCCGACCTGCACCGGACGAGCTTCGCGGCGCTCGCCACGCCCCCCGGCGATCCCGAGCCGGGCTACATCCTGCTGGCCTACCGGGCGCCGAGCGCCAGCGCCGAGGACGTGATGGACCATAGCTGCGCCGTCGCGGCCGCCCGGGGCGGCGCCTGAGCGGTCCGGGTCACCGGCTCAGCCCCTCCGCGCGGTAGAAGCCGGCCAGGGCGGCCCCCGTGGCCAGCCGGATCTTGGGCAGGGCGATGCGGTCGAACAGGGCCGCGTCGCGCGCGCGGTTCCCGCGTTCGGTGACGGCGATGTGGCGGATCATCGCCCATTTCACGCTGTCCCGGCCGCCGTCGAGGACGCCAGGCCGGTCACGCACGAACCACGACCGGCGCAGGTAGCGGATCAGGCCGGTGGCGGTCGGGACGTCGAGGAGGATCACGCCCGTCGCCCGCGCCAGACGCTGCGGCAGGCACCGGGCGTAGGTGCCGTCCATGACCCAGCGGGGCTCGCGGATCGCCGCGTCGTGCAGGGCCTGGAACTCCGCGAAGGGCCGCGGCTCCCAGTCGGTGCCCGGCCGGTGGTACAGCCGGTCGAGGTGGACCGGCGGCAGGCCGCGCGCCCGCGCGACGGCGACCGCCAGGGTGGACTTGCCGCTGTTCGACGGTCCCAGGATGCAGAGCCGCGGGCCGAGCGCGTCGAGGGTCACGGCGGCGTCACGGCGGCGTCACGGCGGCGTCACGGCGACCGCGGCGGCGGCAGCGCGTCGAGCAGCTGGCGCAGGAACGCCCGCACCGCCCGGGGCAGCCGCCGGTCGCGCATGGCCTGGACCTTGATGCCGCGGGCGAGGCTCGCCCGGGACTGGATCGGCAGGCTGACCAGCTCGTTGAGGCGCAGGGGCGTCCGGACCGACAGGGCCGACATCAGCGCCAGCCCGCGCGACCGCCGCACGAAGGGCAGCAGCGCCGAGAGCTTGTTGGCGGTCAGCACGGGCTCGACCGTGAGGCCCTCGTGCGCGCAGGCGGCGTCGAAGACCTGCCGCAGGGTCGTGTCCCGGGTCGGCAGGGCGACGGGATAGTGCAGCAGGTCGACGAGGCGCAGGGCCGGTGCCCGCGCGAGGGGGTGGTCGGGGGCGGCCAGCGCCAGCATGTCGACCTGCCCGTCGTAGAGAACCTCGACCTGCGCGGTTGGCGTCAGCGCGAAGGTGATCCCGAGATCGGCATCCCCCGCCGCGACCGTCTGGGTGACCTGGGCCGGGGGCTGGACCGTGACCTCGAAGCGGATGCCGGGATGGTCGGCGTGGAAGGCCGCGATCGCGTTCGGCACGATGTCGAGGGAGAAGCCCTCGGAGCAGGCGACCCGGATCAGCCCGCGGGCGAGCCCTTCGAGCTCCCGGATCTCGGTGACCACCTGCTCGGAGCGGATCAGCACCTGATGGGCGTGCTGCGCCAGGAGCTCCCCGGCCGGGCTCGGCACCATGCCGCGCGGGCGCCGCTCGAACAGCACGCAGTCGAGTTCGGCCTCGAGGTTGGCGATCTGCCGGCTGATCGCCGAGGCCGCGACGTTGAGCTGGGCCGAGGCCGCCGCGATCGAGCCGGTGCGGGCCACGGCCAGGAAGTAGCGCAGGCCCGTGCTCTGCATTATCGTGCTCGATACGCTGTATGGTGCCGCGCACATTGCCGATACGGCAACGCAGCACTCGCCAAATTCTACTTGTTGCGATCCCAGATGCACAACACCATGGCAGGGTGAAAAACGCGGCACCCGCGGAACCGTCCGCCGGGCCTGTCCGCCGCGCCGTCGGAGCCTGCATGCCGCTACGGACTCTCACCCGGGCCGCCACCCTGGCCGCCTCGCTCGCCGCACTGATGGCCGCGCACCCGGCGCTCGCCGGCAAGGCCGACGACACGCTGGTCTACGCCTCCGACAGCGAGCCCGAGAACGTCAGCCCGTACCACAACAGCGCCCGCGAGGGCGTGATCCTGGCCCGGAACTGCTGGGACACGCTGCTGTACCGGGATCCCAAGGACGGCACCTACAAGCCGATGCTGGCGACCGCCTGGACCTGGGTGGACGACACGACCCTCGACCTCACGATCCGCGAGGGCGTGGTCTTCCACAACGGCGACCCGCTCGGGCCGGAGGACGTGGCCTTCACGTTCAACTACGTGCTGACGCCCGAGGCGCGCACGGTCACCCGCCAGAACGTCGACTGGATGAAGTCGGTGGAGGTGACCGGCCCGCACAGCGTGCGCATCCACCTCAAGGCGCCGTTCCCGGCCGCGCTCGAGTACCTCGCCGGCCCGACCCCGATCTTCCCGGCGAACTACTTCAAGAAGGTCGGCCTCGACGGCTTCGCCAAGGCGCCGGTCGGCAGCGGACCCTACCGGATCACCAAGGTCGACAGCGGCCGCGGCGTCAGCATGGAGCGGTTCGACAAGTACTGGGCGGAGAGCCCTCTGGGTAAGCCGAAGATCGGCAAGCTGCAGTTCCGCGTCATCCCGGACGGCGAGAGCCGGATGGCCGAGCTGATGACCGGCGGCGTCGACTGGATCTGGCGGGTGCCGAGCGACCAGGCCGAGCAGCTGCGCGCCGCGCCCAACATCACGGTCCTCAATTCCGAGACGATGCGGGTCGGCTTCCTGCAGTTCGACACGCTCGGTCGCGCCAAGGAGAACTCGCCGCTCAAGGACGTGCGCGTCCGGCAGGCGATCTCCTACGCCATCGACCGCAAGGCGATGGTCGACAACCTCGTGCGCGGCGCCTCCCGGGTGATGAACGCGCTGTGCTTCGTCGACCAGTTCGGCTGCACCGACCAGGGGGTGATGCGCTACCCCTACGATCCGGCCAAGGCCAAGGCGCTGCTCAAGGAAGCCGGCTACGGAAACGGCTTCGAGATCGACCTCGGCGCCTATCGCGAGCGCGACTACGCCGAGGCGGTGATCGGCTATCTCGGCGCCGTCGGCATCAAGGCGCGGCTCAACTACCTGCGCTACGCGGCGTTCCGGGACGCGCTGCGGGCCGGCAAGACCTCGATCGGCTACCAGACCTGGGGCTCGTTCTCGGTGCTGGACGTCTCGGCCTTCGACGGGGTGTATTTCCGCGGTGGCGAGGAGGATCTGACCAAGGATCCGCAGGTAATCGCGGATCTGCAGAAGGGCGACGGCTCGACCGACCCGGAGACGCGCAAGGCCGCCTACGCCAAGGCGCTCCAGCGGATCGCCGCGGAAGCCTACGCGCTGCCGATGTTCTCCTACTCGACCAACTACGCCTTCACGTCGGACCTCAACTTCACCGCCCAGCCCGACGAGGTGCCGCGCTTCTACGCGGCGTCGTGGAAGTGACGGCGGTGGCCGCGGCGCGCCGAGCCCCCTCTCCCGTGCGGGAGCGGGTTGGGGTGAGGGGCCCGGTCAGTCCGGAGAGGTCGCATCCCTCACCCTGTCCCTCTCCCGCACGGGAGAGGGGACCCGCGATCGGTCCGGATGCCGTGAGCGCCGACCGATCCGTCTCCGATCGCCACGAAGGAGCCTGAGCCATGCTGGCCTTCACGGTCCGGCGCGTGCTGGTCGCCCTGGCGGTGGCCGTCACCGTCTCGGTGGCGAGCTTCCTGCTCCTCCACCTCTCGGGCGACCTCGCCACCGCCATCGCCGGCCCGGAGGCCACGGGCCCCCAGATCGCGCAGATCCGCCGGGATTACGGCCTCGACCAGCCGCTGCTGACCCAGTTCCTCACCTGGGGCTGGCGGGCGCTGCACCTCGATTTCGGCAACTCCTTCTATTTCCGCGAGAGCGTGATCGACCTGCTGGCCGCCCGCCTGCCGATCACCCTCTACCTCGGCATCATCGCGCTGGCCGTCGCGCTGTTCGTGGCGATCCCGCTCGGCGTCGTCGCCGCCGTGAAGCGGGACACGTGGATCGACCGGACGGCACTGGCCGTCTCGGTGCTCGGCCAGGCGATGCCGAGCTTCTGGTTCGGCCTGACGCTGATCCTGATCTTCTCCGTCAATCTCCGCTGGCTGCCGGTCTCCGGCAACGCCACGTGGAAGAACTTCGTCCTGCCCGCGGTGGCGCTCGGCTACTACGCGATGCCGGCGGTGATGCGCCTCACCCGCAACGGCATGCTGGAGGTGCTGGCCTCCGACTACGTCCGCACCGCCCGTGCCAAGGGGCTGCCGCCCCGGAAGATCCTGGTCCGGCACGCGCTGCGCAACGCCGTGATCCCGGTGATCGCCCTGTCGGCGGTGCAGTTCGGCTTCATGCTCGGCGGCTCGATCGTGATCGAGGCGGTGTTCTCGCTCCAGGGCCTCGGGCAGCTCGCCTGGGAATCCATCGCCCGCAACGACTTCCCCGTCGTCCAGGCGATCGTGCTGGTGCTCGCCATGATCTACATCGGCCTGACGCTCGCCGCCGACCTCCTGAACGCCTTCCTCGACCCGCGCCTGCGCCAGTCGTGAGGATCCGCCGATGAGCCTCCCCCCCGACACGGCGGCGCTCGCCGCCCCGGCCCTGCCCACGGACGCGCCGGTCGCGCTGGCGCCGGTCCCCTCCCCCACCCGCCTGATCCTGCGGCGGGGCCTGCGCCACACCGGCTTCCTGATCGGCGCCGGGATCCTCGGGCTGATCGTGCTGGCGGCGCTCGCCGCCCCGCTCATCGCGCCCCACGACCCCTACGCGCAGGACGTGTCCCGCCGCCTGATCCCGCCGGTCTGGCAGGCCAAGGGCACCTGGGCGCACGTGCTCGGCACCGACAAGCTCGGCCGCGACTACCTGAGCCGCCTGCTCTACGGCGGCCAGATCTCCCTCCTGATCGGGCTCTCGGCGGCGCTGATCTCCGGGCTGATCGGCACGACGCTGGGGCTCTGCGCCGGCTATTTCGGCGGCTGGGTCGACTCGGTGGTGAGCTACATCGTCACCACGCGGCTCGCCATGCCGGTGGTGCTGGTGGCGCTGGCCATGGCGGCGCTGGTCGGCGGCTCGCTCAAGGTGGTGGTGCTGGTGCTGGGCTTCCTGCTCTGGGACCGCTTCGCCGTGGTGACCCGGGCCGCCACCCAGCAGATCCGCAACCAGGATTTCGTCTCGGCCGCCCGCGCCGCGGGGCTCACGGACCTGCGGATCATCCGCCAGGAGATCCTGCCCAACATCATGAACGCCCTGATCGTCGTGGCGACCCTGGAGATGGCCCACGCGATCCTGCTGGAGGCCGCCCTGTCGTTCCTCGGGCTCGGCGTGCAGCCGCCCCTGCCCTCCTGGGGCCTGATGATCGCCGAGGGCAAGCAGTACATGTTCTTCCAGCCCTGGGTGATCACCATCCCGGGCGTGGCGCTCCTCCTGCTCGTGCTGGCGATCAATCTCCTGGGCGACGGCCTGCGCGACATCACGGCGCCCGAGGCGCGCAATTGACGCCTCCGCCGGGCCAGAGCCGGCCGGCAGATTAACGAAATGTTTCACGGGAAACACACCATGACGCGAGACGCCGCCATCGCGCGCGCCACGGAGGCCTTCGACTCGGGCGCGTTCCTCGCGCTCCTGCGAGAGGCGGTGGCGATGCCCACCGAGAGCCAGGCCCCCGGCCAGGAAGCGGCGCTCCGCGCCTATCTCGACGCCTTCATCGCGCCCCTCGTCGCCCGCCTCGGCTTCGAGACCCCGGAAATCTTCCCGAACCCGGACGGGGTGCACGGCCCGTTCCTGATCGCCGAGCGGCACGAGGGCGCGGACCTGCCGACCGTGCTGATCTACGGCCACGGCGACACGGTGCGGGGCTATCCCGAGCAGTGGCGGGAAGGGCTCGGGCCCTGGGAGATCGTGGTCGAGGGCGACCGCTGGTACGGACGCGGCACCGCCGACAACAAGGGCCAGCACGTCCTCAACCTCGCCGCCCTGGAGCAGGTGATCGCGGCCCGCGAGGGCCATCTCGGCTTCAACGTGAAGCTGCTGATCGAGATGGGCGAGGAATCGGGCTCCCCGGGCCTGCGGCCGTTCTGCCGGGAGCAGGCCGAGTCCCTGCGCTCCGACGTGCTGATCGCCTCGGACGGCCCCCGCCTCAACGGCGAGCGCCCGACCCTCTTCCTGGGCTCCCGCGGCGCCTACAATTTCGAGCTGAGCCTGAACCTGCGCGAGGGCCCGCACCATTCCGGCAACTGGGGCGGCCTGCTGCGCAACCCCGGCACGGTGCTGGCCTCGGCGATCGCCTCGATGGTCGACGCGCGGGGCAGCATCCTGGTGGACGCCCTGCGGCCGCCGCCGATCCCCGAGGGCGTGCGCGCGGCTTTGGCCGACATCCGCGTCGGCGAGGACCCGACCGCGCCCACGATCGATTCCGACTGGGGCGAGCCGGGCCTCACCCCGGCCGAGCGGGTCTTCGCCTGGAACACGCTGGAGGTGCTGGCCTTCAAGACCGGCGATCCGGACGGCCCGCTCAACGCCGTGCCGCCCCACGCCAAGGCGACCCTGCAGCTGCGCTTCGTGGTCGGCACCGACTGGCAGAACCTGATCCGGAACGTGCGCGCCCATCTCGACGCGCACGGCTTCCCGATGATCGAGGTCAGGCCGGCCCGCGCCGCCGAGGTGTTCCAGGCGACGCGGCTGCCGGTGGAGGATCCCTGGGTCGAGTGGGCGCTCCAGTCGATCGAGGCGAGCTCCGGCAAGAAGCCGGCGCTGCTGCCCAATCTCGGCGGCTCGCTGCCGAACGACGCCTTCTCGGAGATCTTAGGGTTGCCGACCCTCTGGGTGCCGCATTCCTACCCGGCCTGCCGCCAGCACGGGCCCGACGAGCACATGCTCGCCTCCGGCACCCGCGAGGGTCTGGCGATCATGGCCGGGCTGTTCTGGGATCTCGGGCAGGATGGCCCGGACATCCTCCGCCGCCGCGAAGCGAGGGCCTGACACGATGAGCGAGCCGGTCGTCCGCATCCGCGATCTGACGATCGCGCTCCCCAAGGGCGCCGACCGCCCGCACGCGGTCGAGGGCCTGAACCTCGACCTCGAGGCCGGGAAGATCCTGTGCGTGGTCGGGGAATCGGGCTCGGGCAAGTCGATGAGCGCCTACGCGCTCACCGGCCTCCTGCCCCGGGCCCTGAAGCCGACGGCCGGCACGATCCTGTTCGAGGGGCGGGACCTCCTGACCCTCGACGAGCCGGCGTGGCGGTCCCTCCGCGGCCGGCGCATCGCCATGGTGTTCCAGGAGCCGATGACGGCGCTGAACCCGGTGATGCGGATCGGCGACCAGATCGCCGAGATGTTCGAGGCGCACAACCTGCTCACCCGCAGCGAGCGCTGGGCCCGGGCGGTGGCGCTGGCCACGGAGGTCGGTCTGCCGAACCCCGAGGAGGCGGTCCGGGCCTACCCGCACCAGCTCTCCGGCGGCCAGCGACAGCGGGCGATGATCGCCATGGCGCTGGCGCTGGAGCCCTCGGTGCTGGTCGCCGACGAGCCGACCACGGCGCTCGACGTCACCACCCAGGCCCAGATCCTCCGGCTGATCCGCGACCTGCAGCGGAAGCGCGGGATGAGCGTCCTGTTCATCACCCACGATTTCGGCGTCGTGGCGGAGATCGCCGACCACGTGGCGGTGCTCCAGCGCGGGCGGCTCGTCGAGTCCGGCACGGCCGAAGCGGTGCTGCGCAACCCCCAGGCGCCCTACACCAAGGCGCTGCTCGCAGCCGTCCCGAGCCTGACGCCGCCGGCGCGCCCTCCGCTCGCGGCGGCCCCGGTCGCCCTGTCGGTCGCCGGCCTGTCGAAGACCTATGCCGGGCGCTCCGGCCTGTTCGGCAAGCCGCGGGTCGTGGCGGCGGTCAGGCAAGTCTCGTTCGATGTCCGCCGCGGCGAGACATTGGGGATCGTGGGCGAATCCGGCTCGGGCAAGTCGACCACGGCGCGGCTCGCGATCCGGCTGATCGAGCCCGACGGCGGCACGGTGCGCCTGGGTGACCTCGACTACACGGCGCTCAAGAGCGGCGCGCTGCGCGACAAGCGCAGCCGCATCCAGATGATCTTCCAGGACCCGTTCGCGTCGCTGAACCCGCGCCGCACCGTGGAGCAGATCATCACGGCGGGGCCGATCGCCCACGGGGTCCCGGCCGCGGAGGCGCGGGAGCGGGCGCGGAGCCTCCTCGACCTCGTCGGTCTCGATCCGAAGGCCGCTGCCCGCTACCCCAACGCCTTCTCGGGCGGCCAGCGCCAGCGCATCGGCATCGCCCGGGCGCTCGCCATGGAGCCGGACGTGCTGGTGGCCGACGAGGCGGTCTCGGCCCTGGACGTCTCGGTCCAGCGGCAGGTGCTGGATCTCCTGGAGGACCTGAAGCAGCGCCTGTCGCTGGCGATGCTGTTCATCACCCACGACCTGCGGGTGGCCGCCACGATCTGCGACCGGATCGCCGTGATGCACCGCGGCGCCATCGTGGAGATGCGGGGCACCGCGGACCTGTTCGCCGCGCCGGAGCACGCCTACACCCGCACCCTGCTCGCCGCGGTGCCGGGGGCGCACGCGCCCTGAGCCGTGCCGGCCCCGGATAGGCCAATCTGGGACGCAGAGACAAGTTTTTTGGACGGGACTGCCCTGTCCGGATCCTGCGAGTTCAGTAGGATAGCGCCGTTGTCGAGGGTGGAGCACCCCGGCGGATCTACGGCTGCACCCGCTATCCGTCCCCGCCCGCACCTCGCACGGGGACAGGGTTATCGAGCGTGTCGATCTCAGACAAGACCGACGACATCCGGCCGAACCGCAAGCGCAGCGAGGCGGATCTGCCGCCGGTGCTGCGCCGCGGGCGCGAGCACCGGATCGTGCGCTGGATCGGCGCCGCCAACCGCAAGGCACAGCGCTCCGCGGAGGACACCGCGCCCGCCTCCGCGGACAACCGCGTGATCAAGCTGAGCTGGGCCGACACGTTCGGCCGCCCGAGCCGGGCCGAGCCCGGCCGGCCCGCTCCGGGCCCCGCACAGGTGCTGCCGTTCCAGGGGCGCCGGAGCGAGACCGCGCCGCGCTCGACCCGGCGCCGCGCCGCCGATCAGCCGCCGGTGCCCGTCCTGCGCTGATCGACGCGCCCGCCGGGCACACCGAGGCCGATCGCCTTCGCGAGGGCGGAGCGCTGCGCGGCGTAGCCCGGCGCGGTCATCGGGTAATCGTCCGGCAGGCCGTAGCGCTCGCGGTACCGCTCCGGCGTCAGGCCGTGGGCGGTGAGGTGGCGTTTCAGGGTCTTGTAGGTCCGGCCGTCGATGAAGCTGACGATGCCGTCCTCCTGGACCGACTTGCGGATCTGGGCCGGCGTCGGCCGCTCCACGGCCGGCTCGGCGGCCGCCGCGGGCGGCTGCCCGTCGAGGGCCGCCAGGGCCGCGTGCACGCTCGCCATCAGCTCCGGCAGGGCCGTCGGCGGAACGGAATTGTTCGAGACGTAGGCGGCGACGATCTCGCCCACCAGCGTGACCAACCTGAGGCTGTTCTCGGGATTCTTTTCAGGCACTGCGGGAGTCCACACAAAGCTTTCGACGACGGTGCCCGCGGTTCCAAAGCAAAAACCGCGTATGTGTCAAGACGGTCTTGACAGAGAGTCGATCTCCCAAATCGCTTCACGGTGCGGGACGGCCGGCTCGCCGGCGCGAAAGGCCTCGGTCACCTGCACAAAGGTGCCAATCGAAGGCCGGTTACAGGGGTCGGGGGCCCGCGCGGCGGGAAATACCGCGCGCGGCGTCAGCCGATCCCGAGGGCGCGGATCAGGGTGAGGCTGAGGGCGATCAGGACCGCCAGGGAGGCGGTGACCGCGAGGGTGACCCGGCCGCCGACCCGGGCCAGGACACGGACGTCGACCCCGAGGCCGAGGGCGGCCATGGACAGGACCGTGAGCACGCCGGCGAGCTGGGTCAGCGGCTTCACCGCCGGGTCCGGGACAAGGCCCAGGGAGCGCAGGGTGGCCAGCGCCAGGAAGCCGAGGATGAACCAGGGCACCAGCTTGGTGAAGCCCGGACGGGACGGCGCCGGCGGCGCCCCCGCCGCCTGCGGCAGACGCGGGGCGATCAGCGAGAACACCACCACGACGGGGCCGAGCATCAGCACGCGCACCAGCTTGACCAGGGTGCCGACCTGGGTCGACAGCAGGCTCACCGGCACGGTCGCGGCCAGGACCTGCGGCACCGCGTAGACGGTCAGCCCCGCCAGCACCCCGTACTGGTTGTCGGTCATGCCGGCGAGGGGCACGAACAGCGGCAGCCCGAGCACCATCAGCACGCCCAGGACGGCGGTGAACGCGATGGCGGCGGCGATGTCCTTCGCCTCCGCGCCGATCACGGGCGCCACCGCGGCGATGGCCGAGTTGCCGCAGATGGCGTTGCCGCAGGCCACCAAGATCGCCATCCGGGCCGGCAGCCCGAGCGCCCGGCAGATCGCCACGCTGGCGGCGATGCCGAGCACCACGGTTCCGACGATGCCGGCCAGCAGCGCCGGGCCCGAGGCGAGGATCGCCCCGAGGCTCAGGGAGGCGCCGAGCAGCACCACGGCGACCTCGAGGAGCTGCTTGGCCGAGAAGGCGATGCCGGTGCGGAACTGCGCCGGGGGTGTCCAGGCGGTTCGCACCGCGATCCCGATCAGGATCGCCAGGACCAGGGCCTCGATATAGGGGTGGCCGGCGACCCGCTCCTCCACCGCCTGCGCGGCCATCGCCACCGCGGTGATCGCCGCGCACAGCCCGATCCCGGGCAGGACCGAGGCGGCCGTGTCCGACCGGCCGCCCCGGTCGGAGCGCGCCGGCGTCGGGGCCGTCTTGGAGGGGGCTTCAGGACTCACGGGATCGGGCTCCGGGGATCGTCGGCGGAGCCTATAGGAAGAAAACGTTCGCCGCACCCGCGCAACAGAGAAGTTCGATCTCTATTCGAGTGCCATGCGAGAAGACACATCTCGGCGTCCGCCGGAGACAGCGACAGGCCGAGCGCTGCCGGAGCGCTCCGCGTCCCCCCGCGGCGACGCGGGCCGGTGTCGCGCACCGGCCCGCCCCCGCTCAGGCCTGCATGCCCCAGCGCTGGACGGTGCGCCGCTCGATCGTCTGGAAGATCAGGTTCTCGACCACGAGGCCGATCAGGATCACGGTGAGCAGCCCGGCGAACACGTTCGGGATGTCGAGCATGTTCTTGTTCTCGAAGATGAACCAGCCGAGGCCGCCCGCCCCGGACGACACGCCGAAGACCAGCTCGGCGGCGATCAGGGTGCGCCACGCGAAGGCCCAGCCGACCTTCAGGCCGGTGAGGATCGAGGGGAAGGCCGCCGGGATCAGGATCTTGCCGATCAGCCGCGGGCCCGAGAGCCCGTAATTGCGCCCGACCATCTTGAGCGTGCGGCTGACCGACAGGAAGCCCGAATGGGTGTTGAGCGCGATCGCCCAGGTCACCGAGTGGACCAGCACGAAGATCAGGCTGCCGTTGCCCAGGCCGAACCAGATCAGCGCCAGGGGCAGCAGCGCGATCGCCGGCAGCGGGTTGAACATCGACGTCAGGGTCTCGAGGAGGTCGGTCCCGATCCGCGACGCGATGGCGACGCCGGTGAGCAGGGTCGCCAGGGCGACGCCGGCGGCGTAGCCCATGAGCAGCACCTTCAGCGAGCTCCAGGCCCGGGCCGGGAGCGTGCCGTCCGCGATGCCCCGGACGAAGGCCTCCACGGTCGCCGAGAAGGTCGGGAACAGGAGGTCGTTGTCGAGGTAGCGCCCGTAGGCCTCCCAGATCCCGGCGAGGAGCACGAGGATCACGACCTTGCGCAGCCAGGCCTGGTTGTAGAGCCGCTCGGCGACCGACAGCGGCTTCTCCACCACGGTGGCGCCGTGGGCGTGGCCGGTCTCGCGCACGATCTCGGGCCGGCCGGACGGCGGCAGGGGCGACAGGCGCGGCGCGGGGCCGGCCAGCGGGGGGCCGCTCAGGGCTTGCGCGCTAGACATTCTCCGCCTCCTGGATCTCTTCCGAGAACAGCATGTGCTGGATCCGGCCCTCGAGCTGCAGCGCCGCCTCCGGCGTTTCGGCGCTGTTGAGCTCGGCCTTCACCTCGCCGGGATGGGGCGAGAGCAGCAGGATGCGCGAGCCGACCTTGATCGCCTCGGGGATCGAGTGGGTGACGAACAGGACGGTGAAGCGCGTGCCCTCCCACAGCATCAGCAGCTCGTCCTGCATGCGCCGCCGGGTGAGCGCGTCGAGCGCCGCGAAGGGCTCGTCCATCAGCAGGATGTCGGGCTCCATCGCCATGCCGCGGGCGATGGCGACGCGCTGCTTCATGCCGCCCGACAGGGTGTGGGGGTAGCTGTCGGCGAACTTCGTGAGGTTGACCTTGTCGATGTAGAGGTTGGCCCGGTCCAGGGCCTCGCGACCTCTCAGCCGGCCCGAGGCCTCGAGGGCGAAGACCACGTTCTGCCGGACCGTCTTCCACGGCAGGAGCTGGTCGAATTCCTGGAACACCATCATCCGGTCGGGGCCGGGCTCGGTGACCGGGCGCCCCTTCAGGCGGATCTCGCCCTCGGTCGGCGCCATGTAGCCGCCCACCGCCTTGAGCAGGGTCGACTTCCCGCATCCGGACGGCCCGAGCAGGACGAAGCGGTCCCCGGGCCAGACCCGGAAGCTCACCCGGTAGGTGGCCGTGACGAGGTGCTCGGGCGTCTTGTAGCGGAGCGTGACGCCGTCGACCTCCAGCAGAGGCTGACCCGTGTCCATCCATCCTCCCTGGCGCCGCGGCTTGGGCCGCGTTTCGCTGAGCGCCGGAGATGGTCCGACCCTCACGGGAAAGTGTATCGGTCAGTCGAAGAGGCTGTAAAGGTCGATATTTTGTATGCGATAGGACCGAGGTCCTCGGGGCGCGATCCCGGCGCGGTCAGGCCGGGTGCCACCACGCCCCGCGCAGCACCACGCCCTCCGCGGTGATCCGCCGGTCGCCCGTCATGTGCTCGCCCCGGGTGTCGACGTAGTCGAACTCCCCGTCCCGCACCGCCAGCACCGTGGCGTCGCCGAGCGCCCCGACCTTCAGGGTCCCGTACTCCATCCGCTTCAGCGCCACGGCGGCGTTCACCGTGGAGGCGGCGACGACCTCGTCGAGGCTCATGCCCAGGCAGAGCATCTTCGACATGGTGGTGACCTGGTCGAAGGCCGGCCCCTCGATGCAGAGCTGGTGCACGTCGGACGAGATCGTGTCGGGCAGGAAGCCGCCGGCCAGCATGGCCCGCGCCGTCTTGAAGGCGAACGAGCCCTTGCCGTGGCCGATGTCGAAGATCACGCCCCGCGCCCGCGCCTCGCGGAGCGCCGGCTTCACGGCGCCCTGGGCCGTGATCGGGGAGTTCGGGAACGGCCGGAACGCGTGGGTCAGCACGTCGCCGGGCCGCAGCATGGCCAGCACCGCCTCGTAGCTCGGCGGCGGCTCGTCGATATGGGCCATCAGCGGCAGGCCGGTCTCCTCGGCGACCTGCAGCGCGATGTCGAGCGGCGCGGTGCCCTGGTCGCCCGAGGCGTGGCGCCCGACCCGGACCTTGATGCCGACGATCACGTCCCGGTTGGCGTCGGCGACCTCGACCGCCTCGCGCGGTGCCATGAGCCGCGGATCCTCGCTCTCGCCGACCATGATGGTCTTCGAGAAGCCGAAGATCCCCGCGAAGGAGACGTGCAGGTAGGCGAGGATCCGCGCCTGCGACCGCTCGATCACGTGGCTGCGGAAGCCGGCAAAGTTGCCGGGGCCGGCGCTGCCGGTATCGACCGAGGTGGTCACCCCCGAGGTCCGGCAGAATTCGTCGGCGTCGATGCCGAGCGAGGTGCCGCCCCAGTAGACGTGGGTGTGCAGGTCGATCAGGCCCGGGGTGACGATGGCGCCGGCCATGTCGCGGACCTGCGTGCCGGGGCTCGCCTGAAGGTCGCGGCCGAAGCCCGAGACGCGGCCGTCCGCGAAGGCGACGTCGCAGATCCCGTCGTGGTTCTGCGACGGGTCGATGACCCGCGCGCCCTTCAGGATGAGGTCGTGCTGCACGAGAGACTCCAGATGTTGGTCGCGGGAATCCGACCCGTCATCGCGCGCGCAGCGAAGCGACCCAGGGATCCGCCACGCTCGGGGACCGCGCGCCGCCCTGGATTGCTTCGCTGCGCTCGCCAGGACGGCGCCGTCAGGCCGCCCGGGCGGGCACGGCCGTGTCGTTGAGGTGGCAGGCGGCGAAGTGGCCGGAGCCCACCGGGTCGAGGCCGGGCACCTCGGTCCGGCAGCGGTCGAAGGCGTGCGGGCAGCGGGTGTGGAAGCGGCAGCCCGACGGCGGGTTGATCGGGCTCGGCACGTCGCCCTTGAGGACGATGCGGGTGCGCCCGGCCCCGGGCTCGGGGATCGGCACCGCCGAGAGCAGGGCCTGGGTGTAGGGGTGCTTGGGCGCCAGGAAGATGTCCCGGCGCGGGCCGATCTCGACGATCTTGCCGAGATACATCACGGCGACGCGGTGGGTCATGTGCTCGACGATGGCGAGGTCGTGCGAGATGAACAGCATCGCGAGGTCGAGCTCGCGCTGCAGGTCGCGCAGCAGGTTGACGATCTGCGCCTTCACCGAGACGTCGAGCGCCGAGACCGCCTCGTCGCAGATGATCAGGTCCGGCTCGGCGGCGAGCGCCCGGGCGATGCCGATGCGCTGGCGCTGCCCGCCCGAGAACTCGTGCGGGAAGCGCCCGAGCGCCTCGCGGGGCAGGCCGACCCGCTCCATCAGGCTGGCCAGCCGGCTCTCCAGGTCGGCGGCGTTGCGGGCCAGCCCGAAATTGCGGATCGGCTCGGCCAGGATCGCCCGCACCCGCATCCGCGGGTTGAGCGACGAGAACGGGTCCTGGAAGACCATCTGGATGTGGCGCCGCAGGGGCCGGAGCGCCCCGGCCGAGAGGTCGTCGATGCGCTTCCCGCCGAGGACCACCTGTCCGGCGGTGGGCGCGTAGAGGCGCATCAGCGCCTTGGCGACGGTGGACTTGCCGCAGCCGGACTCGCCGACGAGCGAGAGGGTCTCGCCGCGGGCGACCGTGAACGACAGGCCGTCCACCGCCTTGAGCACGCGGCTCTGGCGGCCGAGCAGGCCGCCGCCGAGGGCGAAGTGCTTCTTGAGGTCGTTGACCTCCAGCAGGGTGCGACCGGCGGGTGCGGGGGTGGCGCTCATGCCGCGAGGGCGTCCTTCGGCGCGTAGTGGCAGGCGGCGAGGTGGCCCGGCGCCTTCGGCTCCAGGGCCGGCGCGTAGGCGCGGCACAGGTCGGTCACGTCCGGGCAGCGCCCGGCGAAGACGCAGCCCTCGATCCGGCCTTTCAGGCTCGGGACCATGCCGGGGATCTCGGCGAGCCGCGCGTCGGCGCCGTGCTCGACGGCGCCGAGCTTCGGCACCGCCCCCATCAGGCCGCGGGTGTAGGGATGGCGTGGCGACCGGAACAGGTCGCGGACCGGCGCCTCCTCGACCTTGCGGCCGGCATACATCACCACCACCCGGTCGGCGACCTCGGCGACCACGCCGAGATCGTGGGTGATCAGCATGATCGCGGCGCCGACCCGGGCCTTCAGGTCGCGCATCAGGTCGAGGATCTGGGCCTGGATGGTCACGTCGAGCGCCGTGGTCGGCTCGTCGGCGATCAGGAGTTTCGGCGAGCAGGCGAGCGCGATGGCGATCATCACCCGCTGGCGCATGCCGCCGGAGAGCTGGTGCGGGTATTCCCGCACCCGGCGCCGCGGCTCGGGGATGCCGACGAGGGTCAGCATCTCCACCGCCCGCTCCTCGGCCTCCCGGCGGCCGAGGCCCTGGTGCAGCCGCAGGGTCTCGCCGATCTGGCGGCCGACCGTCAGCACCGGGTTCAGCGAGGTCATCGGCTCCTGGAAGATCACGCTGATGTCGTTGCCGCGGATCTTGCGCATGGCGCTGTTCGGCAGGTCGAGGAGGTTCCTGCCCTCGAACTTGATCGCGCCGGCGATGCGGGCCGGCGGCTCGGGCAGGAGCCGCAGGATCGACATCGAGGTCACCGACTTGCCGCAGCCGGACTCGCCCACGATCGCCAGGGTCTCGCCCGACTGGATCGCGAACGAGACCCCGTCCACCGCCCGGTTCACCCCGTCGGGGGTGCGGAAATGGACCTGCAGGTTCTCGATCGACAGGAGGGGGGTTCCGCTCACGCCTGTGCTCATCCCTGTGCTCATCACACGTCCTTCGCCATGCGGGGATCGAGGGCGTCGCGCAGGCCGTCGCCGACGAGGTTCACGGCGAGCACCGTCATCGAGAGGAAGATCGCCGGGAACAGGATGATGTAGAACTTCACCTGCCAGAGGGCCCGGCCCTCGGCCATGATGTTGCCCCAGGACGGCGTCGAGGGCGGCACGCCCGCGCCGATGAACGACAGGATCGCCTCGGTGATCATCGCGGAGGCGCAGATGTAGGTCGCCTGCACGGTCATGGGCGCCAGCGTGTTGGGCAGGATGTGGCGCCAGATGATCGCCGGCATCCGGGTGCCCGTGGTCACCGCCGCCTCGACGTAGGGCTGCTCGCGCAGCGACAGCACCACGCCGCGCACGAGGCGGGCGACGCGCGGGATCTCCGCGATGGTGATCGCGATGATCACGTTCTGGACCGAGCCGCGGGTGAGCGCCATCAGCGCGACCGCGAGCAGGATCGGCGGGATCGACATCATGCCGTCGACGACCCGCATGACGATCCCGTCGAGCCAGCGCACCATGCCGGAGACGAGGCCGACCGCCAGCCCGGCGATCGACGCGAGGAACGCCACCGAGAAGCCGACCAGCAGCGAGACCCGGGCGCCGTAGACCACCCGCGAGTAGACGTCGCGGCCGAGCATGTCGGTGCCGAACCAGTACTGCGCCGACGGTGCCCGGGTGCGCTTGGCGGGCGCCAGGGCGGTCGGGTCGACGGTGCCGAGGTAAGGCGCGAGCACCGCCATCAGGAAGACGATGAGCAGCAGCACGCCGCCGACCACGATGGTCGGGTTGCGGCGCACGTAGGTCCAGACCTTGCCCCGGCGCTTGCGGGCCGGGATGACGTCCGGCAGCGGCGCCGCGACGGCGAGGCCCGGCGGCGGCGGTGCCTTGGGGACGGCCCCGTCGGGCGGATTGCCCGCCTGCGGGGCGCTGCTGGGGAAGGGCGCGACGGTCGCGGTCAATAGCGGATCCTCGGGTCGAGCACGGTGTAGAAGAGGTCGATGGCGAGGTTCACGAGCACGTAGACGAAGCTGAACAGCAGCACGACGCCCTGGATGACCGGGTAGTCGCGCCGCAGGATCGCGTCGACGGTGAGGCGCCCGAGGCCGGGGATGGCGAAGACCGTCTCGGTCACCACCGCGCCTCCGATCAGCAACGCGATGCCGATGCCGATCACGGTGACGATCGGCACCGCGGCGTTCTTGAGGGCGTGGACGAACAGGACCGGCCCCTGCGCCAGCCCCTTGGCCCGGGCGGTGCGCACGTAATCCTGCTGGAGCACGTCGAGCATGGTCGCGCGGGTCACCCGGGCGATCAGCGCGATGTAGACGAGGCCCAGCGTCACCGCCGGCAGGATCAGGTTGGACAGCCAGGGCCACAGGCCCTGCTCGATCGGCGTGTAGCCCTGGACCGGCAGCCAGCCGAGCTCGAGGGCGAAGACGTAGGCCAGCACGTAGCCGACCACGAAGACCGGCACCGAGAAGCCCGTCACGGCGAGCCCCATCACGAGGCGGTCGATCAGGCTGCCGGCCTTCCAGGCGGCGACGACGCCGAGCGGCACCGCCACCAGGATCGCGAAGACCAGGGTGACGAGCATCAGCGAGACGGTGGGCTCCACCCGCTGGCCGATCATGGTGGTGACCGGCAGGTTGGTGAAGATCGAGGTGCCGAGATCGCCGTGGAGGATCTGCCACGACCATTCCCAGAACCGCACCAGGAAGGGCCGGTCGAGGCCGAGCGTGGCGCGGATGCGGGCGACGTCGTCGGGCGTCGCCTGGTCGCCCGCGATGATCGCGGCCGGGTCGCCGGGGGCGAAGTAGAGGAGGCTGAAGACGAACAGCCCGACCACCGCCATGACCGGGATGGTGGCGAGGATGCGCCTGCCGATATAGCCGAGCATGGGTCCTCGCTATCGTGCGGGCGGGCGGGCGCGGCGGGTAGCGCCGCCCCTGCCCTCATCGCGGGGGCCGACATTCACGCGTCCGGGTCGGGCGCCGACGCTGGCGGCGGAGCGCGACGCGCCCCCTCTCCCGTGCGGGAGCGGGTCGGGGTGCGGGATCGGACGCTTCAGGAGCGCGCGCACCGCCGGCGCACGTGCGGGAGAGGGGCCTCGCGCCTCGTCCCGCGGCCGCGTTGCCGAACGCGCTGTCCGAGGCCGGTAGCCCGCCCGAGAGACCGGGCGGGTCGGGCGGCCCGACTTGGCGAGAGCGAGCGCCATCACGCCTTCGACACGCCCCAGGTGAAGGGGATCGGCCCCTTCACGATGCCCGAGACGTTCTTGCGCCACGCCTGGTAGCCGAGGAAGAACCCGGTGGGCACGTAGACCACGCCCTCGCAGGCGGCGGCGTTGACCTTGTCGATGGCGGCCTTCTCGGCGGCCGGGTCGGCGGCGTCGAACCACTCGGCGATGGCGGTCTCGACCGGCGGGATGCTGGGCCAGCCGAACCACGCCTTGTCGCCGCTCGCCCGCACCGCCGGGTAGCCCGCCGGATTGATGCAGTCGGCGCCCGCGTGCCAGGTGTGGAACATGTTCCAGCCGCCCTGAGACGGCGGCGCCTTGGAGGCCCGGCGGGTGCCGGTCGTGCCCCAGTCGGTGGCGACGAAGTCGACGTTGAAGCCCATCTGCTTCAGGAGGTCGGCGGTGATGTCGCCCTGCGCCTTGGTGATCCCCTGGTCCTGCGCCACGACGCAGACCACCGGCTCGCCCTTGTAGCCGGCCTCCTTGAGCAGCTTCTGGCCGAGCTTGATGTCGCCCTTGCCGACATTGCCGCCGCCCGCCTCGCTGTAGAGGGGCGTCCCCGGCGTGAAGAAGCCCGGCAGCTTCTTCCACAGGCTGTCGTCGTCGCCGACGATCGCCCGCATGTAGTCCTCCTGGCTCATGGCGGTCATGACCGCCTGGCGGATCTTCGGGTTGTCGAAGGGCGGGTGCAGGTGGTTCATCCGGAACGACCCGACATTGCCCAGCGGGTCGGCGATATCGACGTTGAGGTTGGCGTTCTTGCGCAGCAGCGGCACGAGGTCGGAGATCGGGTTCTCCCACCAGTCGACCTCGCCGTTCTGCAGGGCCGCCGACGCGGTGGCGGCGTCCGGCATGATCACCCACTCGACCCGGTCGACCAGCATGCGCTTGCCGCCGGCGAGCCAGGAATTCGGCTCGTCGCGGGGCTTGTAGTCGGTGAAGGTCTCGAACACCGCCCGGGCGCCCGGCACCCACTCGTTGCGGACGAACTTCATCGGGCCCGAGCCGACATACTCGGAGATCTGCGTGAACGGGTCGGTCTTGGCGATCCGCTCCGGCATCATCAGCGCCATCGGCGCGTTGGTCTTGCCGAGCGCGTAGAGCAGCTTCGGGAACGGCTTCTTCAGGCGCCACTGGAAGGTCTTGTCGTCGGTCGCCGCGAGGTCGTCCTGGATCCCGCGGATCATCAGGCCGATCGGGTCCCGGGCCATCCAGCGGGTGAGGCTCGCCACCACGTCCTTGGCCAGCACCGGCTCGCCGTCGTGCCACTTGAGGCCGGGGCGCAGCCGGAAGGTCCAGGTCAGCTTGTCGCCCGAGACCTCCTCGGACTCGACCATCTGGCGCTGCGGCTTCAGCTGCGCGTCGACGCCGTAGAGCATATCCCAGACGAGGGTGCCGGCGTTGCGCACCACGTACTGGGTCCCCCAGATCGGGTCGAAATTGGCGAGGTTCGCCTGCGGCACGAAGCGCAGGACCTTGCCGCCCTGCGCGAGGGCCGGCCGCGCGAGCTGCGGCGCAGCCAAACCGAGCGCAGCCGAACCCTTGAGAAAGGTCCTGCGGTCCATCGTCTTCTCCCTGGCGGTGCGGATCTCAAGCATCGGTCGCCGGCCCGCACCTTGCGGGCGAGTTTGAACGGTTCTGATGCACGGGCGCAATGGCCCGACGTGACAACGCGGCCCGGGCAAGCGCCCACGCCGCCGCCGGCCTCGGGGCGACGGCGGCGTGGATGGGGGCTGGGGTGGCGCGGCTCGAACTCACGGGGCGCGTCTCGCAAGCCCCGCGCCAGCCCGACCGTCCCTGCGTTATGTATTCAGGATCGGCGGTCTGTTTCGCGCGCGGCCTCGCGACGGCGCGTCATCCCGGAACCGCCGGGGCGCGGAGGGCCCGCACCGACGGCGGCCCTGGATGTCCGGCTCGCCCGCGGCCCCCGGAAAGACGGGGAGGCGTGCGCGCACAGGCGCGGGCGCGATGCCGGCGCGACCGCGCCAGAAGTGGGAGGGCCGACCGCGCGCCGACTCCGTCCTCGCTCCGCTCCCGCACGGGAACGGGGCGCGTCGTGCCCGGTCCGGGCTCAGCCCACCTGCCGCAGGTGACCGCCCCGCGCGCCCGGCACCGCCTGCATGGCGCGGATGAAGGCCGCGATCCGGGGCGCGATCACCGCCCGGTAGCGCGAGCCGTTGAACACGCCGTAATGGCCGACGCCGGCCTGGAGGTGGTAGGCCTTGCGCGCCTCGGGCAGGTTCGGCGTCAGGTCGAGGGCCGCCTTGGTCTGGCCGACGCCGGAGATGTCGTCGTTCTCGCCCTCCACCGCGAGGATCGCGCAGCGGCGGACGGCGCCGAGATCGACCGGCGTGCCGCGGTGCTTCATCTGTCCCGTCGGCAGGGCGTGGTCGACGAACACGGTCTGCACGGTCTGGAGATAGTACTCGGCCGTCAGGTCCATCACGGCGAGGTACTCGTCGTAGAACTCGCGGTGCTTCTCGGCCGAGTCGCCGTCGCCCGTCACCAGATGGTCGAACATGTCCGAATGGGCGGTGACGTGGCGGTCGAGGTTCATCGCCATGAAGCCCGAGAGCTGCAGGAAGCCCGGATAGACCCGGCGCCACGCGCCCGGGTAGATCGGCGGCACGAGGCTGATCGTGTTCTGCTCGAACCACTTCTGACCGCGCTCCTGCGCGAGGCAGTTCACCGCGGTGGGCGAGCGGCGGGTGTCGATCGGGCCGCCCATCAGGGTCATGGAGGTCGGCACCGCCGGCTCGTCGGCCGCCTCCATCAGCGCCACCGCGGCGATCACCGGCACGGCCGGCTGGCAGACCGCCATGACGTGCAGGTCCGGCCCCAGGACCGCGAACATCTCCTGCAGGTAGTCGATGTAGTCGTCCAGATCGAACTGGCCGGCGAAGAGCGGCACCATCCGGGCGTCGGTCCAGTCGGTGATATACACCCGGTGGTTCGGCAGCATCGCCTCGACGGTGCCGCGCAGCAGCGTGGCGTAGTGACCCGACATCGGCGCGACGATCAGCAGCTTGGGCTGCGGCTCCGCGGGGGCCGCCTGGAACGCGCGGTCGAAGGCGATCAGGCGGCAGAACGGCCGCTCCCAGACCACCCGCTCGGTGACCGGGACCGCCGCGCCGTCCACCACCGTCTCGGTGAAGCCGAAGGCGGGCTTGCCGTACTGGCGGGTGACGCGCTCGAACATCTCGCAGCCGGCGCTGACCGCGCGGGCATAGGGTCCGTAGGCCAGGGGGTTGCCCGGCATCTGCAGCCCGTAGCGGGTGAGGTCGGCGGCGACGCGGGCGGGTGCCATCAGGGCGCGCGCGCCCTCGTACAGGGAATAGGCCAGCAGCATCGTCACCTCGCGGTCTCGGTCCGGCCGCGGGCTTCGAGCCGCGCGACCCATACCCCCTGCAACCCGATTCGGTAGGATAATGCTCCACCCTGAACGCGGGTGGAACATCCCGCAGCTGCGGCGACTTGCCTGTGACCAGATCCGCCGGCGACCCTCCGCCAGCGACGACGTGTCCGGGTCGGCATGCCGGGATTCCCAGCACCGCGTCGTGCGAAGGGAGTCCGCGGGACGCCGCTCCGGCGGCGCCCGTCCGGCGACGCACGATACAGTCTATGCCCGATACCGATCTCAGCGGCCTCGGTCGCGACGCGCGACACCTGCGGCTCGACACCTTCGTCCGCCTGCGCTGGCTCGCCATCACGGGCCAGAGCGCGGCGGTCGTCGGGGCGCAGTTCGGCCTCGGCCTGCCGCTGCCCTTCGGCTGGTGCTTCCTGGTGATCGCCACCTCGTCCTGGCTGAACCTCGCCCTGCGGATCCGCTTCCCGGCGAGCTACCGGCTCAGCGACGATTCCGCGGCGCTGCTCCTCGCCTTCGACATCGTGCAGCTCGCGGCCCTGCTGTTCCTCACGGGCGGGCTCCAGAACCCGTTCTCGCTGCTGTTCCTCGCCCCCGTGCTGATCTCCGCCACCGCCCTGCCGCCCGAGCGGACGCTGGCGCTCGGCCTCCTGGCGGTGGGCCTCGCGACCCTGCTCGCGCTGGTGCACCGGCCCCTGCCCTGGTTCGCGGACGGTCGGATCGAGCTGCCGTTCCTGTACGTCTCCGGCGTCTGGACCGCGATCCTGCTCGGCACCGCCTTCACAGGCGTCTACGCGTGGCGGGTGGCCGAGGAGACCCGGCTCCTCGCCCAGGCGCTCGCCGCCACCGAGCTGGTGCTCGCCCGCGAGCAGCACCTGTCGCAGCTCGACGGGCTCGCGGCCGCGGCTGCCCACGAATTGGGCACACCGCTGGGCACGATCATGGTTGTGACCAAGGAGCTGATCCGCCAGCTCGGCCCCACCGCCTCGCCGGCGGTGGCGGAGGATCTCAACCTGCTGCGCGAGCAGGTCGACCGCTGCCGCGGCATCCTCGGCAAGCTGACCTCCCTCGACGGGGACGGGGCGGGGGCCGGCTTCCTGGAGACGGTGACGTTCAGCCACCTCGTGGAGGAGCTGGTGGCGCCGCAGCGGGCACTCGGCGCCGCCCTCGCCGTCACCAGCACCGGCGAGGGGCCGGAGCCCGCCTGCCGGCGCAACCCGGGCGTCATGTTCGGGCTCGCCAACATCCTCGACAACGCCGTCGACTTCGCCGAGGCCGGCGTCACCGTGGAGGGGCGCTGGACCCCCGACCGCGTCTGGATCGAGATCCGCGACGACGGGCCGGGCTTCTCCAGCGAGGTGCTGCTGCGGGCGGGCGAGCCCTACGTCACCACCCGCAGCCACGACCGGCCGCAATCCGGCGGGACCGTGGGGGCCGGGCTCGGCCTCGGGCTGTTCATCGCCAAGACCCTGATCGAGCGCTCGGGGGCGCAGCTCGCCCTCATGAACGTCGCGGCGCCGGACGCCCACGGGGCGATCGTGCGCGTCTCCTGGGCCCGCCACATCTTCGAGCGCGGCGCCGCGCCGCGACATTCTCCGGAACTCAGTATCCGCGCCCCCCTGCCACCGCGCGACGCCGTACCTATATGAAGGACAGACCAAGAACCCGACGACGAAAACCCGAAAGGAGTGCCGGATGCTCACGCAGCCCGGGGCCTCGGCGGCGACAGACCCCGCCGTGATCAACGATGCCGATCCACTGGCCGCCTTCTCCGACCGCAGCCTGCTGATCGTCGACGACGACAAGCCCTTCCAGACCCGCCTCGCCCGCGCCATGGAGAGCCGCGGCTATCACGTGCAGGTGGCCGACAGCGTCGCGGACGGCGTCTCCGCCGTCGAGGCGCGCGCGCCCGCGTTCGCGGTGATCGACATGCGCCTCGGCGACGGCAACGGCCTCGACGTGATCGCCCGCCTCAAGGAGCGCCGCCCCGAGGCCCGGGGCGTGATCCTCACCGGCTACGGCAACATCGCCACGGCGGTGACCGCGGTGAAGCTCGGCGCCTTCGACTACCTCGCCAAGCCGGCCGACGCCGACGAGATCCACGGCACGCTGATGGCGCAGCCGGGCGAGCGGGCCGACCCGCCCGAGAACCCGATGTCGGCCGACCGGGTCCGCTGGGAGCACATCCAGCGCGTCTACGAGCTGTGCAGCCGCAACGTCAGCGAGACCGCCCGGCGCCTCAACATGCACCGGCGGACCCTGCAGCGGATCCTGGCCAAGCGCGCGCCGCGCTGAGGCCGGACCGCTCCGGCGCCGCCCGGTCGGTTGCATCGCCCCGCCTCTGTGGGCTAGCTGCGCGGGTCCCGGACGGTTCGTCCGGGGCCCGAAATCTTTTCGAGGGCGGATCTCGTGAACGGGCGCAACGCCATCACCATCATCAGCATGATGGTCCTCGTCGGCACCGAGGTGTTCGCCGTGGCAATCGCGGCGGGCTGGGCCATCGCGGGCATCTTCGATCTCGGCGACCGGGTCGGGCACGTCCTGATGGGCCTGTTCAGCCTGTTCGCGGCCTGGATCATGCTCCAGCTCTGGCGCCGGGCGACCAGCATCGAGCCCCTGCGGGGCCCGGCCCCGGCTGCGCATCGCTGAACGAGCGCGCGTGGGCGGGTTCTTCATTCAAGTTGTATCGAACAGCGGAATGATCCCTATGCGTGCGGCGTGTTCGACAGTGCGCCGGCCTTCCTGCTAGAAGCGACCGGCGACGGTCTGTGTGATGTTGTCGCAGGTCACACCCCCGTCCCGGACACGCGTGAGACCCGAAGATCCATGAAAGCCCGTATCATCGTCACCCTGAAGACCGGTGTGCTGGACCCGCAGGGCAAGGCGATCGAGGCCGCCCTCCGATCCCTCAGCATCGAGGGCGTCGACGGCGTCCGGCAGGGCAAGGTCTTCGACATCGAGGTGTCGGCGGTCGACAGCGCCGCCGCTGAGGCGACCCTGCGCGCGGCCTGCGAGAAGCTCCTGGCCAACACCGTCGTCGAGAACTACGCGATCGAGATCCTCTGATGCACGCCGCGGTCGTCGTCTTCCCGGGTTCCAACCGCGAGTCGGACGTCGTCCGGGCCCTGCGGCGCTCCGGCGCGCAGGTGAGCCTCGTGTGGCACGCGGACCACGCGCTCCCCGCCGGCACCGACCTCGCCGTCCTGCCCGGCGGCTTCTCGTACGGCGACTATCTGCGCTGCGGCGCCATCGCCGGACGCGCCGCCGCCATGGACGCGGTGCGGGCCCACGCCGCCCGCGGCGGCCTCGTGCTCGGCATCTGCAACGGCTTCCAGATCCTGTGCGAATCGGGGCTCCTGCCGGGCGTTCTGATGCGCAACATCGACCGGCGCTTCATCTGCCATCGGCAGACGCTCCGGGTCGAGCGCACCGACACCCGCTTCACCAGCGCCTACCGGCAGGGTCAGGTCATCGACGTCTGCGTGGCCCACGGCGAAGGCAACTACTTCGCCGATCCCGAGACCCTGGCGCGGATCGAGGGCGAGGGCCGGGTCGCCTTCCGCTACTGCGACGCGACCGGCGCGATCACCGTGGAGGCCAACCGCAACGGCTCCCTCAACGCCATCGCGGGCGTCCTGTCGGAGACCGGGAACGTCCTCGGGATGATGCCGCACCCGGAGAACTTCGTCGAGGACCTGATCGGCGGGACCGACGGGCGCGGTCTGTTCGACAGTCTGGCGGCCTGAGATCGCCGGGCGAGAACCTGCCTTAACTCCGCATTAAGGTTTTCGAGGCATAAACAGGCATCCAGTGATCTGGATGTCGAGTTGGACATATCCGTCCGCTCTGTTTTGATGCCTCCCTGATGACTCCTCGAGCCGCTCCGTCCGGGGCGGCTTTTTTCTGTGCGCTCGCCGCCGCGCCGGCTGGCCGGGCCGCGCGGAAGCGGCCCGCACGGGCCGGGCAGCCGCGCCGCCTGACCCCTTCGGGGCCCCCTGCGCGGTCCCGGACGGCGCCGGTTGCCGATCGCGGGGCGTTGCCCGGCGATGACGTGTCGAGCGCGCCGTTGCCCCGGATCTGGGACGCCGCCCTCGCGGCCGTCCCCGCATGAGACGCGCGTCCGCTCCGGATCCACAACGCGAGAGCCCAGGCCGGGCGGACCCGACCTGGGCTGAGTGCGACCTCGGCTGAATGCGGGCTGGGCGGGGCGAGCCGCCTCAGTACAGCCCGCCGGCCTGCGCGGCCCGGTCGGGATCGGGCGCGACCGCCGCGGGGGCGGCCGCCTGGCCGCCGCCCGAGGAGGACGGCGCCGAGTAGGAATCCGGCGGCGCGGTGCCGGGCTTGAACGCCTCCAGGATCGTCCCGGCGCCCTCCCCCGAACCGGCGCGGGTGCCGCTCGCGAGGTTGATGCGGATCAGCTTGATCCCCGGCGGCACGCGGAACGGCGTCGGCGGCTTGTCCTTGAGGGCCGTCTTCAGGAACTCCAGGGCGATCGGCGCGGCCAAGCCGCCGCCGGTGGCGCGGTCGCCCAGCGACCGGGGCTTGTCGAAGCCGATATAGATGCCGACCGCCAGATCCGGCGAGAAGCCCACGAACCACGCGTCCTTGGCGTCGTTCGTCGTGCCGGTCTTGCCGGCCAGCGGCTTGCCGATCTGCTTCAGGATCGTGGCGGTGCCGCGCTGGACCACGCCCTCCATGATCGAGACCATCTGGTAGGCGGTCAGCGGGTCGAGCACCTGCTCGGAATCGTCCACCAGCTTCGGCTCGTCCTGGCCCGACCACTTCTCGGCGTCGCAGCCGATGCACTTGCGGTTGTCGTGCCGGTAGATCGTCTCGCCGATGCGGTCCTGGATCCGGTCGATCAGGGTCGGCCGGATGCGCCGGCCGCCGTTGGCGAGCATCGAGTAGGCGGTGACCATGCGCATCACCGTGGTCTCACCCGCGCCGAGCGACATGGGCAGCACCGGCAGCATGTCGTCGTAGACGCCGAAGCGGCGTGCGTACTCGGCGATGAGCGGCATGCCGACATCCTTGGCGAGCCGGACCGTCATCAGGTTCTTCGAGTGCTCGATGCCGTAGCGCAGGGTGTGCGGGCCGCCCGACTTGCCGTCGTAGTTCGAGGGCGTCCAGGCCTCCTGGCCGGGACCGGCCTCGATGGTGATCGGGGTGTCCTGGATGATCGAGGCGGGCGTGTAGCCGTTGTCGAGGGCTGCCGAGTAGACGATCGGCTTGAACGAGGAGCCGGGCTGGCGCATCGCCTGGGTGGCGCGGTTGAACTCGGACTCGTCGTACGAGAAACCGCCGACCATCGCGTGCACGCGGCCCGTATTCGGGTCCATGGCCACGATGGCGCCGGAGACCTCGGGCTTCTGGCGCAGGCGGAACTGGCCGCGGCCGCCGTCCATCGCCTCGACGTAGACCATGTCGCCGGGCTGGAGATTGGCGCGGCCGGCCCAGCGCATGCCCTCGGGGGTGATCACGCCGGTCTCGCGGTCCTTGCCGACCTGGCCGGAGGCCTCGCGCCGGGGCTGCAGGCCGATCTGCACGCCGCCGCCGCCGTTGCCCAGCACCACGGCGAGCCGCCAGGGGGCCACGTCGCCGAGCGCCGGAACCTCGGCCGCCGCCATGCCCCAGTCGCGCCCGGTCAGGTCGACCTTGGTGACCGGACCGCGCCAGCCATGGGCCTGGTCGTAGCGCACGAGGCCGTCGACCAGAGCCTTGCGGGCCCAGGCCTGCATCTTCGGGTCGAGGGTCGTGCGCACCGAGAGGCCGCCCTCGTAGAGCTTCTTCTCGCCGTAGCGCTCGGAGATCTCGCGGCGGACCTCCTCGGTGAAGTAGTTGGCGTTGGCGGCGTTCGGGAAGGCGACGCGCGGGTTGACGCCGAGCGGCATCTTCTTGGCGGAATCCGCCTCCTCCCGGGTGATGTAGCCGTTCTCCGCCATCAGGCGGATGATCTCGTTGCGGCGGTCGAGGGCCGCCTGGGTCTTGCGGTAGGGGTGGTAGTTGTTCGGCCCCTTCGGCAGGGCGGCGAGGTAGGCCGCCTCGTTGATGGTCAGCTCGTGGACCGACTTGCCGAAATAGTCGAGCGCGGCGGCCGCGACGCCGTGCAGGTTGCGGCCGGGCACGATCGTGCCGAGGAAGATCTCGTTGAGGTAGAGCTCGAGGATCTTGTCCTTCGAGTAGGCCGCCTCGATCCGGAGCGCCAGCAGCGCCTCCTTGATCTTGCGGTCGTAGGTCTGCTCGGAGGAGAGCAGGAAGTTCTTGGCGACCTGCTGGGTGATGGTCGAGGCGCCCTGCCGCTTGCCCGACTTGGCGTTGGTCAGGAAGGCGCGCACGATCCCCTCGGGGTCGATGCCGCCGTGCTTGTAGAAGTTCTTGTCCTCGGCCGACAGGAAGGCCGCCACGACGATCTTCGGCATCGCCTGGATCGGCAGGTACAGCCGGCGCTCGCGGGCGTACTCGGCCAGCAGGGAGCCGTCCGCCGCGTGGACGCGGGTCATCACCGGCGGCTCGTAATTCGCGAGGGCGGCGTGGTCGGGCAGGTCCTGGCTGTACTTCCAGTAGAAGTAGCCGCCCACCGCCGCGCCGACCACGAACAGCACCGCGGCGGCGCTGAACAGGATCCCAAAGAAACGGAGGATCAGACGCATCCGGTGTTCCGCTCGTCGCTGGCCCGGCCGAATGCCGGAATCGGCTCATCCGGCGCGTGCACCCCGCGCGCTGCGCGGCCGGCCCCCGGACGGTCCCGTGAGACCCCCTCGGAATGCCGGTTTCGGCGGCCGTGCGACGGGGCGTCGGACGTCCCGTATCGACACTCTATCTATGGTGAAACTGGGGCGGCGGCCGCCGCGCGGCGCGTCGGGGCCGGCCGGCCGAGCGTGGCGCGGTTGGTGAAGAACTGGTCGATCGCCTTGGCCATGGAGCCGGTGACGTCGGCCCGCCACTCCGGCGATTGCAGCATCTCCAGGTCGCGCTTGCTGGAGAGGTAGCCGAGTTCCACGAGCACGCTCGGCACGTCGGGGGAGCGCAGCACCACGAAGCGCGCCTCCCGGTGGGGCTTGGCGCTCATCTTCATCACGGGGGCGAGCTGGCCCATCAGCGTGCGGGCGAAGCCCGACGAGAAGCCCCGCGTCTCGCGCAGGGTCAGCTCCTGCAGGATGTCGGCGATGTCCGGCGGCGCCTCGGCGGCGTCGACGCCCGCGGCGGAATCGGCCCGGTTCTCGCGCTCGGCGAGCTTGGCGGATTCGGCGTCCGTGGCCTTCTCGGAATTGGTGTAGATCGTGGCGCCGCTCACCTGGGGCGCCGCCGAGATCGAGTCCGCGTGGATCGACACGAACAGGTCGGCCCTGGCGTCGCGGGCGAGGCGCACCCGCTCGGCCAGGGGCACGAACACGTCGCGGTCGCGGGTCATCCGGACCCGGTAGCGGCCGCCCGCCTCCAGCTTCGCCACGAGGGCCTGGGCGAAGCCGAACACGATGTCCTTCTCGAACACGCCGCCCACCGCGATGGCGCCGGGATCGGTGCCGCCGTGGCCGGCATCGACCATGATCAGCGGCCGCTGGTCGGCGGGCTCCGGCGGCGCGGCGCGGGCCTGGGCGGGGGCGGGATCGGCGGTAGCGGCGGCCTTGCGGAACGCGTCGCGGTCGGCGCGCTGCAGCGGGATCGTGAGCAGAACCGCGCCGTCGCGCGGCCGCGTCGCGGTCTCGATCTTCCCGACGGTGGCGGGCGCGGTGAGGTCGATCACGATGCGGGACCGCCCGGGCGCGAACAGGCCGTAGCGGAAGCTCTGCACGAGGCCGTCGCGGCGGCTGCCGGTCCCAGAATCGAGCTGGAAATTGACCTCGGGCAGGTCGATCACCGCCCGGTCGGGCCGCTCCATCACGAAGCCGCGGGCCTCCACGGCCCGGGACAGCGTCAGGGTGAGGCGCGTGGTGCCGGCCTGACTCGCGAGGTCGGCCCCGATGGCGACGGCCGGCTTCTCGCCGGTCTGCGCGGCGACCGGCGCCCCCGCCAGCGCCGGCAGGAGCGCGACGGCGAGGCGGAGCCATGCGGAACGGATCAGGCGCGCGCAGTTCGGCATCGGTCCGGTGTCGTCTCCCGTGCCCTCCGTTAAGGCATGGGACCGACTTGGTTAACGGGGGGTTGCCGTCGCCGGTTCGATCCGGCCGGCCTTGTGGCCGGGATGCGACAAGTCCGGGCCTCCCGCGCGCGGCGCCTCAGCGGTACGCGACGACCCGGCTCGCCTGCCCGACCACCGTGACCCAGCAGGTCAGGGACGCGTCGGCGGCCCGCTGGACCTCGCCGACCTGCAGGCGGATGAGGTCGGCCGGCGTGCGGGCGCCCGAGAGCGCTCGCAGATGCGCGACGGCCGCCTCGCCCTCGCCGCGCACGTAGCGGGCGATGATCGAGCCGATCTCGGCGACGTCGAGGCGGTCGGGGGTGAAGACGATGCGGTTCGCGGCCGCGGCGCGGCCCGGACCCGCGGCGGTCACCGGCGGGAGGGCGACGTCGATCGCGGCCTCGGTCACCGGGTCGGACGAGGCTCCCACCGTGCCGTCGGGCGCAGTCTCGCCCGCGATGTCGGACCCCGCGTCAGGCGTCACCTCGGGCGTCACCTCGGCCGGCGGCGCGGCGGCCTCGACGGGCCGGTCGGTCGCCGGGTCGGGCTGATCCGCCGCGACCGGGGCGTCGGCGGCCTGGATCTCGGGGGCGGCCGACGCGTCCTGCAACGGCTGGGGCGTCCCGGCGGGACGGCTCCTCGGTCGACGCGGCTTTCCCATCGCGCGATCTCCTCCTGTCGGCGTCAGCCCGTCCCGACGGACCGGCGGCCGGAGGTCGTGCGCGGCCGGCTCGCCGGCGGTGTCGGCGCCGGGCCCGTGACGCCCGGGCGTCAGAGCGGGGGATCCGGCGGCCCTCGGGTGGCCCACCGGATCCCGATCCTCGAGCCCCGATCGCGGATCGGGGCGGCCGGCCTCAGCGGGCGGCGGCGTTCTGCGCGAGGGCGCCGTAATCCTTCGCCTGGGCCTGGAGAGCGGCGAACTGGCTGCGGACGAACTCGGACTGGAGCTCGAACGCCTCGCGGAGGTCCTTCGTGCGCACCAGCTTCTGGGCGAAGTCGAAGGTCGCGTTGGCGTTGGTCTGGGCGTGATCGAACCCCTTCGCGACCGCGGCGCTGAGGGTCGACTGGAAGGTCTGGCCCGAGGCCTGGACCTGCTCGGCGGCCTTCACGGCGTTCGCCATCATGGTGCCGACGGCGGTCCGGGCCTGATCGACGCTCTTCTCCGCGAAGTCGCGCATCTCGGTCGGGATCTCGAAGTTCGGGGTCTGCATCGATGTCTCCAGCATCATCCTTGGAGCGGGACGCCGCATGCGTCCGCGTTGACGCACCTCTATATGTTGCACTGCAACAAGAAGTCAAGTGCAGGTTTGGGGCGCGCCCGCGGGACCGGAAGCCCGATAAAATGCCGATTCGATGATCTCACGAAGTCGTCCGATCGTGGGCTCGGTCCGACAGCAGGTTGCGACCAAGCTGTGCCATTTACACAGTCAGCTAAGATTGCTGATCGCGGCGGCGACCCGCTTCGCAAAAAACTATCTCGCTGTCCAGGGCGGTGCGAACGGATCGTGAATTCTTCTGGTATGCCAAATATCCCGCACGCGCCAGGACCGTTATTCCAGGGCCAGCGCCGCGGGATGCTGCATCGCACCAGCCGCCGATTCGATCAGACGGGCGTAGAGCCCGCGGAGCGCCGCCGTGTGCGCGCCCAGGTCCATCGGCGCCGCTCGGGCGAGCCGGGCCGCCTCGGCTCCGAGCGCGTCCGCCAGGGCGTGGTCGCGGAGCGCCGTGAACGCCTCGGCGAGGGGCACGATCTCCGGCGCGACCACGAATCCGGTCCGGCCGTGCCGGACCTTCTCGGCGGCGCCGGAGCGGTCGGAGGCCACGACCGGGATGCCGGCCGCCAGCGCCTCGTAGACGGTGAGCGGCCCGGTCTCGTACCAGCGGGACGGCGCGGCGAGCGCCCGGGCGCGGGCCCGGAGCGTCGCCCAGACCGCTTCGGGCCGCTGCCATCCGATCACCTCCACGCCGTCCCGGGCGCGCAGCTCCGCCTCCAGGGGCCCGGCGCCGATGAACAGGGCCGGGAGCCCGGCGGCCCGGGCGGCGTCGGCCACGAGGTCGGCGCCCTTCTCGCGGGTGAGGCGACCCACGTAGGCGATCGCGTCGCCGCGGGCGGGCTCGGCCGTCGGGCCTTCGGGAAGCCGGACCGGATTGTCGACCCGGTGATGCGTCAGGGCGTAGCCGCCGAGGAGGGCGCCCAGCCGCTGCCGGCTGGCGTCGCAGACATGGACGACGTGGAGCGGGCGGTGCCGGCCCGCCCGGCCGACGGCCCGCCGCAGCGTCGCGGCGCGGGCGACGCGCACGGCCTTGTGCACCCGGCTGCGCGGGTCGCAGGGCGCCGCGAGGCACGCGGCCGACAGGGGCGCGAGCCCGCAGGGCTCGGCCCGGTCGAAGCGGTAGTAGACGCCGTTCGGGCAGGCCAGGGCGTAGTCGTGCAGCGTGACGACCAGCGGCACCCCGGTCCCCGACAGGACCGGGAAGATCGCCGGCGACAGGGTCCGGGTCCACTGATGCAGGTGGACGCAGTCCGGCGGCGCGGCGAGGCCGGCGAGGGCCGCGGCGAGGCGGCGGGCGGCGGCCGCGTGCCAGATCCCGGCAGCGGCGGCCCGCGCGGCGCCGAGCGACCAGATGTCGGGCAGGCCGAGCTCGATCCGGCGAATGCCGGCGTGGTCGAGGAGCGGGTCGACGGGACCGGGGATCGCCTGGATGTAGGTGACGGCGAGGCCGGCCTCGGCGAGGCCGCGGGCCGATTCCAGCGCCACCTTCTCGGCGCCGCCGCTGGCGGCCGCGAACTCGGCCAGGATCACGACGTGCATGGTGACCCTCCCGGGGATCGATCGGTCGCGCGCGCCGGGAGGATGGAGCAGACCGGTTTACGAGCGATCAACCGCGGCCGGATACAGGTGTCGGTCCCGGTTCGCAGCGGCGGAAGTCCTGACGTGCACGTCGTCCTCGTCGCAGACCACGCCGCGATCAACGGCGGCCAGGCCAAGGTCGCCATCGAATCCGCCCTGGGCCTCGCCGCCCGGGGGATCCGCGTCAGCCTGTTCGCCGCGGTCGGCCCGGTCGATCCGCGGCTGGAGCCGGCCGGCGTGCGGGTGGTCTGCCTGGATCAGGACGACGTGACCACGGCGCGCAGCAAGCTCGCCTTCGCGGCCCAGGCGATCTGGAACGGGCCGGCCTGCCGCGCCCTGGCGGCGGAACTCGCCGCCTGCGATCCCCGCGACACGCTGGTCCACGTCCACGCCTTCGCCAAGGCGCTGTCGCCGTCGATCGGCGCGGCGCTCCGGGCCTCCGGGCTGCCCTGCCTCTACACGATGCACGAGTTCTTCCTCGTCTGCCCGACCGGCGGCTTCTACGCCTACCCGGCGCAGCGGATCTGCCACCGCACCCCGATGTCGCCCGCCTGCATCGTGGCGAATTGCGACGCGCGCAGCTACCCGCGCAAGGTGGCCCGGATGGTCCGCCACGCCGGCCTCGCCCACGTGGCCCGGCTGCCGGAGCTGTTCGCCCACGTCGTCACGATCAGCGACCTGCAGGAGAGCGTCGTGCGGCCGCTCCTGCCCGGCGGCACCGCCTTCCACCGGGTCGACAACCCCATCGCGGTGGCGCGGGCGCCGGTCCACGACGGCCCGCCGGGCGACTTCCTGTTCGTCGGGCGGATCTCCACCGAGAAGGGCGCGCCGATCTTCGCCGAGGCGGCCCGGCGGGCGGGGGTGCGGGCGGCCTTCGTGGGCGACGGCCCCGAGCGGGCCGAGCTCGCCGCGCGCTATCCCGAGGCGGCGATGCTCGGCTGGCGCGACGCCGCGGCCGTGCAGGCGCTGATGCGGCGGACCCGGGCGCTGGTCTTCCCGAGCGTCTGGTACGAGGGCCAGCCGCTCACCGTCTACGAGGCGCTGGCCTGCGGCGCGCCGGTGATCGTGAGCGACGCCTGCGCGGGCCGCGAGGCGGTGGCCGACGGCGAGACCGGGTTCTGGTTCCGCTCGGGCGACCCGGACGATCTCGCCGCGCATCTGCGCCGCCTGACCGACGACGGCCTCGCGGCCCGGATGGGCCGGGCCGCCCACGAGCGCTACTGGGCCGCGCCCCTGACCCTGGACGCCCATCTCGACCGGCTCGAGGCCGTCTACGGGACGGTGCTGCGCGAGGCCGCCGCCCGCGCGCGGGCCCACGGCCCGCTCGGGCGGCCGCTCGCGACCGCCTGACTTCCCGACCCGCCAGATCGACGCGCGTCCCCGAAAGATCGGAAACACCCGCCCTTCCTCGCGTTGATGCGCACCGGCACCCTTGCGTGCCCCCGTCACGGACGAGCGAGCGACATGGCCGAGACCCACAAGCCGAACGAGACCAAGCCGGGCTTCCAGCAGGGCAGCGCCAAGCCGGGCGACGCCAAGAACCCCGACAACAAGCAGGAGAAGCTGAACGAGCGCCTGGACGACGCCCTGGAGGAGACCTTCCCGTCGAGCGACCCGGTCTCGGTGAAGATCACCAAGTAGGCCCGCGGAACCGGCGCGGGCCGGGCGGCGTCAGGCCGCCCGGTCGTCCGGGACCGTCGCCCGCGCGCGGTCGATCAGGCGGCGGGCCTCGGGGCCCGGGACCGCGCGGCTGAACAGGAAGCCCTGCACCTCGTCGTAGCCCTCCGCGCGGAGCATCGCGAGCTGCTCGGGGGTCTCGACGCCCTCGGCGGTGGTGGCGATGCCGAGGCTGGTGCCCAGGCTCGCCACCGCCCGCACGATCGCCGTGCAGTGGGTGTTCTCGCCGACCTGGCTCACGAAGGAGCGGTCGAGCTTGATCTTGTCGAACGGGAAGCTGCGCAGGTAGCTCAGGCTCGAATAGCCGGTCCCGAAATCGTCCATCGCGATCCGGATCCCCATGGCCCGCAACTCGTGCAGGGTCGCGAGATTGGCGGCGCTGTCGGCGAGGAGGACCGATTCGGTGATCTCCAGCTCCAGGCGCCGCGGGTCGAGCCCCGTGACGGCGAGCGCGCCCCGCACGGTCTCGACCAAGCTGCGGTTGCGGAACTGGATCGGCGACAGGTTCACGGCGAGCCGGATCGTCTCCGGCCACGCCGTCGCCTCGGCGAAGGCGGTCTGCATCACCCAGGCGCCGATCGGCACGATCAGGCCGGTCTCCTCGGCGAGCGGCACGAACTCGGCCGGCGAGACCGGGCCGTGCTCCGGGTGGTGCCAGCGCAGCAGCGCCTCGAAGGCCAGGATCCGGTCAGAGCGGGCATCCATCAGCGGCTGGTAGACCAGCGAGAACTGGCCGCGGGCGAAGGCCTCGCGCAGCTCGTTCTCGCGCCGCCGCCGCGCCTGCACCCAGGCATCCATCTCCGGCTCGAAGCACCGGAAGGTGCTGCCGCCCTCGGCCTTCGCCCGGTACAGGGCGAGGTCGGCGTTCTTCATCAGCGTCTCGGGATCGGTGCCGTCCCGGGGCAGGCAGGCGACGCCGATGCTGGTGCCGATGTGGCAATCCTGGCCCTCCAGGCGGAAGGGCCGGCCGAGCTCGGCGATCACCCGGGCGATCAGCCCGTCGGCCAGCGCCGGGAGATCCATCCCGCGCACCAGGATGGCGAACTCGTCGCCGCCGAGCCGGGCCACGAGGTCGTCCTTGCGCAGGCAGCCGGCGATCCGCTCGGCCGCCTCGCGCAGCAGCGCGTCGCCGACCGGGTGGCCCAGCGTGTCGTTGACGATCTTGAACTTGTCGAGGTCGAGGCAGAGCAGCACCGCCTCCTCGCCGTCCCGGGCGTGGCGGGCGATCGCCTCGCCGAGGCGGTCCCGGAACAGCACGCGGTTCGGCAGCCCGGTGAGGGCGTCGTGGTGGGCCATGTGGGCGATGCGGGCCTCGGCCCGGCGCCGCTCGGTCATGTCGATGGCGGCCTCGAGCACGGCCTGCCGCCCCTCGAACGGCATCGCCCTCTGGAACAGGGAGACCTCGATCGCCGAGCCGTCGGCGCGACGGTGGAGCGAGCCGGCGGCGGGCAGGCCGAGCTCGGTCGCCTCCTCGGCCGCGATGGCGAGGTCGGCCGGCGCCCGGCTCAGGAACTGCTCGCGGCTGTAGCCGTAATGGGCGACGGCGGCGTCGTTCACCGCCAGGAAGCGGTCGCGCGCGTCGGCCACCACCCACATCGGCACCGGGTTGTTCTCGAACAGGAGCCGGAACGAGGCCTCCCGGGCCTTGATGTCGCCGACATCCGTCATGGTGACCGAGAGAAGATCGCCGACGCAGCCCGCCTCGACCTTGAGGTAGAGCGTGCCGCCGTCGGACCGGGGGCGGCTCAGCTCGAAGGCCGAGCGCCCGCCCCGCTCGACCATGGCGGCGAGCGTCGCGATCGTCCGCGCGGTGATCGCCCCGGGGAAGAGCTGGCCCACGCGCTGCCATTGCAGGGCGGCGGCGGGGCGCTCCAGCAGGCGCTCGGCGCCGCGGTTGAGGGCGACGATCTTGAAATCGATCGGGCGGCCCGCGGCGTCCCGGATCGTGCTGAGGGCCAGGATGCCCTGGTCGGTGGCGGTGAACATCGCCTGGACCAGCTCGGTCCGCACGCTCGCCCCGTCGAACCCGATCAGCACGAACGGCTCGCCCCAGCGGTTGCCCAGGGGCACGCCGACCAGGCGGGTCGAGGTCACGACCCCGGCGGCGAGGCGATCGCACCGGCCGTAGGCCGGCTGGCCGGACGCGAGGGCGGACGCGACCATCTCGTCGACGGGCTCGCGCAGCTCGATCGCGAGCGCGTCGACCGGGAGGGTCTCGGCCGACGGCCCCTCCGCGCCTTCGGCACCCTGCGCGAGCCAGGCGCCGAAGGCCTGGCCCGCCCAGAGGATCCGGGCGGCGCGCCCGGCGCGGGTCGTCACCAGGGCGGCCCGGTCGGCGAGGCGGCCGAGGCTCCCGAGAACGACGGCCTCGTAGGACGGGATCGGCGCCCCCGGCGTCCGGCAATCCTGCCAGTGCCGGAGGAGGTTCTTGCCTGTCTGACCGTCGTCGTGCTGCGCGCTCACCGAGCCGCCCCAGTTGTTCACCGGGGGCCAGGAAGCGGGGACTTCGTTTAAGCCGGGTTCATGAGCCGACTTATAATCCCATGTTACGTACTATTCCCCAGTTTTAGCCGAGTCTTCAGGCGGATTCGAGCAGCCGGCGGGCGATCACCTGGGCCTGGATCTCCGCGGCGCCCTCGAAGATCGAGAGGATGCGCGCGTCGCACAGGATCCGGCTGACCGGGTACTCGAGCGCGAAGCCGTTGCCGCCGTGGATCTGGAGGGCGTTGTCGGCCGCCGCCCAGGCGACGCGGGCGCCGAGCAGCTTCGCCATCCCGGCCTCCAGGTCGCAGCGCTTGCCCTCGTCCTTCTCGCGGGCCGAGAAGTAGGTGAGCTGGCGGGCGATGTTGATCTCCACCGCCATCATGGCGAGCTTGTCGGCCACCCGCGGGAAATTCACCAGCGCCTTGCCGAACTGGACCCGCTCCTCGGCGTAGCGCAGGCCGACATCGAGGGCCGACTGGGCGACGCCGATGGCGCGCGCTGCGGTCTGGATGCGGGCCGACTCGAAGGTCTGCATCAGCTGGGCGAAGCCCTTGCCCTCGACCTCGCCCAGCAGGTTGCCGCCCGGCACCGCGAAGCCCTCGAAGGCGAGCTCGTACTCCTTCATGCCGCGGTAGCCGAGCACCTCGATCTCGCCGCCCGACAGGCCCTGGACCGGGAACGGGTCCTCGTCGGTGCCGCGCGGCTTCTCGGCGATCAGCATGGAGAGGCCCTTGTGGCCCTTCTCCTCGGGCTTGGTGCGGACGAGCACCGTCATGATGTCGGCGCGGACCGGGTGGGTGATCCAGGTCTTGTTGCCGGTGATCTTCCAGACGTCGCCCTCCTTCACCGCGCGGGTGCGCAGGCTCGCGAGGTCGGAGCCGGTATTGGGCTCGGTGAAGACGGCCGTCGGAAGAATGTCGCCGCTGGCGATCTTCGGCAGGAAGCGCTGCTTCTGCTCCTCGGTGCCGCCGCACAGGATCAGCTCCGCGGCGATCTCCGAGCGGGTGCCGAGCGAGCCGACGCCGATATAGGCCCGGGACAGTTCCTCCGAGACCACGCACATGGCGGTCTTCGGCAGGCCCATGCCGCCGTACTCCTCGGGAATCGTCAGGCCGAAGACGCCGAGCTCGGCCATCTTCTGCACGATCTCCATCGGGATGTAGGCGTTCTTCAGGTGCCACTCGTGCGCCTGATCGACCACCTCGGCCTTGCCGAAGCGGCGCATCTCGGAGCGGATCGCCTCCATGTCCTCGTCGAGGCCCGAAGCGCCGACGGTCGCCGAGCCGCCGCCGTCGCGCATCAGCGCCACCAGGGCGGCGCGGTTCTCGGGGGTGTTGCCCTCGGCGATCAGGGTCTCGACCGCGTCCGTGCGGTACTGGGCCACCTCCTTGGCGGAGAGGCCGAGCGACCCGGTCAGGCGGACCATCTCGCCCTGACTCATCGGGATGCCGGAGAAGAGCTGGTCGAGATACTCGCCGGCGCCGATCCGGACGAGGAGCGCCTCGATCTCGCCGAACCGGCCCTCGGCCTGGAGTCGCTCGGCGTAGCCGCCGAGCTCGCTCACCGCCTCCGCGTAGGTCGCGAGCCAGGCGAGCCCGTGGGCGGCGTGCTGCTGGCCCTCGAGCTTGGCCGCGTCGATCCGCCCGTCCGTCCCGAGGATCCGCGTGCGGACCCGGCGCGTGGCCTCGGCGGCCAGCGCTTTCGCGCTCTCACCGGCGGCCTTGGTCAGGGACACGAGATCCTGCGGCTCGGTCTGGATGGCGGGGGATGCGGACATGGTTTTCTGCTCGCGTGGCGTCTTCTTGGATCGGGTCTTTTAACCTGTCGCGGTCCGGAGCCGAAGCAGATTTCGTTTGGCTCGTCTTGAACTCAAGTTGAATACCGGGGCTGGCGGGCCGACGCGCGGCCGCGCGAAGTCAAGGCCGGACCGGCGCGCCGACGCGCGACGGCCCGGACACTGATGATCGTGCCTCCAGCCCGCCGAAAGCTGTTCGCGAGACGGCGTCGGCTCAGCGCCTCTGCTCGCACCGGGTCTTCAGGTAGGACCCGTCCTCGCCCTTGAAGCCGGCATTGGCCGCCAGGACCGGCCCCTGGACGAGGCATTCCTGGAGCGTGTGGGCCGGGCCGGTGACCACGTCGATGGCGGTCTCGCGCGAGCAGTCCGGCGCCTGGACGGAGGCGGCGCAGATGAGGGCGACGACGATGATCTGGTTCATGGGGCCTCCCGGCGGGCCCGGCTCTCGAGACGGCGGGCGTCTACCGAAAGAGGGACCGCCGGACCTGGTTCCACCGGCCCGGCCGCGCTGATGTCGCGCTGCTGTCGCGCCGCGGCATCACACCAGGGCGGCGAGATCGGCGCCGGCCTCGATCTGGTCGGGGCCGGGCACGCGGCCCTCGCCCAGCAGGTGGAGGAACGCCGTGAAGGCCGGGTTGCGGCCGATGCTGCAGGCCGCCACCGCGCGGTTCTCGCGGACGTAGTAGGCGATGAAGTCGAGCGCCGCCGGGTCGCCCTGCAGGATGATCCGCTCGAAATCCGGCGCGTAGCCGCCGTAATCCAGGCGCTTGTCGCCCTGGTTGCTCCAGAAGAACGGCGCGCCCGCGAAGACGCCGGTGGCGCCGAGCATCGCCCGGGCGACGTGCGTGCCGTGCTGCTGCGCCAGCCGCCAGTGCTCGATCCGCGCCGTGATGCCGCTGGCGCGCTCCGGGAAGGACGCGATGTCGCCCGCGACCCAGACATTGTCGGCGAGCCTCAGGTCGGCGCCGACCGGGAGGCCGCCGGCCTCGTCCGGCTCCACCCCGGCGACGATCCCGGTCTCCGGCGCGGCGCCGGCGCCGATCAGCACGAGGTCGGCCGGGAGCCGCGCGCCGTCCTCGGTCTCGACGGCCTCGACCGACCCGGTTCCGGCGATCCGCGCGACCGTGCCGGTCACGAAGGTCACGCCGTTGCCGGCGTGGTAGCGCTTCAGCGCCGCGCCCACGGCCTCGCCGAAGCGCTTGGCGAAGGGGATCTCCTCCCGGGACAGGACCGTCACCGACAGGCCGCGCTTGGTCAGGAAGGCCGCCGCCTCCAGGCCGATGAAGCCCGCGCCGATCACCACGACGCGCGTCGCCCGCTCCGCCGCGGCGCTGAGCCGCACCGCGTCGTCGAGGCTGCGCAGGGTCATCACGCCGTCGCGGTCCTTTCCCTCGAGATCCGGCACCACGGCGCGGCTGCCGGTGGCGATCAGCAGCGCGTCGCCGGTGAGCGTGCGCCCGTCCGCCAGCGCGACGCTGCGGCCGGCCGGATCGACCCGCGTCGCCTCGGCCACGACCCGCTCGACGCGGTGGGCGGCCGCGAAGTCCGGCTCCAGCAGAGTCTTCTCCGCGGGCGTCGGCTTGGCCAGGAACTGCTTGGACAGCTTGGTCCGGTCGTAGGGCGGGTGGCCCTCGCGGCCGACCATCGTGATGGTCCCCGCGAACCCGTCGCGCCGGAGGGTGGTGATGCAGGCCACGGCCGCCGCGCCGGTGCCGACGATCAGGACCGTCCCGACCGGGGCCTCGGCCCGCCGCGCCGGGACCGGCTCGGGGGTCAGCGTCGCCACCGCCTCGCCGCCCTCGATCCGGACGGGATAGCGGGTGAGCGCCTCGAGTGCCGGCGGCTCCTCCAGGCCGCCGTCGGCGACCGCGAAGGCCGCCTTGTGCCAGGGGCAGTAGAGCCGGCCGCCGCAGATCTCGCCCTTGGCCAGCGGCGCCCCGAGATGCGGGCACTTCGCCTGGAACGCGCGCACGCCGTCGGCGTCGCGCACGAACAGCACCGCGTCGTCGCCGGCCTTGCCCTCGGCCTTGCCGCCGAGGGGGATCGCGTCGAGGGCGAGGCGAACCTCGCGGGGCTTGTCCTGGTTCATCCTCGCCTCGCGCGGTGCCGGCCCGGGCCGAGCCGGCCCGCGCGCACCAAACCGCGAGGGCGCGAAGGGTTTCCGCGCCTTCCGTCGCAGGGGCGGCGGCCTCAGCGGCGGCCTCAGCCGCGACTCGCCACCGCCACGCCGAGGGCGGCGAGCGCCATGCCGGCGCCCTGCACCGGGGTCAGAACCTCGCCGAACAGCAGGTAGCCGAGCACGGCCGCGACCGGCGGCACGAGGAAGAACAGGGCGGCGACGCCCGCCACCGCCCCCCGCCGGATCAGCACCAGCAGCAGCAGGATCCCCGCGACCGAGTTGACCAGGACCGCCCAGCCGAGGCCGAGCCACAGGGCCGGCGCCGGGTCGAACGCGGTGCCGCCGAAGGCGAGCGCCAGCGGGATGGCGCAGGCCATGCCGCCGACGAACTGGAGGGTCGCGCCGGCCAGGAGATCGACCCGGCCGCCGGTGCGCTTCTGCCAGAGCGTGCCGAGGGTCAGCGCCAGCACCCCCAGGAGGCTGACGGCCAGCGCCGCCGGCGGGATCCCGGACGGGTCCGTGGCGCCGAGCTTCGGGGCGAGCACGAGGCCCGTGCCGACGAAGCCCATGAGGATCCCGAGCGCGCGCCGGCCGCTGACCCGCTCGCCCAGCAGCGGCTGCGCCAGGAGCGCGGTGAGCAGCGGCTGGAGGCTGCCGACGAGGGCCGCGATGCCGGCCGGCAGCCCGTGGCTCACCGCCCAGAAGACGCCCGACAGGTAGACCCCCTGCATCAGGAAGCCCGCGATGACCGGGTCGCGCCATCCTGCCCGGTCCCCCGGCCAGCGCACCCGGGCGGCCGCGGCGATCAGCGCCAACACCAGGGCGACGGCGGTGAAGCGGACGGCCGTGAAGGCGAGCGGATCGACGTGCGGCACCACCGCCCGGGCCGAGATGAAGCCCGTGGCCCAGATCGGGATGAACAGCGCCGGAAGGGCGCCGGACGCGAGCGTCGACGGGCGTGGGAGCATCGGCATGGCCGCCGGACGGAGCATGCCGGCGCGCCTGGCGCAACGGTGATCTCTCCGGCCGGGCGAGGCGCGGCTATGGCGCGGCTATGGCGCGGCTATGGCGCGGGCAGGGCGCGGCCACGGCCGGCGCCGGCGTGGCGCGGACGCGTCACCGGCCGCCGATCGGGACCGGAGCGGGCCGGCGGCGTTGACGCGCGGGTGCCGGCGCCGTTCATCGGCGGGCCTCTCCCCGAGAGGATCGCCCCGAGGATCGCGCGATCGAGGATGGTTGGACACCCGTGAAACCTCTCCGCAGCGGATTACAGGTCATGGGCGTCGCCGCGCAGCGCTTCGTCTCCCACGACGGCTGGGCGATCGCGAGCCACATCGCGCTCTCGAGCCTGACCTCGCTGTTCCCGTTCCTGATCCTGCTGGCGGCGCTGGCCGGCCTGTTCGGCACGCAGTCGCTGGCCGACGAGGCCGGGGTGCTGATCTTCGACGCGTGGCCGCGGGAGATCGCCAAGCCGATCGTCGGCGAGGTCCACCGGGTGCTCACCGAGCAGCGCAGCGGCGTGCTGACGCTCGGCGCGCTGTTCGCCCTGTACTTCTCCTCCTCGGGCGTCGAGAGCCTGCGGGTCGGGCTGAACCGGGCCTACGGCCTGCGCGAGAGCCGGCCCTGGTGGCTGACCCGCCTCGAATCGATCGGCTACGTGATCTGCGGCGCCTTCGCGATGCTCGCCTTCGCGCTGCTCGTGGTGCTGGGGCCGCTGATCTGGCGCAACGTCGTCCTGGTGGCGCCCGGTCTGGAGCCCCTGAGCCTGACGGTGGCGATCGGCCGGATCGCCGTCACGGCCCTGCTGCTCGCGGTCGTGCTGGTCATCGCCCACAAGTTCGTTGCGGCCGGGCGGCGCTCGATCCTGTCGGTGCTGCCGGGGATCGGGGTGACGCTGGTCCTGTGGTTCTTCGCCGGCCTCGGCTTCGGCTACTACCTCGACCGGTTCTCCAACGCCTACGCGTCGACCTACGGGGGGCTGGCCACCGCGATGGTGTTCCTGGTCTTCCTCTACTGGCTCGCCGCCATGTTCCTGTTCGGCGGCGAGATCAACGGCACGGTCATCGCCGCCCGCCGCAGCCGCCTGCAGGCGAAGATGCTGGCGCGCCGGGCCGAGATGGAGGGCCGGAGGGCCGGAACGGGTGCCTCGGGGTCGGGCGCCTGATCCCGAGGGATGCCGGCCCTCACCCGCGCCCGCGCGGGAACAGGAGCGGGGCTCCGCGCGCGATCCCGGCGACGCGGTGCGCCCGGCGGCGGCGCGTCCTCACGCCGCCAGCGCCAGCCCCTCCTCGGCATCCGCCTCGGTCGCCATGAACTGCGCCCGGGCGAGCTCGGCGAAGCGGCCGCCCTCGGCCACCAGCTGGTCGAAGGTCCCGGCCTCGACGATCCGGCCCTCGTGGAACACCAGGATCCGGTCGGCGTCGCGGATCGTCGCGAGGCGGTGGGCGATCACGAAGGTGGTCCGCCCCTCCATCACGGTCTCCAAGGCGCCCTGGAGCTTGCGCTCGGTGGCGGCGTCCAGCGCCGAGGTCGCCTCGTCGAGGATCAGGATCGGCGGGTTCTTCAGGAGCGCCCGGGCGATCGAGAGCCGCTGGCGCTCGCCGCCCGAGAGCGACCGGCCGCGCTCGCCGATCACCGTGTCGAGCCCGGCGGGCTGGCGCGCCATGAAGGCGCTGGCCTGGGCCCGCTCCAGGGCGTCGAGCATCTCGGCGTCCGTGGCGTCGGGGCAGCCGACCTGCAGGTTCTCGCGGATCGAGCGGGCGAACAGCATCGGCTCCTGGAACACCACGCCGATGTTGTGGCGCAGCGAGGCGAGGCCGACGTCGCGGATGTCCATCCCGTCGATCCGGATCGAACCGGCGGCCGGGTCGAAACTGCGGTGCAGGAGGCCGAGCGTCGTCGACTTGCCCGAGCCGGTGGTGCCGACGAGCGCGATCGTCTCGCCGGGCTTGGCGGTGAACGAGACGCCGTCGAGCGCCTGGCGCCTTCCGTCGTACGAGAAGGCGACGTCGTCGAAGGTGACCGCGCCCTCGAACCGGGCGACCTGCCGGGCGTGCGGCCGGTCGGCCACCGCCGGGACGGTGTCGTAGATCTCGAAGAACTCGGCGATCTTCGGGGCCTGCTGGAACAGGCCGTTGACGAAGCCGACCACGTGGTCGAGCCGGGCCACGAAGGCGGTGGCGAGGCTCATGAAGGCCACGACCTCGCCCACCGTGGTGGTGCCGGCCTGGTAGAGCCAGATGCCGGTGACGAAGATCGCCGTCATGGTGATGGTCGCCGACGCCCGGGTCGCCACGTTCGCCAGCGCCCACCAGGACAGGACCGGGATCTGCGCGGCGAGCAGGTTGGTGATGATGCCGCGCATCGCCTCCTTCTCGGCCTTGGCGCGGGTGAAGGACTGGATCACCGCGACGTTGCCGAGCGCGTCGGAGGCGTGGGCGGCGAGCCCCGAGTTGAACGCCTCGACCTGCCCCTGCAGCGTCTCGGTCCGGCGCATCACGAAGGTGGTCAGCGCCGTGAAGGCCAGCACCAGCACCACCAGGATCGAGCCGAGCTGCCAGTTGATGAACAGGGTCATCGGCAGGAGCACGCCGAGCGAGACCAGGGCGACGAGGTGGTCGCGGAAGAAGCCGAGCCACAGCCACGCCATGCCGTTCGTGCCCTCCAGCATCGCCTTCAGGACGCGGCCGGAATGGTTGGCCGAGTGGAAGGCGAGCGGCAGGTCGAGGACGTGCTCGAAGTAGCTCGCCATCGACGACAGGCGGTTGCGATGCGCGAGCCGGTCGGCGTGGAGCGCGATGAACACGCCCGCCGCGATGGTGAAGAAGCCGAACGCCACCCAGGCGGCGAGCAGGGGCAGCATGGTGCCCATGGCGTCGCCGCCGCGCTTGAGATGGGTCAGCTGGTCGATGATCCGGCCCATCAGCAGGGGCTCGGCGAAGGCCGCGATCGCCAGGACCACGTTGGTGACGGCCAAGCCTATGGCCAGCCGCCGCTCCGCCTTCAGAAATCCCAGGACCCGCCCGTACAGACGAACCATCGTACCGCTCCGCCACCCCTGGCGCGGCCCGTGTGACCCGGGTCTCACGCCTTCACAGAGGAGATCCGCGCGGCCGGCATAAGCGCCAGATCCGAGTCAAACCCCTCGTACGAAACGGGTATGCCAGCGCCTGCCTGAACGGGCGATGACGGGCCGATACAGGTTCGAAACAGTCGCCCGCACCGTTGCTTCAGCAAAGTTTCCCGAAGGTTGACGCGGACCCCTCGCGTCCCGGCTGCGAGGGCGGTGCCGCTCCACCCGGAGAGCCCGCCGGATCATCGTCCACGGATCGCGCAACCGGCACCCGACTGCTCGGCGGCGGCGCGGCGCTCGCGCTGATCATGATCGACGGCGGCCGGCCTTCCGGACGACAGATTCGCCTCCGCCGCCGGCAAGGCCGACACCGAGCCGATGGTGCCCCCTCCATGCCCCTCCATGCCCCTCCGTGCCGGCCGGCGGGGCGCCGCTACTTCGCGGTGAGCAGCGCCCAGTAGACCTTGTACTTCGAGCCCGGCGCGTAGGCGGTGGCGATCCCCATCCGGGTCGCCCCGGGCGCCAGCATGGTGGCGTCGTGGGGCGGGCTCTCGCGCCAGCCCGAGAAGGCCTCGGCCAGGGTGTGGTAGCCCGCCGAGAGGTTGGCGTTGACGTTCGCGTAGCCGAGCCGCTCGACGGCGGCCTTGACGGTCTGGGCCCGGCTCGGCCGGTCGGCGAGCGCCATGGCGGCCGCCTCGGCCTCGGCGAGGCGCTGCAACTCGGGATCAACCGTCAGCGGCGCCGCGCCGCGGTTGCGGCGATAGGACGAGATCATGTCGCGGGCCGCCTCGACGTCGACATGCGCGCTGTTGCTGGCGAGCGGCAGGTAGATGCTCGGCAGCGCCGCGCTGCTCGGCGGCTGGGCGGCACAGCCGCCCAGCAGCGCCGCCGACAGCGCGGCCGGGCCGATCATCCGGGCCCCGGTCCTGATCCGGCCGAGCCCGCGCCCCGCATGTCGACCGTCCCGATCGCGTCTCGTCACGACTTACCCATCCCTGCGACGGCCCTGCCGCCCGGGCGGCATATAGGCGTTGCCGGGCGGCCGCGCATCGGACGATTAGGGCTTCCTCAAAGGCCTTGGGTCTAAAACCGCACACCGATGACGACCGCGCGTTCCCTGGCCCTGGTGAAATCGCCCCGCGACCGATCCGTCCGCGGGCGCGCCGACCCGTCGGCCGCGGACGAGGCGGTCGCCGAGGCCGCGGCCGCCTGCGCCCTGCAGCGGGCGATCATCCGCCAGCAGGCCGGCCTGCTGGCGCGGCAGGAGCGGGTCCTGGCGGACGCCGGGATGGGCCTGTGGTCCTGCCGCCTGCACGACGGTGCCCTCGACTGGTCCGGCGGCGTCCACGACCTGTTCGGCGTTCCCCGAGGCGCGGCCCTGCATCGGCCCCGGATCCTGGACCTCTACGAGCCGGCCTCGCGGCGCCTGCTGGAGACGCTCCGGCACCGGGCGATCGCCCGGGGCGGCGCCTTCGCGCTCGACGCCGAGGTGCTGGCCGGAGGCCGGCGACGCTGGATCCGGATCCGCGCCGCGGTCGAGTCCGAGGACGGGCGCCCGACCCGCCTCTTCGGAACCAAGCAGGACGTCACCGAGGAGATCGGCCGGCTGGCCGAGCTGAGCCGGCGCGCCGAGTGCGACCCGCTGACCGGGCTGGCGAACCGCCGCGGCTTCGACGCGCAGTTCGCGGCGCAGTGCGCGGCACAGTTCCGGACCGGGACGGCCGGCTCCGGTCCGGAGCCGCTCGGCGCCCTGCTGCTGATCGACCTCGACGGGTTCAAGCCGGTCAACGACATCCACGGCCACGCGGCCGGCGACCTGTGCCTCAGGCGCGCGGCCGCGCGGCTGGCGGCCGTCTGCCGGGACGCGACCCTCGTGGCCCGCATCGGCGGCGACGAGTTCGCCGTGCTCCTGCGGGCGCCCGTCGACCCGTCCGGGCTGGTCGAGCGCGGACGGCGGATCGTGGCCGCCTTGAGCCGACCGGTCCCGTATCGCGGCCACGGGCTGCGGATCGGCGCCTCCGTGGGGATCGCCGTGGGGACGGCCGCGGGGACGGCCGCGGGCGGCGGCCCCGCCCGGCTGTTCGGGCGGGCGGACGCGGCGCTCTACGCCGCCAAGGACGCTGGCGGGAACACCGTCCGGATCGCCCGCGGCGGCGGCCGGTCAGGCGCCGGCGCTGCGCAGACCGCGGTCGCGCGGGGGCCGGGCTGATTCGCCACCCTCGGGGAGCGCGGCCGGCTGGATGAAGCGGCTGGCGATCTCGCCCATGGCGCTCTGCATCGTGTCGAGGCCCTGCACGGTGACGATGCTGGAGCCGGGCCCGAGCGGCGGGATGAAGCCCGCCTCCGACAGGGTCGCGAACACCGAGAAGTTCAGGTCGGTCACCACCTTCTGGCCGAGGCTCACGTCCACGATCCAGACGAGGAGCTCGAATTCCAGGAACGGGTCGCCGATCTTCTTGAACACCACCCGGGGCGGCGGCTCCTTCAGGACGTCGGCATGGCCCTGCGCGCAGGCCGTGATCATCTCGGCGGCGCGCACCGGATCCTGGTTGCGCAGGACGCTGACCGTGATGCTGACGCGCCCGGTCCGGTCCCCCCGCACCCGGTTCTTGACCACGCCGGAGATCAGGTTCGAGTTCGGCACGATCACGGCCGAGCGGTCGAAGGTCTGGATCTCGGTCGAGCGGACCGAGATCCGCTTCACGATACCCTCGGAATCGCCGATCACCACCTGGTCGCCGACCCGGATCGGGCGCTCCCACAGGAGCAGCAGGCCGGAGACGAAGTTGTTGACGATCGACTGGAGGCCGAAACCGATACCGACCGACAGGGCGCCGGCCACGATGGTGAGCTTCTCCAGGCTCAGGCCGAGATACGAGAAGGCGAGCGCCAGCGCGATCAGGAAGCCGCAATAGCCCGCCACCGTGGTGATCGAGTTGCGCAGGCCGGCGTCGAGGTCGGTGGCCGGCAGGTAGGTGTTCTCGAGCCAGCGCTGCACCCCGCGGGTGATGAACACGCCGACCACCAGGATGCCGATCCCGAAGGCGATGCTGGAGAGCGAGATCGTGACGTCGCCGACCTTGAAGCCGAAGAAGGCCTGCCGGACCGACGAGACGATGTCGGTGGAATCGAGCCCCCAGGGCGCCAGCACGAGGACCGCGGCCGCCAGGAACAGGACGAGCCGGGTCGCGCCCGTCGTCAGGACCGAGATCTGGTTGAGCGAGCGCTTGCGCAGGCCGGTATTGGCCTGGAGCGTGGTGGCGAGCCGCGTCTCGTCGCTGAGCGCGCGGCCGACGAAGATGTCGACGCTCTGGACCAGCAGGTAGAGCAGCACGAGGACGGCCGCGTCCCAGATCAGCTGGTCGATCAGGAAGGCCGCGAAGGCCACGTAGCCGACCAGCGCGCCGAGCCCGATCAGCGCCACCGCGGCCCAGCCCAGGAGCCGGGCCGGCCCGCCGATGCCCGTCGTGGTCTTGGTCGGCACGTAGGGGCCGAAGCAGGCCTCCTCCTCCTGCTCGGTGTCGGCGAAGCGGTGGAGGCCGACCGCGAGGATCAGCGCGGTGGCGACCGCGCCGATGCCCCGCGTGGCGATGGAGATCGGCAGGGCCGCCGAGATCCCAGAGTTCAGCGCCTCGACGGACTTCACCACGGTGATCACCGTGGCGATGCCGACGGCGAGCCGGGTCAGGCGCGTGGCCGCCGCGTCGCTCACCGGGGCGGGCCGCCAGGCCGGCTTCTCGGGGCTGAGCAGCCCGTCGCAGAGGGCCTCCACGAAGGCGATGAAGGCGAGGCCGCCGAGGATCGCGGCGGCGACCGGCAGGAGCCGGGACGGCAGCAGGTTGGTGGAATCGAGGGCGTAGTAGACCGCGTAGGACCCGGCCACGGCCGGCACCGTGCCGAGCAGGATCACCCGCCAGGCGGCGAGCATCACGGCGCGCCGCGACGGATCGGTCTTGGTGGCGTCCCGGCGGGCGCCCTTGGGGGCGATGTTGCGCCGGCCGAAATACAGCGCCACCGAGATCCCGAAGGCGAGGCCCAGGAACAGCAGGTTGGCGAGGCTGCCGTTGCGGGAGAACAGCAGCCCGATATCCGACACGGCGCTCTGCAGGGCGCGCGTGTCCCGGGGCACGTCGCCCATCACCTTGGTCCAGAGACCGGGGCCGACCAGCGGCTGGGAGCGCTGGAGCAGGTCGCGGGTGAAGGATTCGCGGCGGCGGTTCGAGACCCGGTCGACGATCTGGTCGCCCTGCACCACCAGGGAGCGGGCGAGGCGCTGGGTCTCGTCGATGCGGGTGACGGCGGCCTCGCGCTCGGCGCGCTCCGCGGCGACGTCGGCGCTCTCCTGGGTGTCCTTCGGCTTCGGCCCGAGCTGGGCCAGGCGCTCGCGCGCGGCCTCCAGCGGCGCGTCGAGCCGGGTGACCAGGGTGCGGATCTCGTCGGTGACCGTGACGGCGCTGTCGCGGATGGCGTTAAGGTCGACGACCGTCAGCTCCGCGTGGCCGAGCTGCTTCTCGCGGGCGTCGAGCTCGGCCTTGGCGGCGTCGAGCTTGGCCCGGACCTTCTTGAACTGCTCGGGAACCTCGGCCTTCGCGGCCGGCGGGGGCGCGGGCTTCGCGTCGGCCGGTCTCGCGCCGGTCGCCTGCGCGTCGGGTGCCTTGCCGTCCGCGGGCTTGGCCTCGGGCGCGGCCTTGGTGTCGGCGGCCTTGGTGTCCGCAGGCTTGTGATCCGCGGGTTTCTGATCGGCGGACTTGGCGGCGGGCGCCGGATCCTGCGCGAAGGCCGGCAGGGCCAGGGCCGCCGGGGTTGCGAACACCAGCGCGGCGAGCAGGGCGAGGGCGCGGGACGGGCGCGGGGCGCCCTCCGGCTTCCGGGTCCGCGCTGGGATACGATGCATGAGCAACCTCTCGTCGGGCGCGCGGCGGCCGGCCGGAGTCCGGCATCGGCGAATCGGCGGCGATCGGGGACCGGGCGGGCCTCCTGGCGGCCGGGCGCTCTGGGCGAGCAATAGGGCGAAACCGTGCCCCTGCCCACCCCGGACCGGGTCCCGTCTCTGCGAGCCCGCTGTGGGTGCGTCCCCGGGGCTCATCCGGAAAAGCTTCACAAGGGTGTCACGCTGGGATTAGATGAACACCTGATGGACAGGGCCTTTTCGTTGCTACGCGAAAGGGCGCGGCCGGTGGCGATGCCGGCCCGGCCCGGCCGCGTTCCGGATGCTACCGCATCGACCGGCGCCCCCGCGCGCCGGCCCGTCGCCCTGTTGTTCCCTCCGTCTCTCCCGTCAAGCCGTCGCTCCGCGCGCCGGCTCGTCCTGCATCGGCCCCGGGCCGGTTCGGACGGGCCGGCGGGGCGGCGGCATGGTCCCGCGCGTCTCACGCGCTAGAGCTAGTCCGAAGAGTCGCGCCGATGATGGATCTCCAAACCCTCGTCCTCAACGCGGATTATCGGCCGCTCTCGTACAATCCGCTCTCCCTCTGGTCGTGGAAGGACGCCTTCACGGCCCTGTTCCTCGACCGCGTCACCCTGGTGGCGAGCTACGACGTCGAGGCGCGCTCGCCCTCCCGCGCCCTGCGGGTGCCGAGCGTAGTGGCGCTGAAGAACTACGTGGCGCTGGCCCGCAGCCCGGCCTTCACCCGCTACAACATCTACCTGCGCGACGGTTTCAGCTGCCAGTATTGCGGCCTGCGGCTGCCCTCGGGCGGCCTGACCTTCGACCACGTGGTGCCGCGCTCCCGGGGCGGCCTGTCGAGCTGGGAGAACGTCGTGGCGGCCTGCTCGCCCTGCAACCTGCGCAAGGCCAACCGCACGCCGGACGAGGCGGACATGCCGCTGATGACCGAGCCCCGGCGGCCGACGCGCTACGAGCTGCACCACCGGCAGCCCGAGTTCGACCACCGCCAGTACCATCACACCTGGCTCGACTACCTCTACTGGGACAGCGAGCTGGAGAACTGAGGGCGGCGCGGAGGCGTCACCAGGCCGGCGCGCGGCGGGGCGGCTCGTTGTACATCGGGACGTTGAGATTGCGCGGCAGGTAATCCCGCACCAGGACGGGCGGGGGAACGGCGGGCAGCGGGCGCACCCGCACGGTCCGGCGCATCGGGTGATGCGCCTCGCGGCGCTCCGCGAAGGCCGGTCCGTGGACGAGCACGAGACCGGCGAGCAGCGCGGCGCGCGACGTCAGGGGCCACAGCCTCGAGAGACGGTCAATCATGGTCAGGATCCGGCCGGCGCGGGAGGAAGGGTCAGAACTTGACGGCCGCGCCACCCCGGACGGTGTTCAACTGGGCGTTGTGACCGTTGAAGTCCTGGAACCGCACGTACTGGTACTCGCCGCGCACCAGGATATTGGGCGTGATGGCGTATTCCAGGCCGAAGCCGAGGGCGACGCCGCCGATGGTCTTGGTCCGGGCATTCGCGGTCAGCGGCGTCGGCGCGTACGGGACGGTCTGGGCGCCCTGTCCGGCCGGCGTCGAGTTGTTGAGCGGGAAGTTCGGATTGAAGCTCGCGTAGCCGTGCTGGTAGACCGCCGCGGGCTGCCCGGTGGTCAGGGCCTGGTTCGCCGCGTAGGTGGTGGCGCTGTAGCCGTAATTCTGGACCGATACGGTATCGTTGATCGTGACGCGGCCGATCGCGGCACCGGCGGTGACGTAGGGGAGCAGGTTGCCGAACGCGTAGCCGGCGCGGCCCCGGATGGTGCCGTAATCCTCGATCCGCGTGTTCGACGTGCCGAACAGGTTCACCGACTCGGAGTTGCCGGCGGCGGTCGTCATGATCCGGTTGATGCCGTTGGTCGACCAGCTGTTCTGGTCCGTGTGCGTGTAGTCGGCCTCGATGCCGAGGACGATCCCGTCGAACTGCACATTGAAGCCCGCGAAGGCACCGAAGCTGGCCCCGCGCGTCCGCGTGCCGGGGAGCGACAGCATTTTCGAGACGCTGAACTCGGATTCCACGGTGCTGTAAGCGAAGTAATTCGCCAGCGTGGACTGCATCGCGTTGCGCTGCGACAGGCCGCCGGAGGTGAAGCCGCCGTGGCCGCCGACATACACGCCGCTCCAGTCGACCACCGGGGCCGGGACCGGGTCGTAATCGGCGCCGCGCAGGTAATCGTAGTCCAGATCGGCGGCGCGCGCGGTGTTCACGCCGCAGAGACCGAGAACCGCCAGCAGCGGAAAGGTGACGGTACGCATCGGGATCGTCCTGGGACGGAAAGAGACGGATGGCGGATCGAGCCTCGACACGGTGATATGCCGGTAACCTTAATTCTCCGTTGCTCGACTGCGACAGGTCAGTCCCGATCCGGGGATGCCAGTCCCGGCGCGTATTGGGCTGGCCAAAACCGGCCGAGGACCGGCCGAGAACAGACCCGGTCGCGACGGGGCGCCGAAACGCGAAACGGCGCGGAGACCCTCCGCGCCGTTTCGCCTGTCAGTGGGATCGCGGTCGAGGTGCGATCAGTACTTGCGCACCAGCGGGCCGGGGACCGGCTCCGGCATCAGCGGCGGCAGCGGGGCCGCCACGACGCCGCCGAGGTAGTAGCGCAAGCCGATCTTCACGTCGTGCGCCTCGATGTCCTTGATCTTGATCGCCTGGAGGCTGCCGGTGCAGCACGGGACGAAGCCCGGGCCGGTCTCGGCCTTGCCGAGGTTCAGGTAGCGGTAGGCCAGCTCGATCTTCAGCGCGTCGGTCACGTTGTAGGCGAGACCGGCGTGGAGCGCCCAGGCGAGGCTGCCGCTGGTCTTGTCCTTGTAGAACTTGCTGCCGCTGTTGGTGTTGTAGACCGCGTTGCCGTTCGCGTCGTAGACCGGCGCGTAGTTGTAGGAGGGTTGTCCGCAGCCGCAGCCGTAGATCGGGTTCGCGTAATCGTAGCCGTAGGTCGGGCTGGTGAACTGCTGGTTGGTCGAGTAGCTCGAGACGTGGTTGAACGCGTAGCCGACGCCGCCGCCGATGAACGGCGTGATCCCGTACCACGTGCCGAGGTCGAAATACGCGTTGGCCAGAACCACCGCGGAGTCGAAGTTGCCGCTCGACTTGTTCACGCCGTACGACCCGAGCCCGTTATCGAAATCCGGACCCTTGTAGTACTCGCTGCCGCGCAGGCCGGTGGAGTAGCGGTACTCACCGGTGATGTCGCCGCGCAGGAACGGGGTGAACTGGTAGCCGACGCCGACGCCCGCGAAACCGCCGCCGCCGACCGCGTTGCCGAAGGCGCGGTTGGACTCGGCGTAGCCGGTGTAGTCGTAGGCGTCGCTGTAGCGCGGACGGGTGTAGATGCTGGCGCCCACGTCGCCGCGCAGGTACCAGCCGCCGCCGACCTCGATCGGCGGGGGCGGCGGCGGCGGGGGCGGCGGGAGCATCAGATCCGCGGCCGCGGCGAGGCAGGGCGCGCCGACGCTCGCCGCGAGCGTCAGGCTACGCACCAAAGCGTTCAGCTTGGAGCGGGCCATGGAGATTCCTTCACTGGACTCGTGAGCCGGACGCGCGGCGCGCGGTCCCGGGGTACGAGGGCAGGATGGAAGGAACGTCTTAAATCCGGCTTAACGTTAAATGTTAGCCTTGCGCATCCGTTGCCGAGCTGTCGAAACGGGTAACCGGGCGAGACTTGCTTGTTTCCGCCGCGTCGCGCCGCCGGGTCGGCGCAGTTCATCTGTCGGGGAGGGCCGCGTGGGCGACCCGATCGGCGTCGCCCGGCCGCCCGGGCCGCGCGGGAGTTGAGCGATCCGCATGGGGCCCGACGACGTGCGCATCCTGGCGCTGATGCTGCCCGAGGCGGTGGCGGGCGCCCACAGCGGCAACCCGGATTTCCGGGTCGGCGGCCGGGTCTTCGCGACCCTCTGGGTCGAGGAGGCGCGGGTGGTGCTGCGCCTCGCGCCCGCCGATCAGGCCGCCCTGTGCGAGGCCGAGCCGGACCTGTTCGCGCCGCTCGACGGCGCCTGGGGGCGGCGGGGCTGGACCAATCTCGACCTCGACCTCTGCCCGGAAGAGACCCTGCGGGCGGCGCTGCTGGGGGCGTGGCGGACGACCGCACCCGCGGAGCTGCGCGCCGCCTACGCCGACCTAGGCTGACCTAGGCTGACCTGGACCGATCCCGCCCCGATGCGGCGCGCCCGGCCCCCCGGGGGCGGAGCCGGGATTGCGGGCCGGGCCGCTCCGAGGCTCCGGCCTCAGGCCGCCGCGCGGGTGACGGCGTCGACCACCTCGTCGACCACCGCGTTGACGAGGCCGCGGTCGTCGCCCTCGGCCATGACGCGGATCACCGGCTCGGTGCCCGACGGGCGGATCACGAGGCGGCCGGCATTGCCGAGCCGCTCGCGGGCGTGCTCGATGGCGCTGACCACGCTGTCCTCGCGCAGGGGCTCGCCGCTCCGGTAGCGGACGTTCTTGAGGATCTGCGGCAGCGGGTCGAAGCAGTGGCAGACCTCGCTCACGGGCCGGTTCTGCCGCTGCACCACGCTCAGGAGCTGCAGGGCGGCCACGAGGCCGTCGCCGGTGGTCGTGTAGTCCGACATGATGATGTGGCCGGACTGCTCGCCGCCGAGATTGTAGCCGTGCGCCCGCATGTGCTCGAGGACGTAGCGGTCCCCCACCGCCGTGCGGGCCAGGCTCAGGCCGAGGCCGCCGAGGAAGCGCTCCAGGCCGAGATTCGACATGATCGTCGCCACCACGCCCGGCTGCGTCAGGCGCTCGTCCTCCTTCCAGGAGCGCGCCACGACGGCCATGAGCTGGTCGCCGTCGACCACCTGGCCCTTCTCGTCCACGATCAGCACCCGGTCGGCGTCGCCGTCCAGCGCGATGCCGATATCGGCCCGGCGCTCGCGCACCATGTCGATCAGGGCCGCGGGCGCGGTCGAGCCGACATCCCGGTTGATGTTGAACCCGTCCGGCTCGGTCCCGATGGCGATCACCTCGGCGCCGAGTTCCCACAGGGTCTCGGGGGCGACCCGGTAGGCCGCGCCGTTGGCGCAGTCGACCACGACCCGCAGCCCGTCCAGGGTCACCTGCCGCGGCAGCGTGCGCTTGGCGAACTCGATGTAGCGGGCGTGCACGCTCTCGATGCGCTTGGCCCGGCCGAGGTCGTTCGAGCCGGAGAGACGCTTGTGCATGTCGGCGTCGATCAGCCCCTCGATCTCGTGCTCGATCGCGTCGTTCAGCTTGAAGCCGTCGGGCCCGAACAGCTTGATGCCGTTGTCCTCGAACGGGTTGTGCGAGGCCGAGATCATCACGCCGAGATCGGCCCGCATGGAGCGGGTCAGCATCGCCACGGCCGGCGTCGGCACCGGCCCGAGCAGCAGCACGTCCATGCCGACCGAGGTGAAGCCGGCGACGAGCGCGGTCTCGATCATGTAGCCGGAGAGGCGGGTGTCCTTGCCGATCACCACCCGGTGGCGGTGGTCGCCGCGCTGGAACACGAGGCCGGCGGCCTGACCGACCTTGAGGGCGAGTTCCGGCGTGATCACGCCGTTGGCCCGGCCCCGGATGCCGTCGGTTCCGAAATACTTGCGCACCATCACGTCTCCGGCGCCCGGTCTCGCGGACCGGGCACAGCTTAGCAGGTTATCGCGCCCGCCGGCGGCTCAGCGGCCGGCAGAGTCAACGGGGTGCTCCCCGACAAAGGCGGTCGAAATGGGGCGCCCGGCGCGCTGCAGGAGCCGCGGCGCCGAGGCCGAGACCAGCGCGAGGCCCGAGACGGTCAGCAGGCCGAGCACGAGCCGGCGGAAGGCGACCTCGCCGATGCCGAGATAGATCCGGGTGCCGAGCAGCGTCGGGACCAGCATCGCCGGCAGGATCACCGCCAGCATCGGCAGCGTCGCCCGGGTGACGAGCCCCGCGGCAAGGTAGGTCGCCAGGGTCACGCTGAGCATCGCGAGGTTGAAGTTCTGGATCACCGAGCGCTGCACGTCGCGCTCGTAGCGGCGCAGGGTGCACCAGAGGGTCGGCAGCACGCCCGTGAAGCCGCCGAGCCCGCCCATCATCCCGCCGCCGAGACCCACCGCGGCGTCGGCGAGCCGGCCGCCGGCCGTGATCCGCGGCAGGTTCCGGGCGAGGAGCATGGTCGGGCACCAGACCACCAGCAGGAGGCCGAGGAGCATCTTGAACCAGTCGGCGTCGAGCCGCGGCAGCAGGAGGACGCCGAGGGGGATGCCGGCGAGGCCGCCGAGGATGAAGGGCGCGAGGCGCCCGGGCTCGAACCCGCGCCGGACCGAGACCGCGGCGATGACCTGGCCCGTGAAGGCGCCGGAGACGGCCAGCACGGCGGCGAGCTGCGGGTCGATCACCCAGGCCCAGATCGACAGGGCCGTGAGCCCGAAGGCGAAGCCCGACAGGCCCTGCACGAAGCCGGCGGCGACGGCGCCGAGGGCGACGACGAGATAGGTCGAGACCGGCATCGGGATCTGGCTACGGCCTGTGGAACGGTCCTGTGTTTCCGATTCGGCGGACGCCGCCGAGCCTCCGGCCAAGCTGACGACGTCGATCTGCCGACAGGAGGGCCCGTTTGTCAGGGGCGATGCGAGGATGGTCACGCGTCGCGGTCGAACGCCGACGCGGATGAGAGGCCCGACGCGCGCCCTGTCCCGTTCGGGCGAGGGTTGGGGTGAGGGATACGACGGCCCCGGATCGGGCGGACCGTTGCCGCGCGCCCGCGTCGAGCCACCCTGGGGCCGGCCTGATCCCGCACGCCGTCCCCTCCCCCGCACGGGAGAGGAAACCGGCGCCCGATCCGCGTGAAATCCCGGTCCGGCACGAAAAAGGGCGCCTCGCGGCGCCCTCCTCGCTCATCCGACCGCGCGGTCTCAGGCCTGCGGCTGCGGCTCCAGGCCGCCGTCGCTCTCCTTCGGCCGGCCGCGGCCTGCCGAGGGGACCGAGGAGCCCCGGGCCGGGGTCGGCGGCACGTCGCCGCCGTCGCGGATCGGGGGCTGGCCCTTGAGCAGGTTGCGGATCTCCTCGCCCGAGAGGGTCTCGTACTCGAGGAGCCCCTGCGCGAGGGCCTCCAGGTCGTCCTTGTGCTCGGCCAGGATACGGCGCGCCTCTTCCAGGCCGGTCTCCACGAGGCGGCGGACCTCGGCGTCGATCTTCTGGGCGGTCGACTCGGAGACCGACTGCTGCCGGCCCATCGACATGCCGAGGAAGACCTCGTCGTTGTTGTCGCCGTACGCGACGGTGCCGAGCTCGGGGCTGAAGCCCCAGCGTGTCACCATCATCTTGGCGAGCCGCGTCGCCTGCTCGATGTCCGACTGCGCGCCCGAGGTCACCTTCTCGCGCCCGAAGATCATCTCCTCGGCGATGCGACCGCCCATCATGATCGCCAGCCGCGAGGTCATCTGCTCGAAGCTCATGGAGAGCTTGTCGCGCTCGGGCAGCTGCATGACCATGCCGAGCGCCCGGCCGCGGGGGATGATCGTCGCCTTGTGCACCGGGTCGGTGGCCGGGACGTTCAGCGCCACGATGGCGTGACCGCCCTCGTGGTAGGCGGTGAGCCGCTTCTCGTCCTCGGTCATCACCAGGGTGCGCCGCTCGGCGCCCATCATCACCTTGTCCTTGGCGTCCTCGAACTCGTGCATCGTCACGATGCGCTTGCCGCGGCGGGCGGCCAGCAGCGCGGACTCGTTCACGAGGTTCATCAGGTCGGCGCCCGAGAAGCCCGGGGTGCCGCGCGCGATGGTCTTCAGGTCGACGTCGGGGGCCAGCGGCACCTTGCGGACGTGGACCCGCAGGATGCGCTCGCGGCCGGTGACGTCTGGGTTCGGCACCATGATCTGGCGGTCGAAGCGGCCGGGACGCAGCAGGGCCGGGTCGAGCACGTCGGGGCGGTTGGTCGCCGCGATGATGATCACGCCCTCGTTGGCCTCGAAGCCGTCCATCTCCACGAGGAGCTGGTTGAGGGTCTGCTCGCGCTCGTCGTTGCCGCCGCCGAGGCCGGCGCCGCGGTGGCGGCCGACCGCGTCGATCTCGTCGATGAAGATGATGCAGGGCGCGTTCTTCTTGGCCTGCTCGAACATGTCGCGCACGCGGCTCGCGCCGACGCCCACGAACATCTCGACGAAGTCCGAGCCCGAGATCGTGAAGAACGGCACGTTGGCCTCGCCCGCGACCGCCCGGGCGATCAGGGTCTTACCGGTGCCGGGCGGGCCGACGAGCAGCACGCCGCGCGGGATCCGGCCGCCGAGCCGCTGGAACTTCTGCGGGTCGCGCAGGAACTCGACGATCTCCTGGAGATCTTCCTTCGCCTCTTCCACGCCGGCGACGTCGTCGAAGCTGACGCGGCCGTGGGCCTCGTTCAGGAGCTTCGCCTTCGACTTGCCGAAGCCCATGGCGCGGCCGGCGCCGGACTGCATCTGGCGCGAGAGGAAGATCCAGGCGCCGATGAAGACGAGGATCGGCAGCCAGCTCACGAGCAGCTGGATGAACCAGGGGGTGTTGTCGGACGGCGGGCGGGCCGTGATCTGCACGCCCTTGCCCTGGAGCTTGGAGACCAGGCTCGGGTCGTTGGGCGCGTAGCTCGTGAAGTTGCCGCCGCCGACGTAGGTGCCGGACACGTCCTGCCCGGAGATCACCACCGACTGGATCTTGCCGGCATCGGCGTCGTTCAGGAGCTGGCTGTAGGCGATCTCGCTGCCGCCGCCCCGGTGCCCCGGGTTCTGGAACAGGGTGACGAGAGCCAGCACCAGCAGGAAGATGACGACCCACAAGGCAAAGTTGCGAAAATTCGGGTTCATCGATCAATCCCTGGCGTGTGCGACCCCCAGGACGGACCTGCCACGCGGCTATTCCGGTCCATCCGTGCACACCTCGCCAATGTAGGCGGGGGGCTCCCCCTTGCCAAGTAAGTCGGGGGACCCTGCGGCGAGGGCAGCACCTGCGGGCCCGTGCCGGCGCGGCGGCGCCGGGGCGAGGCTCACGGTCCCGCCCGCGTCGGCGGAGACGAGGAACCCCGCCAGGGTGCGGCGGACCGGCTCCCCGCGGCGCAGGGCCGGCAGGAGCGATTCGAGGACGAGGGTCTCGAGGCGCTCGAGGCGGCGCGGCGCCGCGCCGGCCCGGGCCAGGGCGAGATCGAGGCAGCGCAGGGCCACGGCGTCCGGCAGGACCGCCAGGGCGCGCCCGTCGAGGCGCAGCTCCGCGCCCGTCTCCGGCCCGGACCGCCGCGCCCCGTCGAGGGCCTGCTCGGCCGCGCTCCGGAGCGCGGCCTCGTCGCGGGCGGCCCGCTCGGCGAGCCGGGCGAGGCGCGCCCGGGTCAGGCCCTCGCGCTCCAGGGCCGGCCAGGCCGCCCGCAGGCGGCCGCGGGCGAAGCGCGGATCGCCGTTGGCGGGGTCGCGCGCGTAGGCGATGCCGCGCGCCGCGCACCACGCCACCAGGCTCGCCTTCGGCAGGTGCAGGAACGGGCGCCCGAGGGCGAGGCCGGGGCCGAGGTCGCGCTCGGCGCGCATGCCGGCGAGCCCCGCGGGGCCGCTGCCGGCCGCGAGCCGGATCAGCACCGTCTCGGCCTGGTCGTCCCGCGTGTGGCCCGTCAGCACGAGACCGGCGCCGACCGCCTCGGCATGGGCGGCGAGCAGGGCGTAGCGGGCCCTGCGGGCCGCGTCCTGCAGGCCGGTGCCGGGCTTCGCGCCCGCCCAGGTCAGGATCGCGTGGGGCAGGCCCAGCGCCCGGGCGGCGCGGCCGACGGCCTCGGCCTCCGCGCCCGATTCCGGCCGCAGGCCGTGATCCACGGTGGCGACCCGCAGGGACGCGCCGGTCGCGTCGCGCAGGCGCGCGGCGGCGTGCATCAGGGCGCTCGAGTCGGGACCGCCCGAGACGGCGAGGAGCACGCCCCGCCCGCCGCGCGCGGCCGGGTCGAGCCAGGGGCGGAGGGCGCCGAGGACCGGGTCGCCCGCGTCGCTCAGATCGCCCGAGGCGTTCAGGCGCCGCAGCGGGCGCGCTTCTGCTCGCGGGCGACGCCCTGGCGGACGCCGCTGCCGGCATTCGGGAACTTCCGGTCCAGCTCGGCCAGGGTCGCGCAGGCCTGCTCGCGGGCGCCGAGCGCGTTGAGCGTGACGCCGAGCTTCAGCATGGCGTCGGGGGCCTGGGAGGAACGGGCGTAGTCGGTCGAGACCTTCAGGAACTGCTCGGCGGCCTCGCGGTTGCGGCCGCGGGCGAGGTAGCTCTCGCCGAGCCAGTAGGTCGCGCCGGCGACGCGGTTGTCGCGGGGATGGGACTGGATGAACTGGCGCAGGCCCATCTCGGCCTGCTCGTACTGCTTGGCGCGGTACAGCTCGACCGCGGCGTCGTAATCGGCGGCCGGATCGCCCGTCCGGGTCGCCGCCACGCTCTCGGAGGGCCGCGCCGGGATCGCCCCGGTCCGGGCCGGCGGCCGCAGGTCCACCGGCTCGTCGTAGCCGGAGGTCCCGGCCTCCGCGTCCTCCTCGTTCGGCTCGCCGATCGCGCCCTGCGGCAGGCGCTGCGGCCGCGGCGCCGCCTCGGCGGCCTCCTCGGCCTCGCGGCGGGGCAGCGGCGCGGAGGGCTGCGTGCTGCCGAGCTGCATCGGGGCGCCGGGGGCGCCGGGGGCCTGCGACGGGTCGAAGGCGTCGCCGCGCTTGCCGGGGCGGCCGGCGCCCGGGTTGCCGCCGTTGACGGGGCCCGACGGCGCGGGGGCGGCCGAGGGCTTGCCGCCCTTGCCCTCGTTCAGGCGGTACTCGACGTCCTCCTGGAACTTGCGCAGCTGCTCCTTGAGCTGGCGGTTCTCGTACTGGAGGGTCTCGATCTGTCCCGCCATCATCCGGGACTGGTTCTCGATGCGGCCGAGGCGCACCACCAGTTCCGAAGCGTCCTGCGCGGCGGCCGGGTGGCCGAGGAGCGCGGCACCGAGGGCGGTGGCGAGGGCGAGGCGGGTGCGAAGGCGGGCGGGCATGGTTCGGCTGCGGTCCGGTGTCGGCGCGAGGCCCTAACAGATGCGCCGCACCGCGGCAAAACTGCGGCGCGGCCGAAGGTGTGATCGAGAGCATCGATCGGAGGCGGCGGCCCGAGAGCCGCCGCCGGAGCGCGGCCGCGCGGCGGCTTACGCGCCGGCGCCGCGGTCGAGGACGATCACCGCGCGGCGGTTCTGCGACCAGCAGGAGATGTCGTTGCACACCGCCACCGGCCGCTCCTTGCCGTACGACACGGTCCGCATCCGGCTCGCCGCGATGCCGCGGGTGGCGAGGTAGTCGTTCACCGCCTGGGCCCGGCGGGCGCCGAGGGAGAAGTTGTACTCGCGGGTGCCGCGCTCGTCGGCGTGGCCCTCGATGATGAAGGTGTAGCGCGGGTAGCGCTGCAGCCACGCGGCCTGCTTGTCGAGGGTCGCGGTCGCGGTGGGCGTCAGGTCGGTGGAATCCGACTCGAAGAAGACCCGGTCGCCGATATTGACGACGAAGTCCTGGGCGCTGCCGGGGGTCGCGGCACCCGCCCCGAAGGCGGAGGCGTCGGCGAGGTCCTTGTCGTTGCTGCAGGCGCCCAGGCCGAGGGCGGCGACGAGCGCGAGGCCGAGGGCGGCGGCGCGGAAACGCTGGGGCATGGTCTGAAAAACTCCTCGAGCGGTGCCGAAGGCCGGCTGCTGGTCTTCGAGGCGGGTCCGCGTATTCCTGGCGCCGTTGGTAGGCGGGGTTGGTTAAGCGACGGTTCCGCCGCGCGGCGCGGGGACGTGGTGACGGTCCGCACCGGTCGACGGCGTGCGCTGACACACCCGGGACGCGCCCGGAATGCGGCGGCGGCGGGGCGGCGGGCCGCGACGCGGCATTTCGGCCGCCCCGGTTGCGGCGCTGCAACAGGCGCCGGGCCTCCGCCCGGTGACGGGTCCGCGCCGAGCTTTAAGAGATCCTCAACCCTATCGCTCCCTTATCGGCGGGCCGAACACCGGACCTCCCGCATGCGCCCCGCCCAGAGCGTCCTCATCGTCGAGGACAGCTACCTGCTCCTCGAGATCGTCGCGAGCCTGTGCGAGACGCACGGCATCCGGGTGATCGAGGCCTCCACGGGCGAGGCCGCGCTGACCGTCCTGCGCGAGCGGGGCGGCGCGATCGACTGGCTGTTCACCGACATCCACCTGCCCGGGCTGATCGACGGCTGGACGGTGGCCCACGCCTTCCGGGCGATCCATCCGGACCGGCCGGTGGTCTACACCTCGACGGACACGCACGGCCGCAGCGGCGTGCCGGGCAGCCTGTTCCTGCGCAAGCCCTTCCAGATGCAGGAGGTCAACCGCCTGGTCCGGATGATGGTCGAGGGCCTCGGCGAGGCCGGCGCCGACAGCCGGCTCTGCGCGGCGGGCTGAGTCACGGATCCTTCCGACCCGGACCGTCGTCGCGCGCGCGGCGAAGCGACCCCGGGCGGCGCGCGCTCGGCCGGCTGGACGCCCCGGCTGGACACCTCGGCTCCGGGGGGGCGGCCTCAGCCGCCCCGGAACAGCGCGACGATCTCCGGCGCGGCGAGCCACGCCTCGACCCGCGGGCAGGCGAGATCCCCGGGGGGCATCGCGTCGTAGAGGGCGAAGCTCGCCGCGATGAAACCCGTGAGGTCGTAGAGCACCGGGAAGTCGTCGCCCCGCGGCTTGGTCTTGAACAGGTACGAGCCGGTCAGGCCGAAATGCTCGGCGATGGGCGGGTAGATCGGCCAGACCACGTCCTGGGCCAGCTCGTCGCCGAGGTAATCCTCGATCTCCACGGGCTCGGGCGTGAGCCCGTTCTCCCGCAGCAGCCGTCGGGCGATGTCGCCGAGGACGTGGACCTTGGGATGGTTCATCAGGTGCATGAAGGCGCCGCGGCGCGCCCAGCGGGTCACCTCGCGCTCCAGCCCGAAACCCAGGGCGTCGGCCGCGCCGACGAGCTCGCGCACGGCCGGGTCCCAGTGGTCGAGGTAGCCCAGGCGGGCGAACACGTCCTCGCGGAACAGGGTCGCGGTGCGGCCGGCGTCGAGGCCGAGCCGGTGGGCGGTGAGGACGATCGCCGAGTGGTACTGGCCGAGCGGCGACGGCGTCAGCTTCAGGGCGGCGAGGTCCGAGGCCTGCCCGACATAGACCATGTCCGGGTGGAAGGCCGAGAACACGATCGACGGGAACAGCTTGAGCCGCGGGTCGGCCGCCCGCACAGTGGCGGCGTCGCCGCCCGGGATCAGCCCGGCCGGGAAGGCCTGCGAGAAGACGTGGTCGTGGGCGCGCAGGGTCCGGATCAGGCCGTCGACGTGGCCGTGGTCGCGCTTCAGCGAGCCCATGGGCAGGTAGCGGACCGGGCTCTTCGGCGCGAGCAGGCGCATGGCCCGGGCGATGCCCCGCGCCTGGCAATTGCCCAGCACCGCGATGCTCGGCCCGTCGCGGGTCGTGGCGGCGCGGGCGCGGTTCCGCCATGGTGTCGCCCAGGTGGGGGCCCAACTGGGTGTCGAGCGGGTGAACGCGCTGCGGGCGCGCCGGGGCAGGTCGTTCAGGGCCACGTCGCGTGCCGGTGTCAGCGGACGGAACAGCGCCCCCGAGGGCCTGTCGCCGTCGTGAAGAAGAGGGTTCGAAGATGGCGTTGAATCCGTATACGGGTCTACCGGCCGAGCGATTCTGGCGCAAGGTCGTCACCAACGTGCCGCCCTTCGCGGTCAATCCGCACCCGAAGGACACGTTCGTGATCGGGCCGACCGACAAGGTCGCCACCGGCGGCTCCTGCTTCGCGCAGCGGGTGGCCGAGGCGGTGCGCGGCGCCGGGTTCAACTACTACCTGACCGAGCCGCCGACCCCCGGCATGAGCGCCGAGGAGGCCAATGCCCGCCAGTTCGGCACGTTCTCGGCGCGCTACGGCAACCTCTACTACACGCGCCAGTTCGTGCAGCTGTTCGACCGGGCCTACGGCAAGTTCGAGCCGGAGCTGAAGGCGTGGCTGCGCGACGACGGCCGCTACGTCGACCCGTTCCGCCCCACGGTCGAGCCGGCGGGCTTCGCCAGCGAGGCCGAGGTGGTCGCGGCGCGCGACGCGCACCTCGCCGAGGTGCGCCGCCTGTTCGAGACGCTGGACGTGTTCGTGCTGACCCTCGGCCTCACGGAAGGCTGGCGCTGGCGGGCCGACGGCGCGGCGCTGCCGCTCGCCCCCGGGGTCGCGGGCGGCACCTTCGATCCGGACCTCTACGAGTGCGTCAACGCCGGCGCGGCCGAGGTTCTGGGCGACCTCAACGGCTTCCTCGACCGGCTCTGGAGCGTGAACCCGAAGGCGCGGGTGATCTTCACGGTCTCGCCGGTGCCGATGATCGCCACCTACATGGACCGGCACGTGATGGAGTCGAACAGCTACTCCAAGTCGGTGCTGCGGGTGGCGGCCGGCGAGGTGGTCGGCCGGGGCGACCCGCGGGCGGTCTACTTCCCCGCCTACGACATCGTCACGAGCAACGTGAATGCCGGGCGCTACTACAACGAGGACCAGCGCACCATCAACGACGCTGGCGTGCGCCACGTGATGCGCCTGTTCCTGGCGACCTTCGCGCGCGACCGGGTGTCCCCCGCCCCGACCCACGCACCGGTGGACCTCGCCGCGGAGTTCGAGGGCAATGCCGGCGTGATCTGCGACGAGGAGGAGATCGAGCGCAGCGTGGCCTGACAGGGCCTAGCGTGGCGTGGGGTTTGCCTCCGGCCTGGCGTTTCGGGCAGTCTCGGGCGCCCGGGCGCCCGCGCCCTTCCGGAGACGAGTCCCTTGAGCCTGCCCCCGCCCCGCCGCGCCGACCACGACATCGATCCGGTCTTCGTGAAGCGGCACTCGCCCCGCGCCTTCACGGGCGAGGCCGTGCCCGAATCCGAGCTGATGCGGATGATCGAGGCGGCGCGCTGGTCGCCCTCCGCCTACAACTCGCAGCCCTGGCGCTTCCTCTACGCGCTCCGGGGCGACGCCCACTGGGACACGTTCTTCGACCTCCTGGTGCCGGGCAATCAGAAATGGGTGTCCGGCACCGGCGCGATCCTGTTCCTGGTCTCGAACGGGCTCATGAAGGTCGGCGACGAGCTCAAGCCCTCCTACAGCCACTCCTTCGACGCCGGCACCGCCTCGCTGGCCTTCCAGCTCCAGGCGATCCACCAGGGCTGGCACGCCCACGGCATGGTCGGGTTCGACCATGTCCGCGCCCCCGCGGTGCTGCGCCTGCCCGAGAACCACCGGATCGAGGCCGCCTTCGCGGTCGGCCGCAAGATCCCGGAGGCGGACCTCACCGAGGAGCAGCGGCCCCGCGAGACCCCGAACGGCCGCCGGCCGATCACCGACTTCACCATCGCGGGACCGTTCCCGCCGGCCGCCGGCTGAGACGGCCGGAACCCGCTTGCACGACCGGCGATTGGCTCCGCATCGCGACGCCGTCGCAGGCCCGGGGGCGCCCGCCCTCGGGCCCGGGCCGGGGGCCGGCGCCGCGCGCCTCCTGTCCACCCTCCGACGCTTCGGGAGCTGGCTCATGGATCCGTCCGACACCGCCGCGTCCGATCCCTTCCGGGACGACGGGCCGTTCGACTCCGTCTCCGGGCTGCAGGCCGTCGCCGACCGCCACGGGGTCGGCCTGGACGCGGTGCGCCACCTGATCCGGGCCCTGGAGCGCGGCCACGGCACGATGGCGCAGTTCGACCATCCCGATCTCGGCGGGATGGGGCAGTGGTTTTCCGGCGGGATGGTGATGGTCGGCCGGATGTTCGACGACGCGCTGAAGGCGCGGGTCGACGCGCTCTGCACCGAATTGGCCGGGGCGCTCCCGGCGGGCGGCTTCTCGGAGGCCGCGCCCGCGGCGCGCCGGGGCGGCGGCGAGTGGTGGCCGGCCGGCCTCGGGGATCCGGCGAGCACCGGCGCGCAGAACGGGCTGCGCTACGCCTATTTCCCCGACAGACGGCGGCTCGCCGTCGACGCGGGGTCCGGGATCGCGCTCTACGACACCGGCGAGCACCGCATCACCGGCGTCTCTCAGGCGAACGGCAGCCTCGGCTTCACGGGACCGGCCGGGGCCGTCGCCCTCGACCGCCTGCGCCGGATCGAGGCGGAGGTCGCCGCGCCGCGCCAAGCGGACCCGGCCGGGATCCCGGCGAGCGCCGCGTCGCCTATCTCTTCGCCTACCCCGTCGCCCGCCCCTTCGGCCGCGCCGGACCGGTCATCCGCGGACAACGTTCTCGCGACCATCGAGCGGCTGGCCGACCTGCACGCGCGCGGCGTGCTCACCGAGGCGGAATTCGCGACCAAGAAGGCGGAGCTGCTGGCGCGGCTGTGACCGGCGCCCGCTCGTCCGACCCTCCATCCCCGTCCCGGCGCGTCCGGGACCGCCAAGGGCGAGGGTCGGGCCTGCCGGTTCCGGACGGCCTCAGACGATGCCGACGCGGAGCAGGTCGTGGACGTGCACGATGCCCACGGGCCGTCCGTCCGTGACGGCGAAGACCGCCGTGATCAGCCGGCGGTTCATCAGCTCCAGCGCGGCCTGGGCGAGCTTGTGGGGCTCCACCGTCACCGGGTCCCGGGTCATGACCGTCGAGACCGGCGTGTCGAGGAGCGCCGGACCCATGTGGCGGCGCAGGTCGCCGTCCGTGACGATGCCGACGAGGCGGCCGGCCGCGTCCGTGACGCCGACGCAGCCGTAGCGCCGCGCCGCGATCTCGATCAGCACCTCGGACATGAGCGCGGTCTCGTGGACCAGCGGCATGTCCTGGGGGCCGTGCATCACCTGCTGCACGGTCCTGAGGCGGGCCGCGAGGGTGCCGCCCGGATGCAGGGTGTGGAAGCGCGCCGAGGTGAAGCCGCGCCGCTCCAGCAGCGCCACCGCCAGGGCGTCGCCCAGCGCCAGCTGGATCAGGCTGGAGGAGGTCGGCGCGAGGTCGTGGGGGCAGGATTCCCGCACGCGGGGCAGCTCCAGCAGCACGTCGGCGGCCTTGCCGAGGGTGCTCTCGCCGTTGCGGGTGATCGCCACCAGGGGGATCGAGAACCGGCGGCTGAAGCCGACGAGGTCGGACAGTTCCGCGGTCTCCCCCGACCACGACAGCGCGATGATGACGTCGTCCCGGGCGATCATCCCGAGGTCGCCGTGGCTCGCCTCGGTCGGGTGGACGAAGAAGGCGTGGGTGCCGGTGGAGGCCAGCGTCGCGGCGATCTTGCGGCCGACATGGCCGCTCTTGCCGATGCCGCTCACGATGACGCGGCCCTTGCTCTGCAGGATCGTCTGCACCGCCTCCTCGAAGGCCGCGCCGAGCCGGCCCTGGAAGGCCACGCTCGCCTCCTGCAAGGCCGCGATGCCGAGCTGGAGGCTGCGGATCCCGAGGTCGCGGGTGGTGGCGAGATGCGCCGACGGCGCGTCGTAGCGGTCGTCGCGCAGGGCGCTGGAGGCGGGAGCGTTCATCGGTTCCGTTCTTGACCCGTCGTCCGGATCCGGCAGCGGGGGCCGGTATCGGGGAGCGGCGCAGCGAGGCGTCTCCGGCGACGCTAGGCAGCCGTCGTGGTTGAAATGTGACGCGGGGACGACGCAGCGCCGCACTCTGGTTGAAGGCGCGGCCGCCGAGGTCCATGCTGCCCGCACACCGTCCCGCGCCGCGGGCCCCAGGAGGGCACGAGCCCTATGACCATCCGCTTCCCCGATCCCGATCCCGCGATCCTCGCCCGCCGCGAGGCGATCCTGGCCGGCCTCGCGCCCCTGGTGGCGCCGGAGGCGCTGGTGGTGAGCGAGGACGAGCGCCGGGCCTTCGAGACCGACGGGCTGACCGCGTACCGGCAGATGCCGCTGGCCGTGGTCCTGCCCTCCACCACCGCGGAGGTCTCCGCCGTGATGGCCTATTGCCACGCCAACGGCGTGCGGGTCGTGCCCCGGGGCGCCGGCACGTCGCTCGCGGGCGGCGCCATCGCGCAGGCCGACGCGATCATCCTGGGCGTCGGCAAGATGACCAAGGTCCTCGACATGGACTTCGCCAACCGCACCGCCCGGGTGCAGAGCGGCATCACCAACCTCGCCATCTCCGGGGCGGTCAGCCACGAGGGCTTCTTCTACGCCCCCGACCCGTCGAGCCAGCTCGCCTGCACGATCGCCGGCAACATCGCGATGAATTCCGGCGGCGCGCACTGCCTGAAATACGGCGTGACCACCAACAACCTCCTCGGCGTCACCCTGGTGCTCAACGACGGCACCGTCCTGGAGATCGGCGGCCAGCACCTCGACAGCGGCGGCTACGACCTGCTCGGCCTCGTCTGCGGCTCGGAGGGGCAGCTCGGCATCGTCACCGAGGCGACCGTGCGGATCCTGCGCGCGGCGGAAGGCGCGCGCCCGGTGCTGGTCGGCTTCTCGAGGGTCGAGGACGCGGGCGACTGCGTCGCGGCGATCATCGCGGCCGGGATCATCCCGGTGGCGATCGAGTACATGGACCGCGAGGCGATCCTCATCACCGAGGACTTCGCCCAGGCCGGCTATCCCCGCGACGCCGAGGCGATGCTGATCATCGAGGTCGAGGGCTCGGACGCCGAGTGCGACGCCATGCTGGCGCGGATCGAGACGATCGCCCAGGATTTCCGCCCGACCAGCCTGCGCGTCTCGCGCTCGGAGGCGGAGTCGGCCGCGATCTGGAAGGGGCGCAAGTCGGCCTTCGGGGCCACCGGCCGGATCTCCGACTACATCTGCATGGACGGCACGATCCCCACCGGCCAGCTCGGGCCGGTGCTGGAGCGGATCGGGGCGATCTGCGCCGAGAAGGGCCTACGGGTCGCCAACGTGTTCCACGCGGGCGACGGCAACCTGCACCCGCTGATCCTGTTCGACATCAACCGGCCCGGCGAGCTGCAGAAGGCCGAGGCCGCGGGCGACGAGATCCTGAAGCTCTGCGTCGAGGTCGGCGGCTGCCTGACCGGCGAGCACGGGGTCGGCATCGAGAAGCGCGAGCTGATGCGCTTCCAGTACGACCAGGTCGATCTCGAGCAGCAGATGCGGGTCAAGGCGGTGTTCGATCCGGACTGGATGCTGAACCCCGCCAAGGTGTTCCCGCTGGACGGGCGCCTCGCGGCCTGAACCGGGCCGCGCGGCGTGGATGAGCCGGACCGCGCGGCGGGGTCCGGCCGAGGTGCAGGCCAGGACGCACGGCCAGGACGTACGGCCGAGGCGTCCGGAGCGGTGCGGGCGCGGCCGTCTCCGACCGCGCATCCGCCCCCGTCCGGCCCTCGCGGCCGCGCTCAGGCGGCTTCGACCTTGCGGCTCGCCCGGGCCTTGGTCGCGGCGGTCGCGGCCTTGCGGCGGCCGGACGCGGGGGCGGCGGGCGCCTCCTCGGCGGGGGCGGCGGGCTTGTCGCTGGACGGGGACCGGCCCGGCTGGCCGAGGCCGAGGCTCTTGGCGAGCGCCGAGCGCTGCGCCGAGTAGTTCGCCGAAGTGGTCGGGTAATCGGCCGGCAGGCCGTAGCGCTCGCGGTAGGTCTGCGGATCGAGACCGTGCTTGGTCAGGTGGCGCTTCAGCGTCTTGTACGACTTGCCGTCGATGAAGCTGACCAGTCCGTCGGGGCGGATCGACTTGCGGATCTGGGCGGGGGTCGGCCGCTCGACGCTCTCGGTCGCCGGAGCGGCGGGGCCGGCCCCGATCGTGTTCAGCGCCTCGTGGATGCTCGCGATCAGGGCCGGCAATTCGGCCGAGGGCAGCGAGTTGTTGGAAACGTAGGCCGCGACGACGTCCACGGTCCGCTCGATGAAGTCCAATTGCGATGTCGGCGCAGCTTCTGACATTCTCTCATTCCTCGGCACAAATGCCTGATGGGATCCCCACTGTTCGCGAGTTAAGTCAGCGTCCGAAAAATGCAAGCCGCGCCATACAATTATCTGTGATGAGACCGAAGTCTAACTCTGCATCGCGCGGCGAGGCTTACAGGGTATGGTTGCATTGGCGGCACTTAAGGGACACTTCTGAGAGGCTTTATCGGTGTCCGCCCGGCGAATTCTAGTCGCTTCCTCGAAGCGGGTTTTCGCAGCCGGCAGAGACCTTTACGCCCAGGTCGGGGCCCGTCTCTAGACGATCGTATACGGTTGCCGTCCGGCCGTGCCGGGACAATGCGCAATCTTCGTACAGTTGTGCGAAGGCCGGGTGGGGCCCTGCGTCATTTTCGCCACCCGGTCGCGGCCTCAGGCGAAAGTCTTGCGCGGGTCGAAGGCGTCCCGCACCGCCTCGCCGGCGAAGACGAGCAGGCTCAACATCACGGCGATGACCAGGAATCCGGTCAATCCGAGCCAGGGCGCGGTCAGATTGTCCTTGCCCTGCGCGAGAAGCTCTCCGAGGGACGGCGAGCCCGGCGGCAGTCCGAAGCCGAGGAAGTCGAGCGAGGTCAGGGTGGTGATCGAGCCGTTCAGGATGAACGGCAGGAAGGTCAGCGTCGCCACCATGGCATTCGGCAGCAGATGGACCGTCATGATGCGGATGTTCGACAGGCCCAGCGCCCGGGCGGCGCGGACATACTCGAAGTTCCGCGCCCGCAGGAACTCGGCCCGCACCACGCTCACCAGCGCGACCCAGGAGAACAGCAGCATGATCCCGAGCAGGACGAAGAAGCCCGGGGCGATGAAGGCCGAGATGATGATGATCAGGTAGAGGGTCGGGATGCCGCCCCAGACCTCGATGAAGCGCTGGAAGGCGAGATCGACCCAGCCGCCGAAATAGCCCTGCACGGCGCCCGCGACGACGCCGATCACCGACGAGACCGCCGCCAGGATCAGCCCGAACAGGACCGAGATGCGGAAGCCGTAGATCACCCGCGCGAGCACGTCCCGCGTGGTGTTGTCGGTGCCGAGCCAGTGCCAGGGAATGTCCGCGCAGGTGCTGCCGCCGAGCTTCTCGGCGACCGGCTTGCACTGCGCGTCCGTGAGCATCCAGGTGGGCGGCGACGGCGACGGCGTCGGCAGGTCCTCGTTGATCGTGTCGTACGAGAACGGGATCGGCGGCCACAGCGCCCAGCCGTTCGCCGCGATCTCCCGGCGAATCTCGGGGGAGCGGTAGTCGGTCGTGGCGAGGAAGCCGCCGAACTTCTCCTCCGGGTAGTCGACCAGGACCGGGACCAGCCACTCGCCCTTGTAGGACATCACGATCGGGCGGTCGTTGGCGATGAACTCCGCGAACAGGCTGAGCACGAACAGGATCGTGAAGATCACGAACGATCCGTAGCCGAGCCGGTTGCGGCGGAAATTGTCGAGGCGCCGCCGGTTGAGCGGCGAGAGCCGGGCGCGCCGGCCGGCGGCCTCGGGCGGGACCGGGGGCGGCGCCCCCTCGTCCGGCCGCAGGACCAGCGGCTGGGCGCCGGGCATCGGCGCGGGCACGACCTCGCTGTCGCCGGGACGCGTGACCTCGTTCATCCGTGCTGCCTCCCGCGCCGCGCCGCGCGCGCGCCCGCCGCCCCGTGATCCGGGCGGCCCCGCGACCGGCCGGCCGCGGGACGGGGACCGGGGACGCTCAGCCGTCGAGCCGGATCGCGGTGCCGTCGATCTCGGTGGGACGCAGGTTGCCGCTGCGCTCCAGCCAGCGGCGCAGCAGCCGGACGTTGCGGCGGTTGGCCTTGAAGGCGGCGTCGAACAGGTCGCCCGCCACCGGCACCGCGCCGATCAGCCCGTCGAAGGCCACGTTCAGCCCCATCCGGGCCAGCAGCCAGCGTGGCGCCCCGAGGCGCTTCGCCTCGTAGACGATGAAGGACGAGATCACCATGCCGGCCAGGTCGCCGATCACCGGCACGAGGCCGATCAGCGCGTCGAACCCGACCCGACGGTTGATGCCCGGGATGACGAAGGCCGTGTCCATCAGGTGGGCCAGCGTCTCCAGGCGGGCGAGGCTCGCCTCCCGGCCGAGATCCGCCGACAGGAAGGGGGGCCGGGTTCCGGCGCCGGTCCCGCCTCCGGGGAAGGTCTCGGCACGGGCGAAACGCCCGGACTGGGCAGCCTGGGTGAAGTCCATGGTCGGGATCCGTCGGGAAGCCATCGTCCCCAACGATGTGGCCCCCCGTCCGGATCCCCGCAAGGACGGCGCCCGCTCGGCGCGCGCCGCCCGTCGTGGCGTCTCCCATGGCGCCTCCCATGGCGCCTCTCACGCCGCCGCCCCGGGGAGCCCGCGCATGCGGTCGAGCGCCGCATCCAGGGTGGCGTCGTCCTTGGCGAAGCAGAGCCGGACGAGGCCGCGCACGGAGGCGTCCGGGTAGAAGGCGCTCACGGGGATCGCCGCGACGCCGTGACGGGTGACGAGGGCCTCGCAGAAGGCCACGTCGTCGGTGTGGCCCAGCGCGGCGACGTCGACGTTGAGGAACCACGTGGCCTGGGCCGGCAGCACGGTGAAGCCGAGCCCGCGCAGGCCGTCCGCGAGCCGGTCGCGGGACCGGGCGTAGCCGGCCCGCATCGCCTCGAACCACGGGGCCGGCTTGCCCAGCCCGTAGGCCACCGCCTCCTGGAGGTTCGGGGGCGTGGTGAAGGTCAGGAACTGGTGCGCCTTGGCGAGCCCGCGCATCAGCCGGGCCTCGGCCATCACGAAGCCGACCTTCCAGCCGGTGAGCGAGAAGATCTTGCCGGCCGAGCCGATCTTGACGGTCCGCTCCCGCATCCTGGGCAGCGCCATCAGCGGCCTGTGGCGCGCGCCGTCGAACACCACGTGCTCCCAGACCTCGTCGCAGAGGGCGGTCACGTCGAAGCGCTGGCAGTAGCGGGCGAGCAGGTCGAGGTCCTCCGGCGCGAACAGCGTGGCGCTCGGGTTGAGGGGATTGTTCAGCACCACGACCCGGGTCCGCGCCCCAAAGGCCTGCGCCAGCGCGGCCTCGTCGAGGCGGAAGGCCGGGGGCCGCAGCGGCACGATCCGCGGAACGCCGCCCGCCCGCCGGACCAGGGGCAGGTAGGCATCGTACATGGGCGCGAACAGCACGACCTCGTCGCCGGGCTCGATCAGCGCCAGGAGCGCGCCGGCCAGGGCCTCGGTCGCCCCGGAGGTGACCATCACCTCGGTCTCCGGGTCGAGGTCGAGCCCCTGGTGCCGCGCGTAGTGCGCGGCGACCGCCTCGCGCAGGGCCGGCAGGCCCATCATCGGCGGGTACTGGTTCCAGCCGTCCAGGAGCGCCCGCGCGCCCCGCTCTCGGACGTCCGCCGGCCCGGGATCGTCCGGGAAACCCTGGCCGAGATTGATCGCGCCGTGGACCCGCGCGAGCCGCGACATGGTCTCGAACACGGTCGTGGGCAGCGCGTCGAAGACGGGGTTGATGAAGGCGGGCGTCATGCGGCGCCGGGGATCGGGGAGGTCGGCATGGCGGGTCTCGGCATCGCCGGCCCTTAGCATGGCCGCGCAGGGCCGTCGCGCGTCGCGGAATGTGCGCCTTCGCACAGACCCGGTCGCCGAAGCGCGACCGACGGCTGACGAATATTGACATTCATCAGCCGTCTCGTAGGTTCGGGTCACGGCCGGAGCGGCGCACTCGCCGACGGGGCTTCGCCCCCTCGCCCCGTCAGCGGGGTGCCGCTCCGGTCCCCAGAAGGGCCATCGACTTGCGGGTCGGTGGCCCTTTCGGCATGTGCGGCGGCGGCCGCACCGCTCGCCGGCCCCCGGAGACGACGATGCCGCCCTCCTCACGCGCGCTCCTCGGCTGCCTGGTCCTGGCGCTGCTGATCGGCGGTCTCGGGCTAGGCCTGCGCCGCGCCGTGGCCGTCACCCCGGTCGATCCCGCGTTCCGGGCGGTGCTGCGCGCTTATGCTGCACCGGACGCGTCCGGCGGAACCCAGCAACACGAGTGAAACGTCGCCGCCCTAGTGACGGCGCATTGGCCGGGCACCGGTGGAGCGTACCGCGAGGTGCGCGCGCAGCGCGGCCGCGGGCGACCATGTCGCCGCGGTAAGGAGCCGTTCGGGACCCGGACAGCTTTATGGGCTTACGCTCCCGCACACGGGATCGGAGCCGCCGGGTCCCGCGGGATCGGGCGGCTTCAGGACGAGCTTCCGGGACGCGGCGTTCCGGAGGCGGCATGGGGGCTTGGACAGCGAGGGATAGGGTGCCGCCGGTCGCGCTGACGACCGTCCTGTGCTCTAGTCAGGCATGAACGAGAGTTCACCGATCCGGACCGACACGGCCCGCGCCTACCAGCCCGGCGAGGCGCCCGCGCGCGAGGTCCGGACGCGGCGCTTCCGGCCGATCCGCTGGCTCGTGATCCTGGTGCTGCTCGCCGGCGCCGGGGCGATCGGGCACCGCTGGTACGAGGCCCGCACCGACAGGGGTGCCGAGCCCGCGACGGCGCACCGGACCGGCGGCCGCGGCGGCCGGCACGGCGGCTCCGACATGCCGCAGGCGGTGGGTATCGCCAGCGTCACGACCGGCGACATGCCGGTGGTGCTGCAGGGCCTCGGCACCGTGACGCCGCTCGCCACCGTGACGGTGAAGTCGCAGATCAGCGGCTACCTCACGCAGGTGCAGTTCCGGGAGGGCCAGACCGTGAAGGCGGGCGACGAGCTCGCCCGGATCGATGCCCGCCCCTACGAGGCGCTGCTCGCCCAGTATCAGGGCCAGCTCGCCCGCGATCAGGCGCTGCTCCAGAACTCGAAGCTCGACCTGCAGCGCTATCAGACGCTGAACCGGCAGGACTCGATCTCGAAGCAGAACGTCGACACGCAGGCCGCGCTGGTGAAGCAGAACGAGGGCACGGTCGCGGCCGACCAGGCGCTCGTCGACCAGCAGAGGCTCAACATCGCCTACACGCACATCACGTCGCCCGTGGACGGCCGGGTCGGCCTGCGCCAGGTCGACCAGGGCAACTACATCTCGGCCGCCTCCACGGCGATCGTGGTGGTGACCCAGCTCCACCCGATCTCGGTGGTCTTCACCCTGCCGGAGGACGACGTGTCGCGGGTGATGCGGCAGGTGCGGGCGGGCGCGAAGCTCACCGTGCGGGCCTACGACCGCGGCGACGCCCACGAGATCGCCACCGGCCGCCTCGACACGGTCGACAACCAGATCGACACGACCACCGGCACGGTGAAGCTGCGCGCGCTGTTCGACAACGCCGACGAGGAGCTGTTCCCGAACCAGTTCGTCAACGCCAAGCTGACCGTCGACACGGTGCGGGGCGCGACGCTGGTGCCGAATTCCAGCCTGCTCCAGGGCACGCCCGGCACCTACGTCTACCTGATGGACGGGGACAGCAAGGTCACGGTCCGGCCGATCAAGACCGGCGAGACCGACGGCACCACCACCGTGGTGGTCTCCGGCCTCAAGCCGGGCGACCGGGTCGTCACGGACGGCACCGACCGGCTGAAGGACGGCGCGCCGGTGCGGATCACCGAGGGCGCACAGGCGGCTGCGGGTGACGGGAAGGCTGCCGAGAAGGCTGATGGCCGCCCCGGTGCACCGACCGAGGCTGCGGCGGCGGATTCGCAGGGGACAGCGGAGGGCGGTCGTCGGCACCGGCGCCGTCAGGCGCAGTGAGGGGATTGGCCGCGCGCGTGTGCGGCTTCCCCCCCTCTCCCCGCACGCGGGGAGAGGGCTCCGGCGACCTCGTCGTCGCCGGAGCGAGGCGGCAGCCGAAGGTGAGGGGGCTTGGCCGTAAGAGCCTCATCCTGCGGCACCCCCTCACCGCCGCTGCGGTTTCGCCTCCGCTTCCCGCAGGCACGACAAGGTGCCTGCAGGCCTCTCCCCGCCCGTGGGGAGAGGGGAAAAAGGCGGCGCGTCCATGAACCCGTCCCGCCTCTTCATCCTCCGCCCGGTCGCCACGACGCTCTTGATGCTGGCGATCCTGATCGTCGGCGGCGTGTCGTACCTGAACCTGCCGGTCTCGGCGCTGCCGGCGGTCGATTACCCGACGATCCAGGTCCAGACCTTCTATCCCGGCGCCAGCCCGGAGGTGATGACCTCCTCGGTGACGGCGCCGCTGGAGCGGCAGTTCGGCCAGCTCGCCAACCTCAACCAGATGACCTCGCAATCCTCCGCGGGGGCGTCGGTCATCACCCTGCAGTTCAGCCTGGACCTGCCGCTCGACATCGCCGAGCAGCAGGTCCAGGCGGCGATCAACGCCGCCGGCAACCTCCTGCCCTCCGACCTGCCGGCGCCGCCGATCTACGCCAAGGTCAACCCGGCCGACGCGCCGGTGCTGACGCTGGCGCTGACCTCCAAGACCCTGCCGCTCACCCAGGTGCGCGACCTCGCCGAGTCGCGGCTGGCCCAGAAGATCAGCCAGGTGGCGGGCGTCGGCCTCGTGAGCATCTCGGGCGGCCAGCGCCCGGCCGTGCGGGTGCGGTTCAACGCGCGGGCGCTCGCCGCCTACGGGCTCAACATCGACGACCTGCGCACCACCATCACCAACCTCAACGTCAACACGCCGAAGGGCACGATCGACGGGCCGAAGCAGTCCTACGCGATCAATGCCAACGACCAGATCCGCGACCCGAAGGCCTACGACGCGGCGATCATCGCCTACCGCAACGGCGCCCCGGTGATGCTCTCGGAGGTGGCCGACGTGGTCGAGGGGCCGGAGAACACCAAGCTCGGCGCCTGGGCCGACGCGACGCCGGCGGTGATCCTCAACATCCAGCGCCAGCCGGGCGCCAACGTCATCGCGACCGTCGACAAGATCAAGGCGCTGCTGCCCCAGCTCCAGGCGAGCCTGCCGGCCGCCGTGGCGGTGGCGCCGCTCACCGACCGGACCACCACGATCCGCGCCTCCGTGGAGGACGTGCAGTTCGAGCTCGGCCTCGCCATCGCCCTCGTGGTGCTGGTGATCTTCCTGTTCCTGCGCAGCCTGTCGGCGACCCTGATCCCGAGCCTGTCGGTGCCCCTGTCGCTGGTCGGCGCCCTGTCGGTGATGGACCTGTACGGCTTCTCCCTCGACAACCTGTCGCTGATGGCGCTCACCATCGCCACCGGCTTCGTGGTCGACGACGCCATCGTGGTGATCGAGAACATCGCCCGCCACGTGGAGGCCGGCGACTCGCCCCTGGAGGCGGCCCTCAAGGGCTCCCGCGAGATCGGCTTCACCATCATCTCGCTGACCGTCTCGCTGATCGCCGTGCTGATCCCGCTCCTGTTCATGGGCGACGTGGTCGGGCGGCTGTTCCACGAATTCGCCATCACGCTGGCGGCCACGATCGTCATCTCGGCGGTGGTCTCGCTGACGCTGGTGCCGATGCTGTGCGCGCGGCTCCTGAAGCACGTCCCGGAAGCCGGTCACCGCCGCCGCGAGGGCGTCCTCTCCCGCCTCGGCCGGCGCGCCGTCGACGGCACGATCGAGTCCTACGGCCGCTCCCTGCGGGTCGTCCTGAACCACCAGGGCCTGACGCTGCTGGTGGCGCTCGGCACGCTCGGGCTCACGATCTACCTGTTCGCGGTGATCCCGAAGGGCTTCTTCCCCGTGCAGGACACGGGCGTGATCCAGGGCATCACCCAGGCCGACCAGTCGGTCTCCTACGCCGCCATGGCCGAGCGCCAGCAGCGGATGGCCGAGATCGTCCTCAAGGACCCGGACGTGGCGAGCCTGTCCTCGTTCATCGGGGTCGACGGCCAGAACGTCACGCTCAATTCCGGCCGGATGCTGATCAACCTCAAGCCCCGGGAGGAGCGCACCGCGACGGCCAGCGCGATCATCCGGCGGATCTCGGCGGCCGCCGCGAACCAGCCCGGCATGCGGCTCTACATGCAGCCGGTCCAGGACCTGACCATCGACACCGCGGTCTCGGCGACCCAGTACCAGGTGATCCTCGAGAGCCCGAACATCGACGATTTCGAGACCTGGGTGCCGCGCTTCACCGAGGCGCTGGCGAAGTCGCCCGTGGTCACCGACGTGGCGAGCGACCACCAGGGCCAGGGGCTCGCCGCCTACGTGACCATCGACCGGCCCACCGCCGGCCGCTACGGCATCACCCCGGCGACCATCGACAACGCCCTCTACGACGCCTTCGGGCAGCGGATCATCTCGACGATCTTCACCCAGTCCAACCAGTACCGGGTGATCCTGGAAGCCGACCCGAAGCTGCACACGACGCTCCGCAGCCTCGACGCGATCTACCTGCCCTCGTCCACGGCGACCAACGGGCAGGTGCCGCTCTCCGCCGTGGCGCGGATCAGCGAGCGGCGGGCGCCGCTGCTGATCTCGCATCTCGGCCAGTTCCCGGCCACCACCGTGTCGTTCAACCTCGCGCCCGGCGCGGCGCTCGGCCAGGCGGTCGAGGCGATCGACCGGGTCAAGGCCGAGATCGGCCTGCCGCCCTCGTTCCGGGTGGTGCCGCAGGGCTCGGTCTTCGCCTTCCAGTCGGCGCTCGGCAACGAGCTGTTCCTGGTGCTCGCCGCGATCGTCACGGTCTACATCGTGCTGGGCGTGCTCTACGAGAGCTTCATCCACCCGATCACGATCCTCTCGACCCTGCCGTCGGCGGGCATCGGGGCGCTGCTCGGCCTGATGCTGTTCGGGCTGTCGCTCGACATCATCGCGGTGATCGGCATCGTGCTGCTGATCGGCATCGTGAAGAAGAACGCCATCATGATGATCGACTTCGCGCTCCAGGCGGAGCGCGAGGACGGGCTGGAGCCCCGCGAGGCGATCTTCCAGGCCTGCCTCTTACGCTTCCGGCCGATCCTGATGACGACGCTGGCGGCTTTGTTCGCCGCGGTGCCGCTGATCCTGGGCACCGGCGTCGGCTCGGAGCTGCGCCAGCCGCTCGGCATCTGCATCGCGGGCGGCCTGATCGTCAGCCAAGTGCTGACGCTGTTCACGACGCCGGTGATCTACCTGGCGTTCGACCGGCTGGAGCGGCGGATCTCGGGGCGGCGGGGGCCGGATCTGGCGGGCGGCGAGGCGCTGCCGTGAACATCTCCGAGCCGTTCATCCGGCGGCCGGTGGCGACCACGCTGCTCACCATCGGCGTGCTGCTCGCCGGGCTGTTCGCCTTCCTGAAGCTGCCGGTGGCGCCGCTGCCGCAGATCGACTTCCCGGTCATCCTCGTCCAGGCGCAGATGGCCGGCGCCTCGCCCGACACCATGGCCACCACGGTGGCGGCGCCGCTCGAACGGCGGCTCGGCGCCATCGCGGACGTCAACGAGATGACGTCCACGAACTCCCTCGGCTCGACCCGGATCGTGCTGCTGTTCGGCCTGAACCGCGACATCGACGGCGCGGCCCGCGACGTCCAGGCCGCCATCAACGCGGCCCGCGCCGACCTGCCGGCCTCGCTCCGGCAGAACCCGACCTACCGGAAGTTCAACCCCGCCGACACGCCGATCATCATCCTCGGCATGACCTCGGAGACCCTGACCCGCGGCCAGGTCTACGATTCCGCCGCCACCGTGGTGCAGCAGAAGCTGTCGCAGCTGCCGGGCGTCGGCAACGTCGATATCGGCGGCTCGTCCCTGCCGGCCGTGCGGGTCGAGCTCGATCCCACGGCCCTGTTCAACTACGGCATCGGCCTCGAGGGCATCCGCGCCGCGCTCGCCTCGGCCAACGCCAACTCGCCCAAGGGCGAGATCGACGCGGGCGACCGCCGCTACCAGCTCTACGCCAACGACCAGGGCCGCAAGGCCGCCGATTACCGCGACATCATCGTGGCCTACCGCAACGGCGCCGCGGTGAAGCTCACCGATGTCGGGCAGGTGCTCGACGGGGTCGAGGACAAGCGCAACCTCGGCATCGTCAACGGCAAGCCCGGCGTGCTGCTGTTCGTCTACAAGCAGCCCGGCGCCAACGTGGTCGAGACCATCAAGGCCGTGAAGGAGGCCCTGCCGCAGATCACCGCGTCCCTGCCCGGCGGCATCGACATCAAGCTCACCGGCGACCGCAGCGCCACGATCCGCGCCTCGCTCTCGGCCACCGAGGAGACCCTGCTGGTGGCGGTCGGCCTCGTGATCCTGGTGGTGTACGGCTTTCTGCGCTCCTGGCGGGCCACGCTGATCCCGGCGGTCGCCGTGCCGATCTCGATCGTCGGCACCTTCTCGGCGATGTACCTGCTCGGCTACTCGCTCAACATCCTGTCACTCACCGCGCTGATCATCGGCACTGGCTTCGTGGTCGACGACGCCATCGTGGTGCTGGAGAACGTCCAGCGCCACATCGAGGAGGGCAAGCCCCGGCTCCAGGCGGCGCTGATCGGCGCCCGGGAGGTCGGCTTCACGGTGATCTCGATGAGCCTGTCGCTCATCGCGGTGTTCCTGCCGATCCTGCTGATGGGCGGCCTCGTCGGCCGCATCTTCCAGGAATTTTCGGTGACCCTGTCGCTGTCGATCCTGATTTCCTTGGTGCTCTCGCTCACGACCACGCCGATGATGTGTGCCCGGCTGCTCCGGGCCGAGGGGCATGGTCCCAATGGCGAACCGCCGGCCGGCCGCCGGCCGAACCTGCTGATCCGGATCCTGGAGGGCGGCTTCGCCCGGCTGCTCGGCGCCTACGCGCGGACGCTGGAGGTGGCGCTCGCCCATCCGCGCCTCGTCCTGCTGAGCCTGCTCGCCACGGTCGGGCTCAACGTCTACCTCTACATCATCGTCCCGAAGGGCTTCTTCCCCGAGCAGGATACCGGGCAGATGATGGGCGGCATCCAGGCCGACCAGCGCATCTCGTTCCAGTCGATGGAGAAGAAGCTCACGCAGGCGACCGCGATCGTCGGGGCGGATCCGGCGGTCGAGAGCGTCGTCGGCTTCACGGGCGGCCGCGGCACCAACTCGGCCAACGTCTTCGTCGGCCTGAAGCCGCTCAACGAGCGGGCGCCGATCTCGGCCGTGATGGCGCGGCTGCGGCCGAAGCTCGCGCAGGTCGCGGGCGCGCGCCTCTACGTCTTCCCGCGCCAGGACCTGCAGATGGGCGGCCGCCAGAGCTTCGCCCAGTACCAGTACACCCTCCAGGGGGACACCGCCGAGGAGCTGTTCGCCGCCGCCCCGAAGCTGGTCGCGGCCCTGCAGAAGGACCCGACCTTCGCGGACGTGACCTCGGACCAGCAGGAGGGCGGTCTGGAGAGCCGGGTCGTGATCGACCGGGCGACCGCGTTCCGCTACGGCATCACGCCGAACAAGATCGACAACACCCTCTACGACGCCTTCGGGCAGCGCCAGGTCTCGACGATCTACAACCCGCTGAACCAGTACCACGTCGTGATGGAGATCGCGCCGCGCTACCTGGAGACGCCGGAGACGCTCAAGCAGATCTACGTCTCGACCTCGGGCGGCAACGCGCCGGGCTCGGCCACCACCAACGCGGTCGCCGGCACGGTGGCGGCGGGCGGGACCGTCAACACGAACGCGGCGACCGGCACCAGCAGCCCGGGCAGCGGGTCGTCGGCGAGCGCCGCGACCGGTGTCGCCACGGGCTCCGGAGCGGTGGGCGGCTCCGGGAGTTCCGGCGGCTCCGGCGCCGCCGCGGCGGCGGCCGCCTCCGCCAGCACGGCCGACACCGCCTCGAACGCCGCCGCCATCGCGTCCGACTCGGCCCGCAACGCCTCCGCGAACGCCATCGCGGCGAGCAAGGGCGGCGCCTCGTCGAGCGCGCCGGTCTCGGCCGCCAAGGAGACGATGGTGCCGCTCTCGGCCTTCGCGCGGATCGAGCCCGGCAGCGCCCCCGTGCAGGTGAGCCATCAGGGCCTGTTCGTGGCTACCACGATCTCGTTCAACCTCGCCCCGGGCAAGAGCCTGTCGGACGCGACCGCCGCCATCGACCGGGCCATGGCCTACCTGCAGCTGCCCGCCACGATCCACGGCGAGTATGCCGGCGCGGCCAAGAACTACGTCGCCTCCGCGTCGCGCCAGCCGCTGCTGATCCTGGCGGCGATCCTGGCGGTCTACGCGGTGCTGGGGATCCTCTACGAGAGCTTCGTGCACCCTCTGACGATCCTCTCGACCCTGCCGTCGGCCGGCGTCGGCGCGGTGCTGGCCCTGCTGGTGACGGGCACCGACTTCACCATCATCGCGCTGATCGCGGTGTTCCTGCTCATCGGCATTGTGAAGAAGAACGCGATCATGATGATCGACGTGGCGATCGACGCCGAGCGGACCCGGGCGGCGAATCCCGTGGACGCGATCCGGGAGGCCTGTCTCCTGCGCTTCCGGCCGATCATGATGACGACGCTGGCCGCCATGCTGGGTGCCGTGCCGCTGATCCTCGCCAACGGCGAGGGCGCGGAGCTGCGCCGCCCGCTGGGCATCGCCATCGTCGGCGGGCTGATTGTGAGCCAGATCCTGACCCTCTACACCACCCCCGTCGTCTACCTCACCCTCGATCGCCTCCGGCACAGGGTGCTCAACCGGCGTCGGCGCGCCGGGCGGGGCGGAGAAGCGGCGCTGCCGGCCGGAGAGTGATGGTTAAGGTTTCACGTGAAACAGCCGCGGGCCCGGGCGTACCCGAGGGTCCGTCCGATCCGCGTCCTCGTCCCGAGGTGCTGCGTCGCGGCCTCGAAGGAGGCCTGCGGGGATCGCGCGGCCTGCCGGGAGGCTCTTTCGAGGCCTCCGCCACGCTTCGGCACCTCCGGATGGGGTTCGAGGCGGGCGGCGCGCTTGCGACCGATCGTCGGCTTCACGTCCTCGCCGCCCTGCTCCTCGCCGCCCCCCTCATGACCGGCTGCGTGGTCGGGCCCGACTACACCCGGCCCTCCGTGGAGACGCCGCTCGCCTACAAGCAGGGCGGCGTCCGGGAGGACAGCCCGGCCTACGTCGCGGCGCGCAGGAAGGGCTGGCGCGAGGCCCGGCCGAGCGACGCCGTCGAGCGCGGCGACTGGTGGCGGGTGTTCAAGGATCCGGCTCTCGACCGCCTGATCCGCCTCGTCGACGTCGACAACCAGTCCCTCCGGCAGGCCGTGGCGAATTACCGGCAGGCCCGGGCGCTCGTCGCCTCCGCGCAGGCCGCCCTGTACCCGACCGTGATCGGCGCGCCGAGCATCACCCGGACCGGCAGCGGCACCGCCACGCGCACCAACGTGTCGCTGCTGGGCCAGGCAAGCTGGGAGCTCGACCTGTTCGGCGGCACCCGCCGCACCATCGAGAGCGAGGCGGCCCTGGCGCAGTCCGACGCCGCCACGATCGCGCTGACCCGGCTGAGTATCCAGGCCGAGATGGCGGCCGATTACCTGACGGTGCGCTACGCCGACTCCCTCCAGAAGGTGCTCGACGAGAATGTCGAGAACTTCAAGAGAACCCTGGCGATCACCGAGAACCAGTACGCCGCCGGCGTGGCGGCGCGCTCCGACGTAATCACCGCGCAGACCCAGGTGCAGACCATCGAGGCCCAGGCCATCGCGGTGCGGCTGACCCGGGTGCAGTACGTCAACGCCATCGCCACGCTGATCGGGCGCCCGCCCTCGGAGGTGTCGATCCCGGTGGCCGGCATCCCGCGCAACCCGCCGGGCGTGCCGGTGGGCATCCCCGGCGACCTGCTGGAGCGGCGCCCCGACGTGGCCCAGGCCGAGCGCCTCGTCCAGGCGCAGAGCGAGCGCATCGGCGTCGCGGTGGCGGCCTTCTTCCCCACCGTGACGATCTCGGCCCAGGGCGGCATCTCGGGAGCGACCCGCAACGGCCTGCTCTCGGCGGCCAACCAAGTCTGGTCGGTGGCGGCCTCCGGCAGCGAGGTGCTGTTCGACGGCGGCGCCCGCACGGCGGCCCTGCGCTCGGCCGAGGCCGGCTACGACTCGGCGGTGGCCAATTACCGGCAGGTGGTGCTGGCCGCCTTCGCGGAGGTCGAGAACCAGATGGCGGCCGTGCGTATCCTCGGCCAGCAGCAGCGGGCCCAGGACACCGCGGTGGACCTGTCGCGCAAGGCCGTGGAGATCACGCTCAACGAGTACCGGGCCGGCACCCAGAACTTCACCACGGTGGTGACCGCCCAGAACCTGCTCGTGAACAACGAGGTCAACGCCCTCCAGGTGCGGCTGAGCCGCTTCACCGCGGCGGTCACGCTGATCCGGGCACTCGGCGGCGGCTGGGACGTGCGCGCCCTGCCGAGCGATTCCGAGCTGAAGGGTCCGAGCCTGCCGATCGACCGCGGCGGCCAGGCCGTCCGCCCCGACGAGTAGCGGCCGGCGGGCCGCGTGATGGTGCGGCCCGGAGCGTCCAACCCGCACCCTCGTCCTGAGCGGTGACCGTGGTCGTCGTGCAGCGGCTGGACGCTCGCGAGGTTCGCGGCGAGCCCCAGGACCGCGATCGGGATCGCCTGATCGAAGTCGATCGTCACCGCGTGCCGCAGCCGGTCGAGGCTCTCGGCGCCGATCAGCAGGACGATCGGGCCGATCAGCAGGGCGCTGGCGAAGGCGCCAGGTCGCCGAACCTGCCGATGCCGAAGCGGCGATCGTCCGCGTGGCGCCGGGCGAGGTGGTAGGCGAGCGCCGCGATGCCCAGCACCGGCGCGCGGGTCGACAAGCGCCAGCCGTCGGCGCCCAGGGCCATCGAGCCGAGGCACGCGCCGCCGACGATCCCCGCCAATCTCGCGACGGCCGCGAGGGCGGCGACCGCGCCGGTCCGGCGGCGTGGCAGATCGTGCCGGTCACCCGGGAAGGCGTGGCTGTGCGCCCTGGGCTCGACGGAGAGGGTATGCGTGCGGGGTTCCTTGATCCTAGACTCGGCGCGGCATAGCCCGAGGGGCACCGGAACGGGCCCCGCCGCGGCGGGTTGTCAGGCCGGTTTGCTGCACCGCAGTCACACGGGAGTCAGGGATGGCCGAGCCGACGACAGCCCTCAAGGACACGGCAGCCTGCGGCACGCAGCCGGCGCCGCCCTGCACGCTGGTGATCTTCGGGGCCGGCGGCGACCTGACCAAGCGCCTGCTGATGCCCTCGCTCTACAACCTCGCGGGGGCGGGCCTCCTGTCCGAGGGCTTCTCGATCCTCGGCATCGATCACAATGACGGTACCGACGAGTCGCTCCGCGAGAATCTCACCCAGACCCTGGAGGCGTTCAGCAAGGACCCGACCTCGGAGTTCCACGCCGACCACATCGACCCGAAGAGCTGGGGTTTCATCCGGGACCGGCTCCACTACCTGAAGGGCGATTTCAAGAAGCCCGAGACCTACGCGGCCGTGAAGCAGCGGGTCACCGGCAGCGCGGTGTTTTACTGCGCGGTGGCGGCGCGCTTCTTCGGGACGATCGTGGACGGGCTCGGGCAGGCCGGCCTGCTGAAGCAGGAGGGCGGAACGTTCCGCCGCGTCGTCATCGAGAAGCCGTTCGGCTCCGATCTGGCCTCGGCCCGGGAGCTGAACGCCCGCATCCTCCGCCAGGGCGACGAGAGCCAGTTCTACCGGATCGACCACTTCCTGGGTAAGGAGACCGTTCAGTCGATCATGGCGTTCCGCTTCGCCAACGGCCTGCTGGAGCCGGTCTGGCGGCGGGAATACATCGACAGCATCCAGATCACGGCGGCCGAGACCGTCGGCGTCGAGGAGCGGGGCGGCTTCTACGAGCCGACCGGGGCGCTGCGCGACATGGTGCCGAACCACATGTTCCAGCTGCTCTGCATGGTCGCCATGGAGCCGCCGAACTCCTTCGACGCGGAGGCCGTGCGCACCGAGAAGGCCAAGCTCGCCGAGGCCGTGAAGCCGATCCCGCCGGAGGACGCGGTGCGCGGCCAGTACACGGCCGGCACCTCGGAGGGGCGCGACGTGCCCGCCTACCGGGACGAGCCGCACGTCGCGAAGGATTCGGTCACCGAGACCTACATCGCCCTGAAGCTCAACATCGAGAACTGGCGCTGGGCCGGGGTGCCGTTCTACGTCCGCACCGGCAAGCGCATGACCGGGCGACGCACCGAGATCGCCGTGCTGTTCAAGCCGGCGCCGTTCAAGATGTTCGAGGACACGCCCACGGCCGACCTCGGGCCCACCGTGATGCGGATCCAGATCGATCCCGATCACGGGGTCAGCACCGAGTTCAACGTCAAGGTGCCGGGGCCGCAGATGAAGATCGGCCGGGTGCGCTCCGGCTTCCGCTACAAGGACTTCTTCGCCGACCGGCCGAATGTCGGCTACGAGACGCTGCTCTACGATTGCATGACCGGCGACGCGACGCTGTTCCAGCGCGCCGACAACATCGAGGCCGGCTGGGCGGCGGTCGATCCCCTGCTCAAGGGCTGGCCGCAGGCGGAGGTGACATTCTACCCCGCGGGCAGCGCCGGCCCGACGGAGGCCGACGCGCTGCTCGCCCGCGACGGCCGCCACTGGCTGGGACTGGACGGCGAGACCGACTGAGCGGCCCGACGACTCGCTCGAACGCGAGGGTCGGCGGTCCCGCGCCTCCCCTTCCCGAAGCGGTGCGGCCGCCTCCTGCGGCCCAGCCGTCAGTGCGCGCGCAGCGAAGCGATGCAGGGCAGCGCCACGGCGACGGGCGTCGCGCGACCCTGCACGACGCTGCGCCCGCGGTGACGGGGTTTAGGCCCTGTCAAACTGGTCGTGGCAGACGGATCGACCCGGTTGTTCGGCGGGTCGCCGGCTCATCCGCGTCTCAGCCCGACCGCCCGTAATCGCGGGCGTCCCGCGCCTGGCGGTGGAAGGTGAGCCGGCGATCGAATTCCCGCGGGTCCTTCGGCTTCACCAGGGCGCCCGGGGGCACGTTCAGCCAGTCGACCAGCCGGGTGAGCATGAAGCGGAGCGCGGCGCCCCGGCACAGGATCGGCAGGGCCGCGACCTCGGCGGCCTCCAGGGGCCGCACGGCCTCGTAGCCGGCGATCAGCGCGGCGGCCATGTCCCGGTGGAAGGTGCCGTCGGGGTCGAAGCACCACGCGTTCAGGCAGACCGCGAGGTCGTACGCGAAGGCGTCCGTGCAGGCGAAGTAGAAGTCGATCAGGCCCGACAGGGCGTCGCCGATGAAGAAGACGTTGTCGGTGAACAGGTCCGCGTGGATCACGCCGCCCGGCAGGTCCCGGGGCCAGTGCGCCTCCAGGACGGCGAGGTCCGACCGGGTGCGCGCCGCGAGGCCGGGCTCGACCGAATCGGCCTGGGCCTCCGCTTGCGCGAAGAGCGGGCGCCACGCGGACACCGAGAGGTTATTCTCCCGCACCATCGGGAAGTCCCGGCCGGCGGCGTGCAGCTCCGCGAGCGCCCGGCCGAGTTCCCGGCAATGCTCGGCGCCCGGCGCCTTGACCGAGACGCCCTCCAGGAAGCTCACGATGGCGGCGGGCCGGCCGCAGAGCTGACCGAGGGCCTGGCCGGCCCGGTCGCGCACGGGTTGCGGGCAGGCGAGGCCGCGGGCCGAGAGGTGCTCCATCAGCCCGATGAAGAACGGCAGGTCCTGTTCCCGGACGCGCTTCTCGTAGAGCGTCAGGATGTAGGCGCCCTCGGTGGTGTGCAGGAAGAAGTTCGAGTTCTCGACACCCTCCGCGATGCCCTTGAAGGAGAGCAGGCTGCCGATCGCGTAGGCGGACAGGAACTCGGCGAGCGCCGCGTCGGATACCTCGGTGTAGACGGCCACGTGTCTGCGCTCTGATGTCGGAAGTTCGATACGGCAAGGGGCGCCGAAGCGCCCCCGCACAAAGCCTGCCGCGCGCCCCGAGACCGAGGCGTCGGTCCCGCGCCGTCGACCGGACCGCCTTACTCGGCGGCCTCGCTGCGCAGCTCTCGCGGCAGCGGGAAGACCATGTCCTCGATCACCGTCGAGACCGTGTCGACCATCACGTCGTAGCGGGCCGCGAAGGCGTCGATGATCTCCTCGACCAGGACCTCGGGGGCCGAGGCGCCTGCCGTGAGGCCGAGCTTGCGGATTCCCTCGAAGGCCGGCCAGTCGATCTCCTCGGCGCGGAGCACGAGGCGGGTGATCGGGCAGCCCACCCGCTCGGCGACCTCGCGCAGGCGCTGCGAGTTCGACGAGTTCGACGAGCCGACCACGATCAGGGCGTCGACCAGCGGCGCCACCTGCTTCACCGCCTCCTGGCGGTTGGTGGTGGCGTAGCAGATGTCGTCCTTATGGGGCCCGGTGATGTTCGGGAACTTCTTCTTCAGGGCGTCGACGATGTGGCGGGTGTCGTCGACCGACAGGGTCGTCTGGGTGACCCAGGCGAGGTTGTCGGGATTGTCCGGGGTCAGGGCGGCGATCTGCTCGAGATCCTCCACCAGGGTGATCGAGCCCTTGGGCAGCTGGCCCATCGTGCCCACGACCTCGGGATGGCCGGAATGGCCGACCAGCAGCACGTGGCGGCCGCGCTTGTGGTGGATCTCGGCCTCGCGATGGACCTTGGTCACCAGCGGGCAGGTGGCGTCGATCGTGGTCAGCCCGCGCGAATCAGCGTTGGCCGGCACGGTCTTGGCCACGCCGTGGGCGGAGAAGATCACCGGGGCGCCGCCGTCCGGCACCTCGTCGAGCTCGCGGACGAACACGGCGCCCTTCCGCTTCAGGCTCTCCACGACGTACTTGTTGTGCACGATCTCGTGGCGGACGTAGACGGGCGGCCCGTAGATGGCGAGCGCCCGCTCCACGACGTCGATGGCCCGCACCACGCCGGCGCAGAAGCCGCGCGGGGCGCAGAGCAGGATCTCCAGCGGCGGCTTGCCGGCGGTGCCCGGGGCGGGCTCGGGGGTCGCGATATCGGCGGTCATGCGGGGGATGTGGCGAGGGCGGGGCTGTCCTGTCAACAGGACTGGCCCAGGAACCGGGCGGGAAGAGGGAAGCGGAGCCGCTCCGTGGCCCGTCTGTAGCACGATTGCCGCGGCAATGGGACCCGCGCCGGCCCCCTCAGAGCCGCCGGATCCCCGTCACGGCGCCGAAGCTGTGCGCCGCGATGCGGGCGACCGCCTCGGCGAGCGGCTCGGCGGCGACCGCCATGTGGTGGCCGTTGGCGTGGATCAGCGTCTCGGGATCGCCCATCAGCCCGACATGGCCGCGCCAGAAGACGAAGTCGCCCCGGCGCAGGCCCGCGAAGTCCGGGCGCGCGGGGTCGAAGGGCAGCGCCTGCCCGAGGGCCCGCTCCTGCATGTCGGCGTCGCGGGGACAGGGCAGCCCCGCCGCGTCGAGGCAGAGCTGCACGAGGCCGGAGCAGTCGAGCCCGAGGCTGGTGCGGCCGCCCCAGAGATAGGGGGTCCCGGCGAGCCGCGCGGCCGTCGCCGCGTAGTCCGGCGCGCGGGCGTCGACGGGCGCGCAGTGGCGGGCGAACACGTAGCCTCCCGGCGTCTCCAGGTAGGCGCCGGCCTCCCCCGTCGCCGCGAGGCGGGCGCCGAGGCTGAGATGGCCGAGGACCGGCCGCTTCAGGTCCGGCTCGGGATACAGGAAGGTGCGCAGGGCGGTGACGCGGTGCGTCGGCTCCGGATCGACCGGACCGAGGCTGTCGGCCGGCAGGTAGCCGACGTAGCCGTCGCGGGCGAGCTGCACGAAGGCGTAGCCGTCCGCCGCGTCGTAGAGATCGACCGCGTCGCCCAGCAGCGCCTCGGTGTCGAGCCCCGCGTCGGCGGCGGGCGCGCGGCGCAGCGGCGCCGACGGGGCGGTCACCCGCCGCGGCGTGCCGGCGACGTAGCGCGCCGCCGCGACGCGGTCCCGCAGGCGAAGATCGGCGACGTGCGGCCGGGCCGGGGTCAGCCGGGGATCGAGGCTCTCGGTCATGGGCGGATCCTACCATGCCGGGCTGAAGCGCGGGTAAGCGCGGGCCCCGCACGCCGCGCCACTATGACGCACACGGGCGCGCCCGGACCGGGACGGCCGGCATCTGCCCGCGGGATCGCCGCGAGGCCCGGTCGAACGGGCACCGAACGCCCGAGGCTGCACAAGGCCGCGGCAGCCGGCTTCGTATCCGCGTCGGCCGGACGCGAGACATGTGCGGGAGGCGCCCATCACACGTTTTTGATGCACTGCACAACCTGCCCGGAAGGCGCTATGTCTGGTGCATGAAGACTGCGAGTCGCCCCGTGAAGAAGACGCAGAAGAGCTTCGCCGACCTGCCGCCGATCCGCGTCCGCCGCGAGCCGCCCACCGTGAGCGAGGCGGTCGCCGCCGCGCAGGACCTCGCGGACGACGTCGAGCAGCAGGTCGAGATCGCCGCCGGCCTGATGGGCCTGCCGGCCGACGAGGTCCGCCCCCACGTCCTGGCGGCCAAGAAGGTCAAGCCGGAGCGCGCCCCCGAGCGGATCCTGACCCAGGCGAGCCCGAGCCGGGCGCCGCGCACCGTGGTGGTGGAGCGCCGCACGCGCCCGACCGTGGTCATCGAGCGCCGCAGCCGGCCCCTCGACCCGCGCCGCTGACGGCCCCGGGGCACCGCCCCGCCTCACCCACCGGAGGGGGCACCCGGCGGACAGACGGCCCGCCGGCCCTCGACCGCGCTCAGTCGGCGGTCTGCACCGACCACGTGGCGTGGCGGATGCCCGGCATGCGGGCCAGCGCGTTGGTCACGGCGTCGAGCTCCTCGGCCTTCACCGCGCTGGCCGTGAGCGTCGCCACCACGTCGACCGCGCTCTCGCCGCGCTCCTCGATCTCGACGCTGCCGACCGGATAGTTCGCGGCCTCCAGGCGCTCCACCAGCATGTCCTGGGCCGGCCCGGCCTCGCCGGGCGCCGTGGTGACCTGGACCTCGTAGGTCGCCTCGGTGGCGGATTCCCGGATCGGCGCGCGGTTGATGGCGTTCACCAGCGGCCGGAGCGCCGTGTTGCAGGCGAGCACCGTCACCATCACGAACACCGCCTCCAGGGGCAGGTCGGCGCCGCAGAAGGCCCCGACCGCGGCCGAGCACCACAGGGTCGCGGCCGTGTTGAGGCCGCGGACATTCATGCCCTCCTTCATGATCACGCCGGCGCCGAGGAAGCCGATGCCCGAGATCACGTAGGCCACCGTGCGGACGCCCCCGTCCGGGCCGGTCAGGCGCATGCCGAGATCCACGAAGGCGCTGGCCCCGACCGCGACCAGCACCGCCGTGCGCAGGCCCGCGGTGCGCTGCCGGTACTGCCGCTCGGCCCCGATGATCGTGCCCAGCACGAAGGCCACGAGCAGGCCGATCGCGGATTTCAGTTCTTCGGGGAGGGCGGCGTAGCTGGTCATCCACCGTCTCATGAAAGCGGGGAGGTGACGGAACCGTGACACCATGGCCCGGCCGGGACCGGAAAGCGTGTCCGAAGCGGGATTGACGGCCGCACCGGGCAGCGGGCACACCGGCAAGAGCCTGAGGATCCCTTAAGAATCCGGGACCCGGCCGAGGAGACGTGCAGGATGCAGCACACGGCCCAGGATAAGGCCCGACGGGCGGATTCGGTCCGCACCGGAACGTTCTCCGCATGAGCGGCGCCACCAGCGGCGCCCTCGCCGAACGCCGGCCCGACAGCGCGCCAGACCATGCGCCCACCGGCGCTCCCGACGCCGCCCTGCACGGCCGCGTCATGGCGCTGCGCGAGGGGCTGGAGCGCGGCCTGATCGGCAGCGCCGGCCTCGTGGAGCGCCTGCTGATCGGGCTCCTGACCGGCGGCCACCTGCTGATCGAGGGCGCGCCGGGGCTCGCCAAGACCCGGGCGGTCAAGCGGCTCGCCGACGGCCTCGACGGCTCCTTCGCGCGCATCCAGTGCACGCCGGACCTGATGCCGGCCGACCTCACCGGCACCACGGTGTGGCGCCAGGACAGCGGCACCTTCGAGTTCCTGCCAGGCCCCCTGTTCCACGCCCTCGTGCTGGTGGACGAGGTCAACCGCGCGCCCCCGAAGGTGCAGTCGGCGCTGCTCGAATCCATGGCCGAGGGGCAGGTGACGGTCTCGGGCGCGACGCACCGCCTCTCCGACCCGTTCATGGTCGTGGCGACCCAGAACCCGATCGAGCATGCCGGCACCTTCCCGCTGCCGGAGGCGCAGCTCGACCGCTTCCTCCTCCACGTCGTGGTCGACATGCCCGACGAGACCACCGAGCGGGCGATCCTCGACTTGGTGGAGGGCGAGATCACCCACCACGTCGACGCGATGACCGTGCGGCTGTCGCTCGCGGACGTGCGCGCCGCCCGGGAGGCGGCGCTCGCCACCTACGTGTCGCCGGCCCTCAAGGACTACCTCGTCCGGCTGGTCGCGGCGACCCGCACCGACGCGGCCGCCCCGGACCTGCGCGCCATGATCGAGCACCCGGCCTCGCCGCGGGGCACCCTGGCGCTGATGATGGCCGGCAAGGCCCGGGCCTGGCTGCGGGGACGCGACCACGTCACGCCCGAGGACGTCGCGGAGCTGGCCCGCGACGCCCTCTCCCACCGCATCGGCCTGACCTGGCGGGCGGCCGCCGAGGGCCGGACGGCGCGCGGCCTCGTCGGCGAGCTGGTGCAGCGGGTGCGGGCGCTCTGACGGTGTTCGGGTTCGGGCAGGCGCGCCGCAGATCCCCTCCCGCCGCCGCGGGGGAGCTTGGCCCGACCGCCGGGGCCGCCCTCCCCGCCCAGGGGTCCGGGCGGGATCGCGCCGGGCACGGCATCCACCTCTCGGGCGAGGCCCTGATGGGCCTGCGCCACCTCGCCCGGCGGGGCTCCGCGCCCGCCACCCGGACGCTGGCGGGCCTGCCCGGCGGCATCGTCACCCGGCGCCGCGGGCGCGGCTCGGAGCCGGAGGACGTCCGGCTCTGGTCCGAGGGCGACGACCGCCGGTTCATCGACCGCAACGCCACGGCCCGGACCGGGCAGCTGCACGTCCGCACCCACCACGACGAGCGCGACCGCGCCGTGGTGCTGCTCGCCGATTTCCGGCCCGCGATGCTGTTCGGCACCCGGAGGGCCCTGCGCTCGGTGGCGGCCGCCGAGGCCCTGGCGCTGCTCGGCTGGCGGGTCGCCGCCGACGGCGGCCGGGTCGGCCTCGCGGTCGCCTCGGCCGGCGCGCCGACCGTGCTGCGGCCGGCCGGCGGCGAGCGCGCCATGATCGCGGTGACCGGCGCCCTCGCCCAGGCCCACGCCGACGCGCTGGCGGCCGAGACCGGCGCGCCGACCCGCGCGGAGCCGCCCCTGGAGGCGACGCTCGCCCTCGCCCGCGGCCTGCTGCCGGCCGGCGGCCACCTCGTCATCGCCAGCGCCCTGGACGATCCCGGCCCGGGCTTCGACGAGCTCCTGACCCTGCTCGCCGAGCGGATCGCGATCCGGCTGATCCTGGTCAGCGACGCCTTCGAGCGCGCCCGGCCGCCGGGCTACTACCCCTTCGCCCTCGCGGATGGCCGCCGCGGGACCGCGCTGCCGACCGTGCCGCCGACCGTGCCGCCGACCGGGGCCGGGACGGCGGGGGAATCCGCCGAGGCCCGGCTCGCCGCCTACGCCCGCCGCGGCATCGCGGGCGTGCGCCTCGACGTCGAGACCGGCCCGGAGGCCTACGCGCCGCTCATGGAGCGCCTCGATGCGGTGCTGTGAGGCCGGACCCGGCGACCCGATCGGCGGCGCAATCCGATGAATCCCGTCGTGCCCGCCGAGATCCCCCTGTCCCTCGACCAGCTCCGGGGCCTGCACCTGCCCGGCGGCGCCGCGGGCGCCGTGCAGGGCGAGGTCGTGGCGGCGGCCGCCCTGGGCTTCCTCGCCGCCCTGCTGGTGGGGCTCGTGCGCTACGGGCGCGGCCGGGCGCGCGACACCCTGCGCCGGGCGGCGCTCGCCGAGCTCGCCCGGAGCCGCGGCCTCGGCCCGGAGGCGCGCCTCGTCGCCCAGGCCCGGCTGCTGCGCCGCCTCGACCGGTCCCTCGACCGGTCCGGCGGGGCCGGGACCGGGGCGACCGGCGCGGCCTGGGCGACGCGGCTCGACGGGCTGTTCCGGACCGACTTCTTCACCCGGGGCGCCGGCCGGGTGCTCGCCGACGGGCTGTACCGGCGGCAGGATCCCGACCTCGACGCCCTCGACGCCGCGCTCGCCCGCCTGATCGGGCGGCTGCGGGCATGAGCGGCGTCCTGCCCGCGTGGCTCAGCGCGCTCCTGTCGGCCTTCGACTTCGCCGCGCCCTGGGCGCTGCTGGCGCTGCCCCTGCCGCTGCTGGCCGCGCGCCTGATCCCCGCGGAGCCGGAGGGCGGCAGCGGCGCCCTGCGCGTGCCCGCCACCCTGGTGGCCGGGGCGCGCTCGGGCGCCGACCGCGCGGCCCGGGGCCGGCGGCGGGCCCTGCTCACCTGGACGCTCTGGATCGCCCTGGTGGCGGCCCTGTCGGGCCCGCGCCTCGTCATGCCGGCGGCCGCGCTCCCGGCCTCGGGCCGCGAGATCATGATCGCCATGGACCTGTCGGGCTCGATGGAGCGGCGCGACTTCGCCCTCGACGGCGAGACCGTGAACCGGCTCACCGCGGTCAAGCGCGTCGGCACCGACTTCATCCGGCGCCGGGCCGGGGACCGGATCGGCCTCGTGATCTTCGCCGACCAGGCCTACGTGGCGGCGGCGCCGAGCTTCGACACCGCGGCGGTCGCCCGGGCGCTGGACGAGGCGACGATCGGCATCAGCGGCCGCTCCACCGGCATCGGCGACGGCCTCGGGCTCGCCCTGCGCCGGCTGGACCCGCGGGACGCGGGGGGCGAGGCCGCGTCCGGGAGCAAGCCCGGCGAGAAGCCCGCGAAGGCCGTGATCCTGCTCTCGGACGGCGCCAACAATGCCGGCCAGACCGCCCCCAAGGACGTGGCGGAGCTCGCCCGGGAGCTGGGCATCAAGGTCTACACCATCGCGCTGGGCCCCCGCGACATGGCCGACGCCGACGGCGAGCAGGACGTGGTCGACACCGAGACCCTGCGCGACATGGCCCGGGCCAGCGGCGGCGAGGCGTTCCGGGTGCGCACCACCGAGGACCTCGTGCGGGTCGCCGACGCCATCGACCGGCTGGAGGGCGGCCGCGCCCTGGCGCCGCCCCTGCCGCTCCGCCGGGACCTGTGGCCCTGGCCGGCCGCCCTGGCGCTGCTGGCCGCCGCGGCGCTGCTCGCCAGCCGGAGGGGGGCGTGATGGTTCGTTACCGCGCCTGTCCGACCACCCCCTTGATCCCGAGGTGCGAGCGCAGCGAGCCTCGAAGGAGGGCTCCGGACGTCGCGCGTCTGGCTGGAGGGCTCCTTCGAGGCCTCCGCCGCGCTCCGGCATCTCAGGATGCGGTGGTCTGGGCGGGAGCACCCACCCGATGAGCGCCCTCGACGCCGTCGCGCTGCTGCGCCCCTGGTGGTTCCTGGCGATCCCGGTCGTCGCCCTGCTGGCGCTCCGCGCCGCGTGGCGCTCGGCGCCGCTCGGCGACTGGGCCCGGGCGGTCGACCCGGCGCTGATGGCCCACCTCGCCCGGACCGGCGCGGTGCTCGGCGGACGGCGGCAGGCGAACCGCGCCGCGGCGCTCGCGGCCGGGCTGATCGCCCTCGCGCTCACCGGCCCGGCGGTGGAGCGCGCCGACGGGCGCACCTTCCGCAACCTCGACGAGACCGTGCTCGTCGTCGACCTGTCGCGCTCGGTCACCGAGGGCGGCAACCTCCAGGGCGTCCGGCAGGCCGCCGCCGCCGTGGCGGAGGCCGCCGGCACCCGTCCGGTCGCCCTCGTGGTCTACGCGGGCGACGCCTACCTCGCCGCCTCCCCGACCACGGACCGCGACAGCCTCGGCACCACGCTGTTCGCCCTCGACGCCGACACGGTGCCGGACCGCGGCTCCCACCCCGAGCGCGGGCTGGCGCTGGCCCGCCGCACCCTCGCGGAGGCCAACGTGGTGGCGGCCGACGTGGTGCTGATCAGCGACGGCGACGGCGTCGGCGAGGCCGCCACCCGCGAGGCCCGCGCCATCGCCGAGCACGGCTGGCGGCTCCAGGCCCTGTTCGTCCCGACCGACAAGCCGCTGCCGCCCGGCGCCCCGAAGCCCGACCGGACCGCCCTCGACGCCCTGGCCCGGGCCGGCGGCGGCACGACCGCCGACATCGCGACCCCGGGCCCGGTGCTCGACGCGGTCGGGGCCGGCCTCGCCCAGCACCTCGCGGCGGGCGGCTACGGCGTCCTGGCCTACGCGGATCTCGGGCGCTGGCTGCTGCTGCTGGCGGCCCTGCCGGCCCTGCTGCTGTTCCGCAGGAGCGCGTGATGCGGAGCGCCCGATGCGGCTGACCCTCCCCGAGACCGGCCTCGCCGCCCCGCTCCGGGCCGGCCTGCCGCCGCGCTGGCGGCGTCTCGCCCGCGTCGCCGGCCTCGCCCTCGCCGGGATCGGCCTCCTGGCGCTGCTCGCGGTCTCGCAGCCCCGCACCGGCTTCGGCCGGCTGCTGATGGGCCTAGGCCTGCCGGGCCTCGCCGCGGACGTGTTCGTCGATCCGGCCTGGCGCGCCGCCGCGCTCTACGAGGCCGGCCGCTACGGGGACGCGATCGCGCTGTTCCGCGCCGGCGGCCGTCGGGCGAGCTACAATCTCGGCAACGCGCTGGCCAAGGCCGGCGACCTCGACGGGGCGCTCGCGGCCTACGACGAGGCCCTGCGCTTCAACCCCCGCGACGCCGACGCCCAGGCCAACCGCTCGCTGATCGCGCGGATGCGCGCCGAGGTGATCGACCGCGGGCCCGGCGGCGGCATCGCCAACGGCACCGCCCAGTACGGCGCCCGCTACAACAACACCGCCAATCAGGACCAGAACAACGACATCAACGCCGCCTCCAGCGGCGAGGGCCTCGCCGGCAACAAGGAGTCGAACGCCAGCGCGTCGCTGCCCGGCAACAGCAAGGTCGCGCGCCGCGGCAAGGCCGAGCAGCAGTCGATCGACGCCGGCAAGGGCCAGGCCCGGGGCTCGGCCGGCGACGCGGCCGGACGCGGCCGGACCGGCGGCGGCGCCGCCATGGTGGCCGAGGCGCCCGAGCGCGAGGTCCGCCGGGTGACCAAGAGCTTCGAGGCGCACGAGATCCGCCCGGACCGGCTCTGGCTCCAGACCCTGCCGGACGATCCCGGCCGCTATCTCAAGCTGCGCCTGCGCGCCGAGCAGACCCGCCGGGTCGAGGCCGGCACCGCGATTCCCGCCGGGAGCAACCCGTGGTGAGTTTTCTCGGGGTTTCCGGGAGGCGCGTCCGCGCCCTCCTCCTCCTCGCCCCCCTCCTCGCCCCCCTCCCCGCCCGGGCCGAGATCGAGCCGGGCGACCTCACCCTGACGGTGACCGCGGAGCTCAACGGCAACAGCGCCCCCTTCCCCCGCGAGATGGTGCTGCTGAAGATCCACGGGGTCTACAAGCAGCCGATCCTGCTCGAGGAGGTGGTGCAGCCCTCCCTCGCCAACTTCTCCTGGACGCAGCTCGGCCGCGACCACTGGAGCCGGACCAAGCTCGCCGACGGTCAGAGCGCCATCGCGTTCGACCGCACCGTGGCGGTCTTCCCGCACCATGCCGGCCAGTTCACCATCGAGCCGTTCGTCCACAAGCTCACCGTCAACGATGTCGGCGAGCGGCGGGTGGTCGAGGTCCGCTCGAAGCCGATCCCCTTCCCGGTCGCGTCGTGGACCGAGCCCACCGGCGGCCCCGACGCCAAGGAGCCCTGGTGGCTGCCCGCCAAGGACGTGGCGATCACCGACTCCTGGAGCCCGGACCCCGAGACCATCAAGGTCGGCGAGACCACCCGCCGGATCGTCACCCTGGAGGCGCAGGGCATGGTCGCCGAGGGCCTGCCGCCCCGGCCGGTCATGCGCACCCGCGGCATCATCACCTTCGCGGGGCCCGTCACCCGCGAGACCCTGCTGACGCCCTCGGGCCCCGTGGCCCGGGCCACCTACCAGTGGGACGTGAAGCCCGGCGTGCCGGAGATCATCCCCCTCGACGCGATCGCGATCCCGTGGTTCGACACCAACACCCGCACGATGCGCGAGACCGAGATCCCGGCCCGGCAGATCGGCGGCGGCCTGCCCGACCGCGACACCGAGCGGGCGCCCCCCGCGATCCCCTCGCCCCTCGTGGTCGCCGCCGCGGCGCTCGCCGCCTTCGGGCTGGGCCTCGCGCTGATCGGCTTCGGCCTCGGACGGCCGCGCCTGCGCCTCTCCGGTGCGGCGCGGCGCTCCTTACGCGCGGCGGCCCGCGCCGGCGACCCCGCCCGGTTCCGCGCGGCCCTCGACGCGGCCCTGCGGGAATCCCCCGACCTCGCCCGGACCTGGCGGGCACGGCCCGACCTCGCGGCCGCCTTCGCGGCCCTCGACCGGGCGGTCTTCGGCGCGGCGGGCGCTCCGGTCCCCGATCTCCGGGCCCTGTCCCGGACCCTGTCGCGCGCCGAGCCGGGCGAAGCCGCCGCCCCGGCGCCGGAGCGGCTCGCACCGCTCGACGGCCCGGTCCGCTGAGCGCGGCGCGGCTCCGCAGCTCGTGAAGGCGCGGGCGGGAACGCCCGCCGGGATCGTGATTTGGGCTGCCGGCACCGACCGCCACCGGAGATCCCCATGCCCGCGACCCCGCACAGATCCGCCCGCGCCGCGACCGTCGCCCTCGGAACCGTCCTCGGAACCGTCCTCGTCACCGCCCTCGTCACCGCCCTCGTCCTGCCGGCCGCGCTGCCGTCGGCGGCCCTCGCCCGGTCCTCCGGCACCGAGCGCGCGCTGAAGATGGTCGACACCGACCACGACGGCACGATCGACCTCGCCGAGGCCCAGGCCGCCGCCGGCAAGGTCTTCGACGCCGCCGAGACCGACAAGGACGGCACCGTCGACGCCCAAGAATTGAAGGGCCGGCTCAGCAAGAAGGACCTGAAGGCCGCCGACACCGATTCCGACGGCACGCTCGACCGCAAGGAGTACCTCGCCCTGGTCGAGCAGCGCTTCAAGGCGGCCGATCCCGACAACGACGGCACCCTCGACGCCAGGGAGCTCAAGTCCCCGGCGGGGCGCAGCCTGCTGCAGCTCCTGAAGTAAGCCCGCTTCCCGGACCCGTCGCCGTTGCACAGTTCATGAGCAAGTATTATTCCTGTGCAACGGCTCACGTTCTGAGCAGGCATCAATATTTTGCACTATCTTGCGTCATCTGAATTGGCCTCGTAGGTTTCGGTTATCCGAGCGGCAAAGCATCGGGTGAACCACCAGGGAGGAGCGCGATGGCACGCGCCAACGAGGTCAAGGACAGGTTCCGCGCGCGGCTGCAGGCGGCCGACGAGCGCAGCAACGACTTCCGGCGGAAGCTGCTCGAGGACGGGTCCCGGGCGCTTCAGCCCGTCATGGGCGTGCTGAACCTGATGGCCGAGGTCCTCAACGAGGAGGACAACGTGCACGGCAGCATCACCGGCCTCGAGGCGAAGATCGATCAGGACAACTTCATCAGCCTGTGCGCGCAGCTGCGCGGCACCGAGTCCGAGCAGAAGATCAAGATCAAGTACGGTCCGGAACTCGGCGGCAGCAACTACATCTCGGTCTCGGGCCTGAACCAGCGCTACAACGAGCGCCTCGTGCCGGGAGCGGCGAGCTGCTCCATCGGCCGGACGGTCGGCAGCGACATCCAGCTCGACGAGCACCGGGGCGACGAGCTGGCCGAGGTGGTGCGCGAGGTCGTCGAGGACTTCTACGCCGCCCAGATCGAGCAGCGCAGCCACTTCGCCTTCGCGCGCTGAGGCCCGCGGCTCCGCGAACCGACCCGCGGACCGCCCCGGACCCCGCCGAAGGGCTGAGCCCTTCGGAGACCCCGTCTCAGTCCGCGATGAACTTCAGCCGGTGGTCGCGGTAGAGGTCGACGATCGCGGCCGCGGTCTCCTCGATGGAGCGGCGGGTCACGTCGATCGTCGGCCAGCGGTTCTTGGTGAACAGCCGGCGGGACATCGTGATCTCGTCCGCCACCGCCGACCGGTCGACGTAGAGGGACGATTCGTCGGCGTTCAGGCTCGACAGCCGGTTCTGCCGGATCTGCACGATGCGCTCCGGCGAGGCGAACAGGCCGACCACGAGGGGCTTGCGGGCCCGCTCGATCGCCGGCGGCAGCGGCATGCCCGGCACCAGCGGCAGGTTGGTGGTCTTGAGGCCGCGATTGGCGAGGTAGATCGAGGTCGGCGTCTTCGACGTCCGGCTGACGCCGAGCAGGATCACGTCGGCCTCCTCCAGATCGTCCGGCAGGTTGCCGTCGTCGTGGGCCAGCGTGAAGTTCATCGCGTCGATGCGCTTGAAGTACTCGGCGTTCAGCATGTGCTGGGCGCCGGGCCGCGCCGTGGTCTCGGCGCCCAGATAGGCGCGCAGCAGGTCGTGGACCGGCCGCAGGACCGACAGGCAGGGCGAGCCGGTCTCGCGGGCCACCTCCTCCAGCCGCTCGCCGAGATCGCCCCCCACCAGCGTGTAGAGGACGAGGCCCGGCGCGGCCCGGATCTCCGAGATCACCCGGTCGAGCTGCGCGGCCGAGCGCACCAGCGGGTAGACGTGCTCGATCGCCGACACGCCCTCGTACTGGGCGGCGGCCGCGCGCCCGACATTGATCAGCGTCTCGCCGGTGGAGTCGGAGACGAGGTGGAGGTGGAAGTAGCTGCGGCCCATTCCGATCGCCTCTGCGGTCGACCTCTCGGCCGACTGTGCGGCCGCCTCGCGCGGCGCCCACGTTGTCCACCGCCGGCCGCCAGGGGAGTCGATGAGTGTGGATAGGATGCCCCGCCGGGCCGGTCCAGGGCGATCCCGGTGCGCGCTGTCGACTCCGCCGTTCACAGGCAGACGATCGGGACGCGCCGAATCCGGCTCTCTGGACGAATCGGTCGCGAATCCGGCGCCCGTACACGACTCGGCGTTGCCAAGGCGCTGTCGGACCATCCGGTTCTCGCAAGTTGGCGGAAATCCTTTAAAGCCCCGTTAACGGCGCGGCGGCGGGGACCGCCTGTGGACGCTTTTGTGCCCCCGAGATTCGGCCCCCCAAGAGAAAAAACAGACTCCAAGATTCTCTCTTATCTTTTCGAAGGGGCCTGTGTGGGGATCGGCGCGCCTCGACTCGACAGGACGCCCGCCGACGGGCATGCGGGGTGAGGGATACGGGATGGGAGCGACCATGACGGGGACGGAGCGCGAGCCCGAGCGGGAGACGTCCGGGACGACGTCCGAGCGCAAGGTGCTGCGCGTCCTCGAGGGCGAGGCGATCGGGCCGCCCCCCGCCTGGATGATGCGCCAGGCCGGGCGCTACCTGCCGGAATACCGGGCGACCCGCGCCCAGGCCGGCTCGTTCCTCGATCTCTGCTACAGCCCGGACTTCGCCGTCGAGGTGACGCTCCAGCCGATCCGCCGCTTCGGCTTCGACGCGGCGATCCTGTTCTCCGACATCCTGGTCGTCCCCCACGCGCTCGGCCAGGACGTGCGCTTCGTGGAGGGCGAGGGCCCCCGGCTCGATCCCCTCGACGGACGGGCGGCGTTCGCGCGCCTGCGCGAGGCCGGCGACCCGGCGGTGATGAGCCACCTCGCGCCGGTCTTCGAGACCGTGACGCGGCTGCGCGCCGAGCTGCCGGGCGAGACCACGCTGCTCGGCTTCTGCGGCGCCCCCTGGACGGTGGCGAGCTACATGATCGGCGGCCGCGGCACGCCGGACCTCGCCCCCGCGCGGGCGCTGGCCGAGGGCGACACCGCCCTGGTCGACACCCTGATCGACCGCCTCGTCGCCGTGCAGACCGAGTACCTCGTGCGCCAGCTCGAGGCCGGCGCCGACGCGGTGCAGATCTTCGAGTCCCACGCCGGCACCCTGCCGCTTGCCGTTCCGGCTCCCGGCGGCACGGTCGAGCCCGTCGGCGACGTCGCCGAGAGCGCCCTGCCGGGTGCGGCCGCGGCGGACGCCCTCACCCGCTGGTCGCTGCGGCCGATCGCCCGGATGGTGGCGGGCGTCCGCGCCCGGGTGCCGGGGGCCAAGATCATCGTGTTCGCCCGCGGCTCGGGCCTCGACGGCCACGCCCGGGTGGTACCGGAGACCGGCGCCGACGCCGTCGGCGTCGACTGGGGCGTGGATCTGAAGGCCCTGCGGCAGACGGTGCCGGCCGCGACGGTGACGCAGGGCAACCTGCATCCTGAAACGCTGATCGCGGGCGGCGCGGCCCTCGACGCGGCGGTGGACGCGGTGCTCGAGGCGACCGCCGGCCTGCCGCACATCTTCAACCTCGGCCACGGCATCACGCCGCAGACGCCGGTGGCCCATGTCGAGCGCATGCTCGCGCGGCTGCGCGGCCAGGGCTGAGGTCGGGCGCGTGCTGTACGACTGGATCAAGGCCCTCCACGTCATCAGCCTGATCGCCTGGATGGCCGGGATGCTCTACCTGCCCCGGCTGTTCGTCTACCACGCGAGCCTGCCGCCCGGCGCGGAGGCGCAGTCGGCGACCTTCAAGGTCATGGAGCGCCGCCTGCTCAAGGCGATCATGAACCCCGCGATGATCGCCACCTGGGCGTTCGGGCTGGCGCTCGCCTGGATGAGCGGCTTCTACGCGAGCGTCTGGCTGCAGGCGAAGTTCGTGCTGGTGCTGGCGATGTCGGGCATCCACGGCTGGCTCGCCCGGATGGTCAAGGATTTCGCCGCCGACCGGAACACCCGCGGCCACAAGTTCTACCGGGTGCTCAACGAGGTGCCGACGCTGCTGATGATCGGCATCGTCATCCTGGCGATCGTCAAGCCGGGCCTCTGATCCCGGGATCCCGCCATCCTGTGATCCCGTGATCCCGGCCGGCGCCGCCCCAAGCGCCAACCCAGGCGCTTCCCGAAGAGACGCCCGATCATCGGCCGGCCGCGGCGGCCGGAGCCTTTCCGCCGCCGGCCCGTTGGGAGGCCATGTCGAAGCCCCTCATCCGCGCCCTCGCGCTGGCCGCCCTCGCCGCCCCGATCGCCGCAGCCCCCGCCCGGGCCGCGAGCTTCCCGTGCGACAAGGCCGAGGCCCCCGACGAGAAGGCGATCTGCGCGCATCTCCCCCTCAACGATCGGGATGTCGAGATGGCGACCCGGTTCGAGATCCTGAAGAGCGTGCTGCCGATGGGCGGCCAGGCCAAGCTGCGCGACGACCAGGAAGCGTGGCTCAAGGAGCGGCAGGCCTGCGGCGGCGACGTCGCCTGCCTCAAGTCCGCCTACGAGACCCGGCTCAAGGTCCTGCGCGGGGTGCTGGCGGAATTCGCCAAGCAGGGCCCGTGAGGGCGCCCGCTCCGATCCTCTCCAACCCCTTCGCTCAGGCCGCGCGCGGCAGCGCGGCGGCGTCGTCCCGGCAGGCCGCCACGCAGGCGCGCGCCAGCGCCTCGGTGGCGTCCACCAGCAAGCCCGACACGGGACTCCCGGCCAGCGCGATCGGGATCTCCGTGCAGGCCATCACCACCCGGCCGCACCCGGCTTCCGCCAGCGCCCGCGCCTGCGCCTCCAGGAGCGGCGTCGCCTCGGCCGCGCGGTTCGCCTTCACCAGGCGGATCGCCGCCGCGACGGCGGCCTGACCCTCCGGATCGGGCCCGAGGCAGGTGAGGCCGTGCCGCGCCAGCCGGTCCGGATAGAGCCCGGCCCGCAGGGTGCCGTCGGTCGCGAGCAGGCCGATCCGGCCGCCGGTTCCGGCTCCCGCCAGGGTCTCGGCCACGGCGTCGACGATGTGGAGGATCGGCAGGGCCGTCCCCGCCTGCAGCGCCGCGTGCCAGTGATGGGCCGTGTTGCAGGGGATCGCGATCCGGGTGGCGCCGCCGGCCTCGAGCCGCGCCAGGGCGGCGCGCATCGCCGGCAGCGGGTCCGGGCCGGCGCCCAGGATCGCGTCGGCACGGTCGGGGATGTCGACGGCCGAGCAGACCAGGGTCGGGATGTGGTCCTGGTCGCGCCCCGCGGGCGTCGCCCGCACGAGCTTGGCCAGGAAGTCCACCGTGGCCATCGGGCCCATCCCGCCGAGTACACCGAGCATCGCCGCCTCCGACCGTCGCGACGCCCTGATGGGCCGCGGCGGGGCGGGAATCCAATGCCGTGTCGGCACCGGCCATGCCGATCCGGCACCGGGGCGTGCGGCGGTTCCTAGGGTTCGGCCGCCAGGGCGGCGGCCGCGGCCCAGACCGCCTCGACCGCGCCGCCGCGGCCGGCCCGGCGGTACAGCCGGATCTCCAGCGCCGTGCCCGGCCCGGCCGCTACGAGGCTGCCGTCGGCGAGTTCGCGGGCGACGAGGCTCTCGGGCAGCCAGGCGCGGCCGTGGCCCGCGAGGACCATGAACTTCAGGGCCTCCGCCATGGCGTTCTCGTTGACGTGGGCGGCCGCCGCCCCGTCGCCGGCCAGCGCCGCGACCCGGCCCAGGAACGAGTCCCGGGGATAGCCGAGCCCGGGCCGGTCCGCGGCCGGCCCCGGCCGGTGCACGGGCACGAGGCTGTCCCGGCCGATGGCGAGGTGCGGGAAGGCGGCCGGGTCGAGGGGGATCGGCACCAGCGGATGGTGGTAGGTCAGCAGCAGGTCGTAGCCGCCCTCGGCCAGGGCCTGCACGCAGGCGTGGAAATCGTCCGGCAGCAGCCGGCTGCCGAGCGGCCCGGTGCGGGCCTCGACGTCCCGGAACCAGCGCGGGAAGACGGTCAGCGCCAGGGTGTGGAGCGCCGCCACCGACACGGTCCGGGGCGGCGGCCGGATCCGGGCCCGGAGCGCGTCGCGGCTGCCGTGGAGCCGCCGCACGGTCTCCTCGGCGGTCTCCAGGAACAGCCGGCCCTCCGGCGTCAGCGCGGTCGGGTAGGTGCTGCGGTCGACCAGCGCGACGCCGAGCCAGCCCTCCAGCGCCCGGATGCGGCGGCCGAAGGCCGGCTGGGTGACGTGGCGCTCGACCGCCGAGCGCGAGAAGCTGCCGGTGCGCGCGAGGCTCAGGAAGTCCTCGAGCCATTTCAGCTCCATCGCGCGGCGGTCTCAGAGCCGCGCCAGCAGCCGCTCCGCCAGCGGGTTCTCGGCCGCGAAGGCGTAGTCGACCCGCCGCACCGTCACGGCCCGCGCGCCGGCCTCGACCAGGGCGCCGGCCAGCTCGAACACCGCGGCCTCCTTGCAGCGCAGGACGATCTCGCCCTCCGGACCCTGCGGCGCGCCGTAGGGCAGCTCGGCCTCGTGCAGGCCGGCCAGGGTGGCGAGGTCGATCGTGCCGCTCTCCGGCAGGGCGGCGCGCACCTCCCGGGTGGTCCGGGCGCGCTCCTCGGCGGCGATGCGGCCGAGCACGGTGCGGAGCGCGGCCCGCTGGCCATCGCCCCAGGGGGCCTTGAGCGAGGCGACGAGGTTCGCCTCCGAGCGCAGGATGATGCCGTCGTCCAGCACCTTGAGGGCGTTGGCCGAGAGCGTCGCCCCCGTGGTGGTGATGTCGACCACGATCTCGGCCGAGCCCGCGGCCGGCGCCCCCTCGGTGGCGCCCAGGCTCTCGACGATCCGGTAATCGGCGACGCCCTTCTCGGCGAAGAACCGGCGGGTCAGGTTCACGTACTTGGTGGCGACGCGCAGGCGCCGGCCGTGACGGGTCCGCATGCCGGCCGCGACCTCGTCGAGGTCGGACATGTCGCGCACGTCGATCCAGGCCTGGGGCACCGCCACCACCACGGTGGCGTTGCCGAAGCCGAGCGGCGTCAGCAGCTCGACCTGGCCGCGCACGTCCGGCAGGGTCTCGCGGATCAGGTCCTCGCCGGTGACGCCGAGATGGGCGGCGCCGGAGGCGAGCTGCGCGGCGATCTCGGAGGCCGAGAGGTAGCGCACCTCGACGTCGGGCACGCCGATGAGCTTGCCCCGGTAGTCGCGGGCGCCGGCGCCCTGCGCGAGCTTGAGGCCCGCGCGGCCGAAGAACGCGCTGGCATTCTCCTGCAGGCGACCCTTGGACGGGACGGCGAGGATCAGCGGCATGGCGGCCGCGTCCGAGGCACTCATCGGCCGGCTCCCGCCACGCGCTCGATCCAGAAGGTGCAGCCGACCGCGGGCAGCGGCGCCGGGCTGCCGAGATGGCCGAGCAGGCCGTCGTAGCGGCCGCCGCCGACCAGGGTCGGGCCGTCCCGCTCGGTCACCTCGAAGATGAAGCCGGTGTAGTAGTCGAGGTTGCGGGCGAAGCCGCCCTGGAAGCGGAAGCGCTCGATCGGCAGGCCGCGGGCCGCGATGAAGCCGGTGCGCTCCTCGAACAGGTCGAGGGCGGCCGCGAGGGCGTCGTGCCGGATGCCCGCGTCGGCGACGAGCGCCCGCAGGTCGCGGGCGGCGGCGTCCGGGTGGCCGGCGATCGCCCGGTAGCGGTCGAGGAGCGCGCGGTTCTCGGCGTTGAGCCCGGCCCCGCCATGGGCCTGCGCGGCGGCCTTGGCGAGGAAGCGCTCGGCGATCTCGCCGGCGCTGCGCCCGCCCACCGCCGAGATCCCGGCGATGGCCAGCACGTCCTCCACGAAGGCGCGTACCCCGCGCGGGTCCTGGCCCTGGATCGCCGCCAGCAGGCCCGCGTGGGGATCCTCCGGACGGGTGCCCTCGGCGCCGTTGGTCACGGCGTCCAGCGAGCGCCCGGCGGCGAGCGCCCGGAGCGTCCGGCGCTTGGCGGCGGGCGGGACCGCGAGCCCGTCGAGGAGCGCCACGGTCAGGCCCATGTCGCCGAGCCGCACCGCCGGGTCGGTCCGGCCGAACAGCGCGAGACCCTCCAGGGCGAGGCCCAGCACCTCGGCGTCGGCCGCCGGCGTGTCGGTCCGCCCGATCGACTCGATGCCGGCCTGGAAGAACTCGTCGGGCTCGTCGGCGGCGAGCCGGAAGACCGGGCCGCAATAGCTGTAATCGGCCGCCTGCCCGTCGGCTTCCGCCCGGTGCAGGCGGCAGACCGGAATGGTGAACTCGGGCCGCAGGCACAGCTCGGCGCCGCCCGCGTCCTGGGTGACGAAGATCCGCCGGCGGATATCCTCGCCCGACAGTTCGAGGAACGGCTCCAGCGGTTGCAGCACCGGCGGCGTCACCGGCCGGTAGCCCGCCGCCGCCAGATGCGCGGAGAGCCGCGCGCGCGCCGCGTCCCCCGCCCCCGTCTCGCCCGCCTCCGGTCGTGTCATCGCGATCCACCTCGCGGGGCAATCCACCTCGCGGGCGCTCTGTAGCAACCGCGACCGGACTTGGCGACACTCGGCGCGGCGAGACGTGCCGCGGCGCCGCGCCGGCGCGCCGCGCAGGACTGCGCAGTCCCGCGCCGGGACCCGCTATCCGCTACGGAATCAAGGACGTGACCGGCCTCAGAGCGGCCTCAGAGCGGCCGGAGGCTGCCGAGGCGCGCGCCGCGCGGGCGCCGGGCCGGCTTGCGGCGGGCGAGCACGGTCAGGGCGGGCGCCCCCGCGATCCCGGCGCTCAGGATCGGCGCGCTGCCGGTCCCGGGCGTGGCCTGCGCGACGGCGCTGGGCAGCCGGCCGAGGACCGGCCGGGCGGCCCAGACGGGTCCCGCGCCGGCGCAGATCAGGCCGGCCGACAGGACGAGGATCTTCGCGCGCATCCCGACATCTCCGCGGCACCGACCGACGACAACGCCGCCGGAGCCCCTGCGTTCGACGCGCGGTTCGGGGCGCGGTTCGAACCGCGCGTGTCTCAGATCTCGGTTGACGGAAAATGCCGGCTCAGCACGGCGCGGACCTGCGCCACCAAGTCGGCCTCGGGACACGAGACCTGCGCGGGCCGCGCCGCCTTCCACTCGGCGTTGCTGGCGATGGACTCGGCCGCCTGGGCGCCCGCGATCAGGTCCTTGATCTGGACCTCGCCGGCCAGGCGCTCGTTCGAGCCCTGGATCACCGCCACGGGCGCGCGGCGGCGGTCGGCGTACTTCATCTGCGCCTTCATGCCGGCGGCACCGAGGTAGAGCTCGGCCCGGATGCCGTCGGCGCGCAGGAGCGCGACGAGCCGCTGGTAATCGGCCATGTTCTCCCGGTCGAGGACCAGCACCACCACCGGCCCGGGGGCCTCGGCACCGGCGATCAGGGGGCTGCCCACGAGCTGGAGCGCCGAGAACAGCCGCGAGACGCCGATCGAGAAGCCGGTGGCCGGCACCGGCTCGGCCCGGAACCGCCCGACGAGGCCGTCGTAGCGCCCGCCGCCCGCGACCGAGCCGAAGCGCACGGTCTGGCCGTCCTCGTTGGTGACGGGAAACGTCAGCTCGGCCTCGTAGACCAGCCCGGTGTAGTATTCGAGCCCGCGCACCACGCTCGGATCGGCCCGGATCACGTCGTGGCCGTAGCCAGCGGCGGCGCAGAGGCGCATGATCGCGTGCAGCTCGGCGATGCCTTCCCGGCCGGTCTCCGAGTCGCCGACCGCGTCGTGCCAGCCGGCGAAGAACTTCTCCCAGAACGCCACCTTGTCGGCGCCGTCGCCGGCATCCGCCTGGAACGACACGTAGGCGAGGATCCGGCCGATCGCCGCCGCGTCGAGGCCCGCACCCTTGGTGAAGTCGCCGCTCTCGTCCTTGCGGCCGGACCCGAGCAGGTCGCGCACCCCGTCGACGCCGAGCCGGTCGAGCTTGTCGATCGCCCGCAGCACGGTGAGGCGCTGGCCGGCCTTGTCGGGACCGGCGAGCCCGATCGCCTCCATGACGCCGTCGAGCACCTTCCGGTTGTTGACCTTGACCACGTACTGGCCGCCGAGCCCGAGCCGGTTCAGCGTGTCGGCCATCAGCATGCAGGTCTCGGCATCGGCCGCGACGCTGCCGGCGCCGACGATGTCGGCGTCGAACTGCATGAACTGGCGGAAGCGGCCCGGCCCCGGCTTCTCGTTGCGGAAGACGTAGCCGGCCCGGTAGCTCCGATAGGGCTTGGGCAGGGCGTCGTAGTTCTCGGCCACGAACCGGGCCAGTGGCGCCGTCAGGTCGTAGCGGAGCGACAGCCACGCCTCGTCGTCGTCCTGGAACGAGAACACGCCGGCGTTCGGGCGGTCGAGGTCGGGCAGGAACTTGCCCAGGGCCTCGGTGTACTCGACGAAGGGCGTCTCTAGGGCCTCGAACCCGTAGAGCTCGAAGCTCTTGCGGATCGTCTCCAGCATCCGGCCCTGCGCGGCGATCTCGCCGGCGCGGCGGTCGACGAAGCCGCGCGGCAGGCGGGGCTTCAGGGTGTCGGCCTTCTCGGCCTTCGGGGTGTCGGGCTTGGACATGGGTGCATTCGCTTCTCGCGGACCCGGAATCCGGGTCCCGCATCGAATCTTCGATCGTCTCCGGCGGGCGGAGATCCTGCGGCCGGGCTCTAGAGCATGCCGGGCGAAAGGGGAATTCGGTTTGCGGGCTCGCCCGGCACCCGACCATCCCGGGCAGGACGGCGCCGTCGCCCTCGCGAGCGGAGCCATCCAGGGCCGCGCCGCGCTGGTCGAGGTCGCGCGGCCCCGGCTCACCTCGCTGCGCCGGTGACGACGTGTGGGGCGCGTCAGCCGACGCGTCGATGCGGGAACCGTGTCGGACGGGCGCCGCGCGCCGCGCACCGGACCGGGGCGCGGTTCGCTCGGCGAGAACTCAGTACGGCGCGGTCAGCTTGAGCCAGAGCAGGGCCGCGAGACTCACCACGGCGATCGGCATCTGCAGCGGGCGCAGGCGGGCATGCGACAGGGGCACCTCGCCGGCGCGCGCCGCGATCGGATCGAGGATCCCGATGGCGGCGTAGCCGAGGATCAGCATCGCGAGCGCCGGCACCGCCTTGCCCATCACCGCCGCGAACAGGCTGCCCAGCCCGAGGCCGTAGAGGACCAGCATGGTGACGATCTGCGACACCTGCGGCCCGCCCTCGGTCCGGAAGCTGACGCCGCGGCGCACGCCGGCCAGGAACAGCAGGATCGAGGCGGCGTAGAGCAGGGTGAACAGCGCCACGAGGTAGTCGAGGGGCTTGCCGTTCAGCCACCACGCCACGGCGGTGCCGACGGCGATCGGCAGCATCGGGCCGAAGCCGAAGACGATCTCGAGCCAGGGAATCCGGCGCGGCTCGTGCGTGGTGAGGGTGCGTCCGGTGGCGTCGTCGCGCATGGCGGTCTGGGGGAACTCTCGATTCGGCGGTCTGCTGCGCCGCAGCACCGGGACAGGGAACGGCCGCGCGTCGGCCCGGTTCCGAGAGACGGCCCGAGCTCGGCGCGACACGTCCTGTGTAGCGCCGGCACGGCCCTCCCGCGAGGCCCTGCCGGTCGCCCGGCCCGTCGCCGCGCCATCGGGATCCCGGTCCACCACCCCGGGCCCTTGAGTGCGGGCGAAAAAGGCGTTATCTGTGTGGGGCCCTCATCACAAGGTCTGCGCCGCAGCGCGCCCGTGAGCCGCGAGGGTCCTGCCTCATCGGTTTCGCCAACCTGACCCCGGGCCCCTCGCCGCAGCGCGGCCCGCTCTCCGGTGCCCATCCCCCGGGCACCTGGCACTGAACCGGCCCTCCCACCTACTCCGTCGGTCTCAAGATACCCCCATGACGCCAAATCCCGACGCCCTCGCCGACGACATCGAGACCGCGGAGTCGGCCGATGTGTCCGCCGATCGCCCCACCATGCCGGCCGCCCTCGAGGGCGTCCGCGAGGTCAAGCTCCAGGACCTCAAATCGAAGACGCCGACCGACCTGACGGCCTTCGCCGAGGAGGTCGAGGTCGAGAACGCCTCGACCATGCGCAAGCAGGAGCTGATGTTCGCCATCCTGAAGCAGCTCGCTGCCAAGGAGGTCGAGATCATCGGGTCGGGCACCGTCGAGGTGCTGCAGGACGGCTTCGGCTTTCTGCGCTCCTCCGACTCGAACTACCTGCCCGGCCCGGACGACATCTACATCTCGCCGACCCAGATCCGCCGCTTCGGCCTGCGGACCGGCGACACCGTCGAGGGCCCGATCCGCGGCCCCAAGGACGGCGAGCGCTACTTCGCGCTGCTCAAGGTCAACACGATCAACTTCGAGAACCCGGAGAAGATCAAGCACAAGGTCCACTTCGACAACCTGACGCCGCTCTTCCCGACGAAGCGGTTCAAGCTCGAGCTGGACAACCCGACCAAGAAGGACTTCTCGCCGCGGATCATCGACATCGTGGCGCCGATCGGCAAGGGCCAGCGCGCCCTGATCGTGGCGCCGCCGCGCACGGGTAAGACCGTGCTGATGCAGAACATCGCCCAGTCGATCACCCTCAACCACCCCGAGTGCTACCTGATCGTGCTGCTCATCGACGAGCGGCCCGAGGAGGTCACCGACATGCAGCGCTCGGTGAAGGGCGAGGTCATCGCCTCGACCTTCGACGAGCCGGCCACCCGCCACGTGCAGGTCGCCGAGATGGTGATCGAGAAGGCCAAGCGCCTCGTGGAGCACGGGCGCGACGTGGTGATCCTCTTGGACTCCATCACCCGCCTCGGCCGCGCCTACAACACCGTGGTGCCGTCCTCCGGCAAGGTGCTGACCGGCGGTGTCGACGCCAACGCCCTGCAGCGGCCCAAGCGCTTCTTCGGCGCGGCCCGCAACATCGAGGAGGGCGGCTCGCTCTCGATCATCGCCACGGCGCTGATCGACACCGGCTCGCGCATGGACGAGGTGATCTTCGAGGAGTTCAAGGGCACCGGCAACTCCGAGATCATCCTGGACCGCAAGGTCTCCGACAAGCGCATCTTCCCGGCGATCGACATCACCCGCTCGGGCACCCGCAAGGAGGAGCTGCTGGTCCCGCCGGACTCGCTCAAGAAGACCTACGTGCTGCGCCGCATCCTCAACCCGATGGGCGTCACCGACGCGATCGAGTTCCTGCTCGACAAGCTGCGCCAGACCAAGAGCAACAGCGACTTCTTCGACTCGATGAACACCTGAGGCCATCCCCGGTCGCGGGCATCACCGCCGTCCTCGCGAGCGGAGCGAAGCGATCCAGGCAGCGCCACGGTGGTGAGCCGCGCGCGGCCCCGGGTCACGTCGCTGCGCTCGCCATGACGACGCGGGCGGCCTCCGCCGCGCTCCGGCACCTGAGGATAGAGGAGAGGCTTGGACGTCGGTTGCGCCCGCCGCGCGGAACGCCGCGACGCCTGTCCCGCAGCGGCACGAAACGCGATTCCGGCCCGATCGGGCCGTTGACCTTCCCCTAACCGGTCCCTGCCAGGATCATCACCGGGCGCCAGGTTGCGTATCGGCGCCGCGACAGCCCCGCCGCCCGGTCGATCCCGGCGGCGGGGCTCGTCGCAGCCCAGCGCGCGTCTTGCACAGATCCCCGGATCCGTGACACTGGCGCGATGCCCCGCTCGCCCTGGACCGGTCCGCAACCGCTCCTCCTCGCCTCGACCAGCCCGACCCGGCGCCTCCTGCTGGAGAGCGCCGCCCTGCCGGTCGAGACCGCGTCGCCCGACGTCGACGAGCGCGCCCTGGAAGCGGCGCGCCCCGGCCTGTCCCCGCCCGACCTCGCCCTTGCGCTCGCGCGCGCCAAGGCCGAGGCGGTGGCGGCACGCTTCCCGGGGCGGATCGTGCTCGGCGCGGACCAAGTGCTCGATTGCGACGGCACGGTGTTCCACAAGCCGGCCGATGCCGAGGCCGCCCGGGCGCAGCTCGCCCGTCTGTCCGGCCGGACCCACGCCCTGCATTCCGCCGTGGCGCTGGCGGGGGCGGTCGCGGACGCCTTCGTGGAGACCGCCCGGCTGACCCTGCGCCCTCTCGATGAACGGGCGATCGCGGCCTATGTGGACTGCGCTGGCGCGGAGCGCGTGCGGTCGAGCGTCGGCGGCTACCAGCTCGAAGGGCCGGGGATCCACCTGTTCGAATCGGTGGCCGGGGACCACAGCACCGTGCTGGGCCTGCCGCTGCTGCCGCTCCTCGCGCGGCTCCGCGCCGCCGGCTACTTGGCCTTCTGAGGGAAAAGCTCTTGGCCGGACACGATCATTCGCACGGCGGCCACGGGCACGGGAGCCATGCCCACGGAAGTCATGCCCACGGGGGCCACGCCCATGGCGGCCTCGGCGGCCACGCGCACGCGCCGAAGGATTTCGGCACGGCCTTCGCCATCGGCATCGTGCTCAACACCGCCTTCGTGGTGATCGAGGCGGTCTACGGCTATCTCAGCAACTCGATGTCGCTGGTGGCCGATGCCGGCCACAACCTGTCGGACGTTCTGGGCCTCGCGGCCGCCTGGATCGCCGCGATCCTGGTGCGCCGCCGCGCGAGCGCGCGCTTCACCTACGGCTACCGCGGCTCCTCGATCCTGGCGGCCCTGTTCAACGCCGTGTTCCTGCTCATCGCCATGGGAGCGGTGATCTGGGAGGCGCTGGTCCGGCTGGTCCACCCGGAGCCCGTCGCGGGCACGACCGTGATGGTGGTGGCCGCGGTGGGGATCCTGGTCAACGGCCTCACCGCGTGGCTCTTCGCCAGCGGCGCCAAGGGCGACATCAACGTCCGCGGGGCGTTCCTCCACATGGTGGCCGACGCCGCCGTCTCGGCCGGGGTCGTGGTGGCGGGCCTCGTGATCCAGCTCACCGGCCTCGCCTGGCTCGACCCGGCGGTCAGCCTCGTCATCGCCGCCCTGGTGGTCTGGGCGACCTGGGGCCTGCTGCGCGACAGCGTGGCCATGTCCCTCGACGCCGTGCCGCCGGAGATCTCCCCGGACGCGGTGACCGGCTTCCTCCTCGAACGGCCGGGCGTCGCCGGCCTCCACGACCTGCATATCTGGCCCATGAGCACCACCAGCGTCGCCCTGACGGTCCATCTCGTGATGCAGGAGGGTCATCAGGCCCACCGCCTGCCCGGCAACGGCTTCCTCACCGACACCGCCGAGGGCCTGCGCGCCCGGTTCGGCATCGGCCACGCCACCCTCCAGGTCGAGGAGGCCGGCGGTCCGGCCTGCCGCCTCGCGCAGGATTGCGCGGCGTGAGCGTCGCGACCCCCCGCGCCTTCGTGGTCGGCCACCCGATCGCCCACTCGCGCTCGCCGCTGATCCACGGCCACTGGCTCGCCGTGCACGGGATCCCGGGCTCCTACGAGCGGCTCGACGTGCCGCCGGCGGCGTTCCCGGACTTCGTCCGGGGCCTGCCGGATTCGGGCTTCCGGGGCGGCAACGTCACGATCCCCCACAAGGAGGCGGCCTTCGCGCTGGCCGACACCCTGACGCCGCGGGCCCGGGCGATCGGCGCGGTCAACACCCTGGTGGTCGGGCCGGACGGCCGGATCCGCGGCGACAACACCGACGCGCCGGGCTTCTGCGCCCATCTCGACCACAGCCTGGGCGCGGCCTGGCCGGAACGCGCGGGCGGCACCGCCCTGGTGCTCGGCGCCGGCGGCGCGGCGCGGGCGGTCGTGGTCGGGCTCGCCGAGCGCGGCCTGCGGCGCGTCTGGGTCGCCAACCGCACCGCGGCCCGGGCCGAGGCGGTGGCGGCGCTCGCGCCGGGCGTCGGCGCGGCGCTCGCCTGGGACGACCTGCCGGCGGCGCTTCCCGGGACCGGCCTCCTCGTCAACACCACGTCCCTGGGCATGAAGGGCCAGCCGCCCCTCGCCGTCGACCTGTCGCCCCTCCCGGCGGACGCGGCCGTGGCCGACATCGTCTACGCGCCCCTGGAGACGGCGCTCCTGGCGGCGGCGCGCCGGCGGGGGCTCGCCGCCGTGGACGGGCTCGGCATGCTGCTGCACCAGGCGGTGCCGGGTTTCGAGGCGTGGTTCGGCCCGCGCCCCGCCGTCACCCCGGAGCTGCGCGACCGGATCGTGGCGGACCTCGCCGGATGATGCCGACGGCCGGATCCGGACCCGTCATCCTCGGGCTCACGGGCTCGATCGGCATGGGCAAGTCAGCCACGGCCCGGATGTTCGCGGAGCGCGGCGTCCCGGTCCACGACGCCGACGCCGCCGTCCACGCCCTCTACGGGCCGGGCGGCGCGGCCGCGGCGGCGATCGGCGCGGCCTTTCCCGGCGTGCTCGGCGCGGACGGCGGCGTCGACCGGGCGCGGCTGCGCGCCGCGGTGCTCGGTTCGCCGGACCGGATGGCGGCGCTGGAGGCCATCGTGCATCCCCTGGTCCGGGCGGCCAGCGCGGAATTCCTGGCGCGGCACGCGGCGGCGGCGCTGGTCGTCCTCGACGTCCCGCTCCTCTACGAGACCGGCGGCGAGGACCGCTGCGACGCGGTCGCGGTGGTGAGCGCCCCGCCCGAGATCCAGCGCGAACGGGTGCTCGCCCGACCCGGCATGACCGAGGCGGCCCTCGCGGCGATCCTCGCCAAGCAGATGCCCGACGCCGAGAAGCGCGCCCGGGCGGATTTCGTCATCGACACGGGCCGGGGTTTCCCCGCCGCCGAGGCCGAGGTGGCGCGGATCGTCGAGCGCCTGACAACGCCCCGTGCGAAGCCGCACGCCGGCAACGGATGACGCGCTGGGCGGATTGAATATCTGCGGTTGCGTTCCGGGGGGAACACGAACTGCGGGATGGACGTGATGGCGCGGCGCTGGGGCGGGATCGATCGCGTTCGGTCAGGCGGCATCCGGGCCGCAACCCTCCTCGCGCTGCTGGCGGCTGTGCCCGCGCAGGCCCAGTACGCCGCCAGCTGCCCGCCGCCGAAGAAGGTCGCGGCCGGTGCCTGCGTCACCGCCTGCCCGGGCGGCTACGAGGACCGGGGGCCGGTCTGCGTCTACCGCAACACCTCCCGCTAGGCGGGGCGGTCGACGGGCGATGGACGGGGACGGCCGTGCAGGGCGGGTTAACCGTCCGGGCTTATCCGGCTAGGGTCCGCCCCCATCCCCGCGAGCCGCGAGACCCATGCTGCGCGAGATCGTCCTCGACACCGAGACCACCGGCACGGAGGCGAAGGGAGGCGACCGGCTGATCGAGATCGGCGCGGTGGAGCTCCTCAACCACATCCCCACCGGCCGGACCTTCCACCGCTACTGCAACCCGCAGCGCCCGGTCTCCGAGGGCGCGTTCAACGTCCACGGCCTGTCCGACGCGTTCCTCGCCGACAAGCCGGTCTTCGCCGAGATCGTCGGCGAGTTGCTGGCGTTCCTGGCCGACGGGCGGCTCGTCATCCACAACGCGCCCTTCGACGTCGGCTTCCTCAACATGGAATACGCCCGGCTCGGCGCGAACGCCCCGCCGCCGATCCAGCTGGAGGACGTGGTCGACACCCTGCCGATGGCCCGGCGCAAGCACCCGGGCGCGGCCAACAACCTCGACGCCCTCTGCGCCCGCTACGGCATCGACAACACCCGGCGGACCAAGCACGGGGCGCTCCTCGACGCGCAGATCCTGGCCGAGGTCTACGTCGAGCTGCTCGGCGGCAAGCAGACCAGCCTCGGGCTCCTGGAGGCCGAGAAGGCTGCCCCGGCGGCCGGATCGGCCGCCCTGGCGGCGGCCCCGGCGGCACCCCGTCCCTACCGCAGCCGCCTTACGGATGCGGAGCGCGCCCGCCACGACAGCTTCCGCGCGAGCCTCGGTCCCGCCGCGATCTGGGCCGACTACATCGGCGCGGACGATCCGGTCTGATCCGCCCGCCGGAGCCCCCGCTCCGTGCGCGGCACCGGCTGTTGCCGCATCGCACAGGGGCGTTTAGTGCAATGCACAAAACGCCGTCGGCGCACCATCTCTCGGGATGGCGGGGGCTGGTCCACGCGGTGGCACGGGCGTGCCGGGTCCGGCCGTGACGGAGATGCTGAGGCAGTGAGGCGCGCACGCATGACCGAGGATTTCGGCAGTCGCGACGGACAGCGCGACGACAGGACCGGCCCGTCACCCTTCGCCGACATGATCGAGGCCACCCGCCTGACCGGCCTGGGCCGGCTCGAGGAGGCGACCGCCCTCATCCAGCGCAGCCTCGGGGGTCAGAAGCCCCCGCCCGCCGATCCGTCGGCCGCGCCGCAGCCTGCCGCCGAGACGCGGAATCCCGCGGCGGAGTCCGGGACGCGGATGCGCGAGGTGGTGGGGCAGGTCGTGCGCGGGCTCGCGCCGGTGCTGAAGGGCCTGGGCAACCCGCTGCGGCCGCCGGCCCCGCCGCCCGCCGACCGGGCGGGCGGGACCGGGGGCCGCTTCGTGGCGCTGACCCACGCCGAGCCCGCCGGCACCCGCGAGTACAAGCTGTTCATCCCGAGCCACCCCGACCGGCCGGCGCCGCTGATCGTGATGCTGCACGGCTGCACGCAGAATCCGGACGATTTCGCCGCCGGCACCGGCATGAACACCCTCGCCGAGCGCGCCGGCGTGTTCGTGGCCTACCCGGCCCAGAGCCGCCAGGCCCACGCCCAGCGCTGCTGGAACTGGTACGAGCCCCGGGACCAGGGCCGCGGCGCGGGCGAGCCGGCCATCATCGCGGGCCTCACCCGCGCGATCATGGCGGAGCACGCGATCGACCCGGCCCGGGTCTACATCGCCGGCCTGTCGGCGGGGGGCGCCGCCGCCCTCAACATCGCCCGCGCCTACCCGGATCTCTACGCCGCCGTCGGCGTGCATTCGGGCCTCGCGGCCGGCTGCGCCCGGGATCTCGGCTCGGCGCTGATGGCCATGCAGGTCGGTGCACCGGGCCTCGGCGCTCCGACCGCCTTCGGCACCCCCGCGCCCGCCGCCCGCGTCCCGACGATCATCTTCCACGGCGAGGACGACGGCACGGTGAGCGTGCGCAACGCCGACCAGGTGCTCGCCCAGGCCAAGGTCGCCGGGCTGACGCCCCGGTCGGAGACGTTCGAGGGCCGCGGCCATCCCTTCACCCGCACCCGCTACCGGGACGAGGCGGGCCGGGTCGTGGTCGAGGATTGGCGGGTGCGCGGCGCCGGCCACGCCTGGTCGGGCGGCCGCCCCGACGGCAGCTACACGGATCCCGAGGGGCCCGACGCGTCCCGGGCGATGCTCGACTTCTTCGCCGAGCACCGGCTGGGACCGGCGCGGCGCCCGTGAGGGATTTCCGGCTGCCGCGCGCCCCGGCGGGTTGTCAGGGCGCGGCCCTGATGTATCGCAGGGCTCTGCCCTGCCCCCACAAAAGGTCCCGGACCTTTTGAATCCAGGACCGTCCATGACCAGCACCCCCGCACCGATCCCGACCCTCCAGGGTCTCGCCGAGGTCGCCGACCGGTACGACCTGATCCTCTGCGACGTCTGGGGCGTGCTGCACGACGGCCAGACGGCCCACGGGGCCGCCGGCGAGGCGCTGATCCGGTTCCGCGACCTCCCGGGCGCGCGGCCGCGCCGGGTCGTCCTCGTCTCGAACGCGCCCCGGCCCGGCGACGGCGTCGGCCGCATCCTCGACCGGTTCGGCGTGCCGCGGGAGGCCTACGACGCGATCCTGACCTCGGGCGACCTCACCCACGACCTGATCGCCGCGCGCCCGGGCGCGCGGATCCGGCATCTCGGTCCCGAGCGCGACCTCGGCATCTTCCAGGGGCTCGACCTCAGCCTCGTCCCGGAGACGGAGGCCGACCTCGTCGTCTGCACCGGCCTGTTCGACGACCGCAGCGAGACCCCGGACGATTACCGGCCGGAGCTGGAGCGCCTGGCCGCCCGCGGGCTGACGATGATCTGCGCCAATCCCGATCTCGTCGTGGAGAGCGGCAACCGCCTGATCCCCTGCGCGGGCCTGCTCGCGGCGGCCTACGCGGAGATCGGCGGCCCCGTGGTGTACGCCGGCAAGCCGCACCGCCCGGTCTACGAGGCGGCGCTCGCCAAGGGGGCGGCGCTCACCGGGGCCGCGGTGGATCCGGCACGGGTCCTGGCGATCGGCGACGCGATCCGCACCGACATCGCCGGCGCCCGCGGCTTCGGCCTCGCGAGCCTGCTGGTGGCCCGCGGCATCCACGCGGAGGAACTCGGCGTCACGGCCGCGCATCACCGGCTGGGCGACGTGGCGGAATGGCTCGGCCGGCAGGCGGTGCATCCGGACGCGGTGATCGAGCGGCTGGTCTGGTAGCGCCCGACCCGCCGACGCGGGCCGGCCTCGCGCGTATTGCCGCCAGTCTAACCCTCTGAAATCCGCGACAAGCTTGACACCGCGCGGGAAATTGCGTGCATTCGCGCGTGTGAATCGGTCCCGCGCGCAGCAATCAGCCCCGACATCCGCTTCGCGTGCCGGGCGATTCGACCGGAAGACCTGTCCGGTCGCGGCGCGCGCGACGATCGGGGCCGGCGAGACGGCGGGTCTTGCGTGACCCTGGTCTTTGGACTGCCCGACTTCCTGCTCTATCTCGGCACTGCGGCCGGGCTGATCGGCCTCTACCTGCTGATCTACACCCTCGCCACCGCGCACAACGAGCTCGCGCTGATCCGCCGGGACGTGACGGCGGCCGCCGTCGCGCTGGGCGGGAGCCTGGTCGGCTTCACCCTGCCGCTGGCGGTGGCGATCTACAACGCGGCGTCCCTGCTCGACTGCCTGGTCTGGGGGCTGATCGCCCTCGTGATCCAGATCGCGATCTACTGGCTCGTGCGCCTCGCGGTGCCGGACCTGTCGCGGCGCATCGAGGAGGACCGCGCCGCCGCCGCGATCCTCCTCGGCGCGGCCTCGCTGGCGGGGGGCGTCGTGAACGCCGCCTCGATGACCTATTGAGGGGCCGGTGACGGAGACCGCGCCAGCTCCCGACGCGGCCCCCGATGCTGCCGGCCGCGCCGCCGGCGGGTCCGCGACCGGCTTCGCCGCCGCCCGCCGCTCCAAGCGCTCGGCCGCCGTGTCTCTGGTCCTGGTCGCGGGCGCCGGCGCGGCCGCCCTGACGCTCGGCGGCCTCGACCCGTCCCAGCGGGAGGAGGAGGCGCTCGTCTACGGGACGCTCGGCGCCTGCATCGCCCAGCAGCTGCGCGGCGCCGAGGCCTGCATCGCCGCCTACACGAGCGCGCAGGAGACCTACGCGGCGACGGCGCCGCGCTACGAGACCGAGGCCGATTGCCAGCGCCACCACGGGACCGGCGGCTGCACGCCGGGCGCGCAGGTCACGGAGGCCGCGCGCGGCCGCTACCTGCCGGTGATGGCCGCCTTCATGATGGGGCGGACGGACGCGCAGGACCTGCCGGTCCAGCCGCTCTACCCGCACGCGCCCGAGGAGGAGCGCGACGAGGCCGGGACCGCGACGGCCGGGCACAGGGGCGGCTACTGCACCGGTGCGGGCGGCCGGGTCGCCTACGCGGGCGGCGCCTCGCGGGTCCACGTCCCCGCCTCGGTCGCCCGCACCGCGAGCACGACGAGCACGACGACGAGCACGACCCCGCGCACGGTCAGCCGCGGCGGCTTCGGCGGCACCGGGCGGGCGACGGCGTTCTCCGGAGGCTCGGGCGGCCGCGCGGGCGGGTTCGGCGGCGGCTGATGCGCCGCGTGCCGATCCCGGAGCGGCCCGACTGGCGGCTCCACGCCGCGCGCGCCGGCTTCACCTTCCACACGTTCGACGGCGCCCCCTACTGGGACGAGAGCGCCTACTACGCCTTCAGCCTCGCGGAGATCGAGGACGCCATCGAGGCGCCGAGCGCCGCGCTGCACGACCTCTGCCTCGCCTTCGTGGACCGGGCGGTCCGGGACGCGGCGATCCTCCGCTCGCTGCGGATCCCGGAGCACGCCTGGGACGCGATCCGGGCGAGCTGGGCGCGGTGCGATCCCAGCCTGTACGGGCGCTTCGACTTCAGCTACGGCGGCGACGGGCCGGCCAAGCTCCTGGAGTACAACGCCGACACGCCCACCGCCCTCTACGAGAGCGCGGTTTTCCAGTGGCTGTGGCTGGAGGACGGGCTGGCGCGGGGACGCCTCCCCGCCGGCGCCGATCAGTTCAACACCCTGCACGAGGCGCTGGTGGCGCGCCTCGCCGCCGTGGCGCCCCCGGAGGGCGTCGCCTTCGCGGGCTTCCCCGACGCGCCGGAGGATCGCGGCACGCTGGCCTATCTCCAGGACTGCGCGCTGCAGGCCGGCCGCCCCGCCCCCTTCCTGCCGGTCGAGGCGATCGGGCTCGCGGAGGACGGGCGCTTCGTGGACGCGGCCGGCATCCCGATCGGCTGCCTGTTCAAGCTCTACCCGTGGGAGTGGATGTTCGCCGACCCGTTCGGCCGGGCGGTCGGCGCGGCGGCGACCCGCTTCCTGGAGCCGCCCTGGAAGGCGGTGCTCTCCAACAAGGGGCTGCTGGCCCATCTCTGGGCGATGGCGCCGGGCCATCCCAACCTGCTGCCGGCCTTCTTCGAGGAGGACCCGGCCAAGGCCGCGCTGGGCCGGAGCTTCGTGAGGAAACCCCTCTACGGCCGCGAGGGCGCCAACGTGCTGATCGTGCGCGACGGCGCCGTCGCGGCGCGCGACGAGGGTCCCTACGGCGGCGAGGGCTACGTGCGGCAGGCCCTGGCCGCGCTGCCCGATTTCGACGGCCGCCGCGCGCTGGTCGGCAGCTGGATGGTCGGCGACCGGCCCGCCGGCCTGTGCCTGCGCGAGTCGGACGGCCTCATCACGACCGACCGGGCCCGGTTCGTGCCGCACCTCATCGCGCCGTGACCGGGTGCGGGTCGCGGGTCCGGGTCGCCTGTCACCGGTCCAGCGCCGCGAGCTCCCGCCGCATATTCGATCGCGCGGGCCCCTCCAGCTCGGCCCGGGCCCGGTCGGTGACGAACAGCGGCCGGCCGGACTCGAGGGTCCCCCGCAGGAAGGCCGCGCGCCCCCGCCGGTAGGCGGCCGCGCCCACGAACGGGACGAATTCCCGCGCCACGCCGGTGGCGTAGCCGTCGTAGGCGGCCGGCGCCGCCCCCAGGATCGCCATGTCCATGTCGAGGAAGACCGCGACGTCCGCGGCGAGCGCGGCCGGCAGGCCGTCCGGGACGGCGTGCCGCTCGGTCGCCAGGATCATCGTCTCGGCCGCCGCCAGCGCGGGCGCCGGGACCGCGCCGTCCAGCAGCGCCCGCAGGAGCGCGGCGCTGCGGCGCTCGTTGTCCGGGGCGCCCGGCCGGTAGACGGCGTCGTGGAACCAGATCGCCAGTTCCACCGCGTCGGGATCCCGGACCGTCCCGCGGCGGGCGCGGAACGCCTCCAGGAGCGCGTCGATATGCGCTTGGCCGTGATAGACGCGATGCGGCTCGGCCAGCCGGGCGCGCAGGTCAGCCAGGATGCGGGGATGGCCGTCGAGCATCGGCCGATCCTCTACCCGATCCGCCTCCGCGGGACGAGGCGGGATCGCGCCGCCGGTGCGGGGCGTCGCGGGCGCGCCGGGACGACCGGACGATGCGGCCCAGCGGCTGTCCCGGCCCGGTCCCCGGGGGCGGGCTTCCGGACGCCGCGATAGACGTTCCCGGCCTTGACCTCCGACATCGCGCGAGATCATCGTCCCGGTGGCGATGATCGGGGATGTGATCGTCGATCTCTCCGATAAACGGTCGCTGTCGATCCCGTGAGATCTATTGGGCGCGATCGACCCGATCCCGCGTCTGGTCTTCGCGCAGATCGCCGGCTACACGGGAACAACCCATCCGGAGGATCCCCCGCGCCCATGAGAGCGACGACCCTGAGAACGACGACTTGGTTGATGCTGGCGACGCTGCTCGCGGCCGCCCCGGCCCGCGCGCAGGCCCCCGCCCCGTCGCCGGCGGGGCCGACGACCAAGCCCGAGAGCGACCCCGCGCAGGAGACGATCCGCAAGCTCAACGCCTATGTCGGCCTCCTCAACCGGACCCTGCGGGCGCAGGAATCGCTCAGCCGCTATCAGAGCTGGGTCAACATGAAGACCGGCCCGACCGGCCGCGAGCGGACCATCTACGGCCTCTACGGGCTCTACGACGTGCGCGGCGAGATCGCGAAGGCGGAGGCCGCGACGGCGCAGCCGCCCGCGATGCCGGACCTCGACGGCGCCGTGAAGAGCTACATCGCCGCCTATCAGGCGCTCGCCCCGACGGTCACCGAGGCGGAGGGCTACTACGAGCGGCAGGATTACCGCGCGGACAAGATGGAGCAGGGCAAGGCGCTCCACGCCAAGCTCGCCGTCGCGGGGCCGGCCTTCCTGGCGGCGCGCGCCAGGGTCGAGGCCGCGCTGCGGGTCGAGAAGGAGAAGAGCGACGCGCTGGAACTCGCCGCCCTCGAGGCGCGGGAGGGTCGCAAGGCGCGCTGGCACGTCGCGAACGTGATGACCGCGTGCCGCAAGGTCATGGACCTGCTGCCCACCGACGCCGAGCCGGTCGTCGAGATGGCGGCCTTCGAGGCCGCGCTCGGGCGCTACGCCGCCGCCGTGAAGGACATGGACGGGTACAGCGCCGCCAACCCGAACTCCTTCCACGTGTTCGAGAGCCGGCCGCGCGCGCTCCTGGGCAAGCTGCGCGAGTTCGACGCCAAGCTCGCCAAGGCCAAGGGCGACGCCCGGCGCGGCGCCGGGCGCGACGTGACCTGGATCGTGAACGACTACAACATGATGGTGTCGACCGCGCAGACGGCCACGACCTTCTCGCGGTGACCGGAGGCGCCCGGGACCCGGGGCGCCGTCAGCGGGTGCTCCGGGCCGGTTCCGTCGGGCGCAGCGAGGTCGCGGCCGCCGTGACGGCCGCCCGCCACCGCGCCTGCTCGGCCGCGGGGTAGCGGACGCGCAGGGTGACGAAGGCGCCGCCGCGCCCGCCCGCCAGGAGGGTCTTCCGGTACAGGATTCCGGCCGCCGTCGTGCAGGAGAACACGATCCAGCCGGGCTTGCGCGCCGCGTATTCGGGCGGCTGCCGCAGGCAGGTCTGCCGATCCGCGGCCACGACGGCGTCGAGATCCTGGTCGCGCGCGGCGTTCAGGCCCGACACCGTCAGCTGCAGGTGGCCGTCGGCCGAGTGGAAGGCCTGCCCGTCGCCGTTGTCCGGCGGCGGCTCCGCGACGAGGTCGGCGGGCACGTCGACGGAGAAGCCGAAACGGGCGTTGACCACGTGCCGCAGCGCGGGCGTGTCCGACAAGGCCCGGCTCCAGTCGCGCCGGACCCGCGCGATCCGCGCGGTGTAGGCGCGCGTCAGGCAGGCCGTGTCCGGGCAGGTGTCGCGGACCCGCGCGCGCCAGCGCGCGTGGTCCTCGCCGAAGGTGTCGATCGCCTGGCCGGTCTCCCCGTCGACCCCGCGTGTCTCGCCCACGATCCTGTCGAACAGGCGCCTGAGTTCGTCGTCCAGCCGCGTCAGGGCGGGGTCGGCACAGATCAGCGTCTCGACCCTGCCCCGATTCCCGGCGCAATCCGGGGCCGCCCGGGCGGAGGGGACGCCCGCGCCCGCGCCGAGGCCGAGCGCCAGCACGCGCAGCACGGCCGGCCATCGCGGCGGCCGCGCGGTCGCGCGATGCGCGCGCGGGGTGCTCGGCACGGCCGCGCTCACAGGCTGTCATCCTCGATCCTGACGAGCGTCCAGCAGGCCGCCCGGCGAAACGTGTAGGTGATCTGCAGGCCCGTATCGGGCTTGAACAGCTTGACGCGCATCGCGTCGGCCCCCGCGGCGCTCAGCGCCTGTTTCAGGCCGTCGGTCTTCTGCGTCCGGAGGCTCGGCATCAGCGGGAAGCGCAGCGCGTCGGCGCCGAGCATCGTCGTCACCGGCTTCGGTTCGGGCTCGGCCTCGGGATCGATCGTGTCGCTGCGCAGGGGCACGGCGACGAACGCCTTCTGGACCGCGACGTCGTCGGCGAAAGCGGCCAGGAAACCCGGGAAGTCCCGCGCGGGACAGGCCGGCGCCGCCTGGGCGCCCACGGTGCCGAGCGCGGCGAGCGCGCCGACGAGGCCCGGTCGGAGGATCGATCGGACGCCTGATCGCGCGCTCGGGCGCGCCGGACGAGCTTGGATACGCACGGAATCCCTCCTGTGGCGGTCTGGACGTGATCGGCAGTACAATCTCGGCCGGCACGGGCCGTCGGGTCTGCGCGGCGCGGGATCCGGGTCGTCGCGGCCGGCCGCCGGGCCCGCCGGATCCGGGCAGCGTGGCGCGCCGCCGCTCATCGGCCCGCCGTGGTCTTGAGCAGCAGGACGTCGATGTCGCGCCGGGGCACGTAATCCGTCGCGACGCTCTCGAAGGTCGTCGGGCCCGTCTTGCGGACGCCGGTGCCGCAGAACGACACGAGCGTCGCGGGATCGCCCTTGTCCACGGTCAGCTTGAACGTGCCGATCGGCCCGGCCCAGTTGCCGCCGGAGGTGATCACGTAGGACAGGTACTGCTCGAAGGCCTGGATTCCCCGCCCGCCCGCCGCCTCGACCCTGCGGGCGAGCGCCTGGGCCGCCTTCAGGAAGGCCGCGTCCGTGCAGTATTTCCGCGCGTACTCGGCCCTCTCGTCGGCGCCCTCGGTCGCGGTACCGAACGACAGGCTGGACAGGCCGCCGAGGCCCGGAACGTAGCTCTGCCGGACGACGACGTCGCGTCCCGCCGGGAAGATCTGCCGGCGCCAGAACTTCGACCGCAGGGTCCAGACCGGGAATAGGCTCGTCGTGCCGTTGCCCATCTCCTGGGCCTCCAGGAGGCCGTCGGCCACGAGGCGGCGGCGCTGATCCTCGCTCAGGGCCGCCAGAGCGGCCTCGGTGGCCTCGACCGTCGGGACGAGGGGGATGCCGAGGCTCCTCAGCCGCCCGGTCACCTCGACCTCCGGCTTGCCGGCCGGCGTGACGAAGGCGCGCTGCTCGACCTGCGAGTCGACCGGCCGGCCGTCGACCTCGGTGGTGAAGCGGAGGAAGTTGTCGTGCTTCGGGTCGGCGATGTTGAGCATCGCGTCGGGACCGCCGGATATGTCGGGCATCGGGAACGCGATCGTCGTCTCGACGTCCCGGTCGGTCAGGTTGTGGAAGCGGTAGGCGATCCGCACCGCCTTCTCGGACAGGAAGAGGTCCTCGGAGACGAGGGCGATCCGGTCCGTCTTCTCCAGGACGAGGCCGCCGGCCGCGAGGGCCGCGACGCTGTCGTCGGCCCGGACCGGACGCGGCAGGGCCGTCGACAGGATCGCCGGTAGGAACGCTGGCAGGAGCGCCGGCAGCAGCAGGGCGAGGCGCGGGGTGCGGGGCGTGGCTGGGGTTCGCACGGCTGTCGGGCTCGCTGGTTGGATCCGTCGGTGCGGGGGCGGCGCGGGCTTCGGAAGGTCCGGAGGCCTACGCGGCCCAGGGTGGGTCCCGGCGCGGACACCGCTCGCCCGGGCGCGACACGGGCTTCGATCCGCCGCCCCGCGGCAGCGACAGCTTCGTCCAGACCGTCTTCCGTCGCGGCACACCGGTCCTCCCCGCGGCGCGCCGTCGCGCGCCATCGAATCCCGGCCGGACCGGACGGAAGCTTTCGGGCAGAGTTGAGGCCGATCGCGAGGGCCGTGTCAGGTCGAGGCCGCGAGAAAGCACCGCCGTCAGCGAGACGCGTGGATCCCTAAGCTCCGCGTCGCGGGCTTCGTCCCCGCCGTGACGGGGCGATACAGGCCCGCGCGGCGCCACGAGCGGCAACGGTTATTCTCGAAGATCGTCGCTCATGAGCGATCGAAGGTATTCACGTCCCGGTTCTGCTGCTGAAATAGACCGGCGTCTCGCGCTGTTCCGGTCGTAAGCGCGCGGTCCGGTCCGCGGTCCGGCCCGCGGCCCCGCTCGATTGCGTCGGCGGGACCGTTCGGTCTATCGGCTGACCGGGACGGCCGGCGGCCTCGGGCGCCGGCTCGATCTGCGACGATCTGCGAGGAGCGCGCCCGTGTCAGCCGAAGACGCCCCGATCGGCCGCTTCCCGATCCCCCGCCTGGAGACCTTGCCGGACGACATCCGCGCGCGGATCGAGGCGGTGCAGGAGAAGTCCGGCTTCGTCCCGAACGTGTTCCTGGTGCTGGCCCACCGCCCGGACGAGTTCCGGGCCTTCTTCGCCTACCACGACGCCCTCATGGACAGGCCGGGCAACCTGACCAAGGCCGAGCGCGAGATGATCGTCGTGGCGACCTCGGCCATCAACCAGTGCCAGTACTGCGTGATCGCCCACGGGGCGATCCTCCGGATCCGCGCCAAAAATCCGCTGATCGCCGATCAGGTGGCGATCAACTACCGCAAGGCCGATATCACCGACCGGCAGAAGGCGATGCTCGACTTCGCCATGCTGGTCAGCCAGTCCGCGCACCAAGTCGGGGAGGCCGCGTTCGCGGCGCTCAGGGCTCACGGATTCGACGACGCGGATGCCTGGGACATCGCCGCCATCGCGGCCTTCTTCGGCCTGTCGAACCGGCTGGCGAACGTCACCAGCCTGCGCCCCAACCCGGAATTCTACGCGCTGGGGCGCGGCTGACGGCGCGGCGTCCCCCGCCGCCGGCGAGCCGAGCGCGGGTCCCGATCGTTCGCGCGGCCCGGATCTCGCGATCCAGACCCCAGGGGTGCCGCTCCCCGCAGGCTCGGCGCCCTGGGGCATCGCCGGAGCCCCGCCGTGCGACCTGGCGTCGCGCGCGCGAGGCGGATGAGACGGCTCCCGCCTCCTGAGCCCGGCCCGGACGGCGCGCGCGGACGGGGCGGGCCGTCCCGACCCGTGCTTTAAGCCTATAGGAGCGGCCCGGTTCGGCTGTTAACACGCGTTAAACTCTGCGACTGACCCGGTGAGGAGGCGAATCCCGGCTTGAACCTTCGAAGCGGCGCGGCCCCGCGTCTCGACCTGAGCGCGTGCGATCGCGAGCCCATCCACATCGTCGGCAGCGTCCAGCCGCACGGGTTCCTGCTCGGCCTCGAGGCCCGGTCCCTCACCATCGTCCAGGCGAGCGCCAACGCCCCCGCGGCGGCTACGGTCGGAACCGTGCTCGACGCGGCCCTGCCCGACCTCGCGGCCGTCGTCCGCCACCATCTCGCGGCGGCCGAGCAACAGGACGGCGCCCTCTATCTCCGGACCGTGACGCTGGAGACCGGCGGCGGCCGTCAGGCCTACGAGGTCGCGGCTCACCGGGTCGACGATCTCGTCGTGCTGGAACTGGAGGAGATCGACGCGGCCGCGGCCGAGATCGGCGTCGACGTGCTCACCCCGCGCCTGCGGGCCTTCGTCGAGCGCCTGCAGACCGCCCGCACCGTCGAGGACCTCTGCCGGTTCGTCGCCGAGGACATCCGCCAGATCACCGGCCTCGACCGCGCCCTGGTCTACCGGTTCGACCGCGACTGGCACGGCACGGTGCTGGCGGAGGCCGGCAACGGCGTCCTGCCCTCCTACCTCGACCTGCGCTTCCCCGCCTCCGACATCCCCGTCCAGGCGCGCGAGCTCTACCGCCGGAACCGCCTGCGCATCATCCCCGATGCCGGCTACGTCCCCGTGCCGATCCGGCCGGCCACCACGCCCTCCGGCAAGCCGCTGGACCTCAGCCAGTCGGTGCTGCGCTCGGTCTCGCCGGTCCATGTCGAGTACATGCGCAACATGGGCACGATGGCGTCCATGTCGGTGTCGATCCTCGTGGACGGCGGCCTCTGGGGCCTGATCTCCTGCCACAACCGCACGCCCAAGCGCGTGCCCCTGCAGGCGCGCAACGCCTGCGACGTGCTCACCCAGATCTTCGCCCTGCAGCTCTCGGCCCGCGAGCGCGGCGCCCAGTCCGAGAAGCGGCTGGCGCTCGGCGCCGTGCAGGCGCGCCTCCTGGCGTTCATGGCCGAGGAGGACAGCTTCGTCGACGGCCTGCTCAACCACCCCGACGACGTCCTGGCCCTGGTGGACGCGACCGGCGCCGCGGTGGTGACGGCGGACCGCTGCCGGCTGCTCGGGGCGACGCCGGCGGAGCGGGAGGTCCGCGCCCTCTACCGGTGGCTGTCCGAGCGCGACGATTCCGAGGAGGTCTTCGTCTCCGAGGCCCTGTCGGAGGCGTTCCCGGCCGCCGCCGCCTTCGCCGAGCGGGCGAGCGGCCTCCTGGCGATCTCGGTCTCGAAGAAGTACGCGAGCTACATCCTCTGGTTCAGGCCCGAGGTCGTGCGGACGGTGAAGTGGGGCGGCAATCCCGTGAAGGCCGTCCGGCCCGATCCGGAGGGCGGACCGGACCGGCTGCACCCGCGCAAGTCGTTCGAGATCTGGAAGGAGACCGTGCAGGGCCGCTCCCTGCCCTGGTCCGACCCGGAGGTGGAGGCCGCCAAGGACCTGCGCGCCTCGGTGCTCGGCATCGTGCTCCGCCGGGCCGAGGAGCTCGCCGCCATGAGCGAGGAGCTGCAGCGCTCGAACAAGGAGCTGGAGGCGTTCTCGTACTCGGTCAGCCACGACCTGCGCGCGCCGTTCCGCCACATCGTCGGCTACGCGAACCTGCTCAAGACCCGCGAGGGCGCCCAGCTCTCCGACAAGGGCCGGCACTACGTGGAGACGATCATCGAGGCGGCCTTCTCGGCCGGCACCCTGGTCGACAGCCTCCTGAGCTTCTCGCAGATGGGCCGGCACGCCCTCAACAAGGTCTGGGGCGACATGAACGCCCTGGTCGAGGAGGTCCGCCGGAAGGTTCTGCGCGACGTCACCCCCGACCGGACCCTCCGCTGGGAGATCGCGCCGCTGGGCCGCGCCTATGCCGACCCCGTCATGCTGCGGCTCGTCATCGAGAACCTGCTGTCGAACGCCGTGAAGTACACCCGCGGCACCCCGGAGGCGGTGATCGCGATGGGCAGCCTCCCGCCCCGGGAGGGCGAGGCGGTCTACTTCGTGCGCGACAACGGCGCCGGGTTCGACATGGCCTACGTCGACAAGCTGTTCGGCGTCTTCCAGCGGCTGCACCGGGTCGAGGAGTTCGAGGGCACCGGCATCGGCCTCGCCAATGTCCGGCGCATCGTCGAGCGCCACGGCGGGCGGACCTGGGCCGAGGGCAAGCTCGGCGAGGGCGCCACCTTCTACTTCACCCTGCCCATCCGGGAGGAGGCGCACTGATGGCGGGACTGAAGCCCATCCTCCTGGTCGAGGACAATCCGAACGACATCGAGCTGACGCTGGCGGCGCTCGAATCGAGCCAGCTCGCCAACGAGATCGTCATCTGCCGCGACGGCGCCGAGGCCCTCGACTTCATCTACCGGCGGGGCGTGCACGAGAAGCGGCAGGCCCAGGATCCCGCGGTGGTCCTGCTCGACCTCAAGCTGCCGAAGGTCGACGGCCTGGAGGTGCTCGCCAAGATCAAGGGGGACCCGGTCACCCGCCAGGTGCCGGTGGTGATGCTGACCTCGTCCCGCGAGGAGACCGACCTGGTGCGCTCCTACGATCTCGGGGTGAACGCCTTCGTGGTGAAGCCGGTCGCCTTCGAGGAGTTCTTCGCGGCGATCAAGGAGATCGGCGTCTTCTGGGCCCTCCTCAACGAGCCGCCGCCGTACCGGGGAGGCTGGCCATCGAACGCGTGATCGGACCTTCCGCGGGTCCGCTGCGCATCCTCCACCTGGAGGACAGCGACCTCGACGCCGAGCTGATCGAGGCCGAGCTGGAGAGCCTCGGGCACCCGGTCGCGATCGAGCGGGTGATGACCCGCGACGCCTTCGCCCGCGCGGCGGTCGCCGGCCGGCACGACCTCATCCTGGCGGACTACGTCCTGCCGACCTTCGACGGCGTGAGTGCCCTCGGCATCGCCCGGGCGCAGTGCCCCGACACGCCGTTCATCTTCTGCTCGGGCACGCTCGGCGAGGATGTCGCGGTCGAGGCCCTGAAGAACGGCGCCACCGACTACGTCGTCAAGCAGCGCCTCGACCGCATGCCGCGCACGATCGTCCGCGCGCTGGCCGAGGCGCGGGCGCGCGCCGACAAGCGCGAGGCCGAGGCCGCCCTGCAGGCGCTCAACGAGACGCTGGAGGTGCGCATCGCCGAGCGGACCCGGGAACTCGCCGCGGCCAACGAGGCCCTCCAGGCCCAGATCGTCGAGCGAGAGCGGGCGGAGGACGCCCTGCGCCTCGCCCAGCGCCTGGACGCGGTCGGCCAGCTCACGAGCGGCGTCGCGCACGACTTCAACAACCTGCTGACGGTGATCGCCGGCAACATCGAGTTCCTCGAGAGGGTCGTCTCCGACACCCGCTCGAAGCGCCGCCTCGCCATGATGCGCGGGGCCGCCGAGCGCGGCGCCCGGCTCACCGCGCAGCTCCTCGCCTTCTCCCGGCGCCAGCGCCTGGAGCCGACGCCGGTCAGCCTCAACCAGACGGTCGCGTCGATGCGCGACCTGCTGCAGAGCTCGATCGGCGGCGCGGTCCGCATCGAGACGACCCTTCAGCCCGACCTGTGGCCGGCCCTGGTCGACGCCACCCAGATCGAGCTCGTGATCCTGAACCTCGCCATCAACGCCCGCGACGCGATGGCGGTGGGCGGCCGGCTCGCCATCGAGACCGCCAATGTCAGCGTCACCGGGGCGCCGACGCGGCCCGAGCAGCCGGCGCCCGGCGCCTACGTCATGGTCGCGGTGAGCGACACCGGCACCGGGATGACGCCGGACGTGCTGGCGCGGGTGTTCGAGCCGTTCTTCACCACCAAGGAGGTCGGCAAGGGGTCGGGTCTCGGGCTCGCCCAGGTCTACGGCTTCGTCAAGCAGTCCGGCGGCGGCATCCGCATCGACACGGTCGCGGGCGAGGGCACCTCGATCAAGGTCTACCTGCCCCGGGCCGCGGAGCCCGAGGGCGCCGTGCCCCGCCTGCCGGTCGCGGCCGAGGCCGCGCGGGCGCACCCGCCCGGAGGCGGCCCCCGGCTCCTGGTGGTCGACGACGACGCCGAGGTGCGCGAGGTGACGACGACCCGCCTGATCGAGGCCGGCTACGCGGTGCGCGAGGCGGCCTCCGGCCTCCAGGCGCTGGCCGCCCTGGAGGCGGATCCGGGCGTCGACCTCATCGTGATGGACTTCGCCATGCCGGGCATGAACGGGGCCGAGACGGCCCTGGAGGTCCGGAAGCGCTGGCCGGCGCTGCCGGTCCTGTTCGTCACCGGCTTCGCCGACACCAGCGCCCTGACCAAGGCCGGCGCCGTCGGCACCGACGCGATCGTGCTGAAGCCGTTCCGCGTCGGGGAACTCGAGGGCAAGGTCGCCGCCGCCCTGGCGGCCCGCCCACCGGCGCAGCTCCGGCTGATCTCGGGCCGCGACAGGAGCGCCTGAGACGTCCTGAGGGCGTCCTCCACACGGGTCGCGGCGTTCGACGGGCCCGACTTGATCGATGCAGTTGCACAGGCCCGCGCGCTGGGGCACCGATGGCACTGCGGGCACCGTACGGCCCCTCCGCGCCGGCGCGAGGCCGCCCTGTCAGCCGGGCCCCGCGGCCGGAACGGTGGCGCCAGGCGGAGCGCTGCCCATCGCGGAGCCTGTCCCTGTCCCATGTCCGAGACCGTCAGGACCGCGGATCTGCCCTTCCTCGCGGAGGGCGGCGCGATGGGCGCGCGGGTGCGCGCCCACGACTGGTCCGGCTCGCCGCTCGGGCGGCCGGAGCGCTGGGCGCCGTGCCTGCGGGCGACGCTGAGCCTGATCCTGGGCTCGCGCTTCCCGATGTTCGTGGCGTTCGGGCCCGACCTCGTCTTCCTCTACAACGACGCCTACGCGGAGATCCTGGGCGACAAGCATCCCGCGGCGCTCGGCGCGCGCTTCCGCGACGTCTGGCCGGAGATCTGGCCCGAGATCGGGCCCCTGATCGACCGGGCGCTCGCCGGCGCGGCGACCTGGTCCGAGAACATGCCCCTGACCATGAACCGGCACGGCTACGACGAGCCGACCTGGTTCACCTTCTCGTACGCGCCGGTGCGCGACGAGGCCGGCCGGGTCGCCGGCCTGTACTGCGCCTGCACGGAGACGACCGGCCGCGTCCTGGCCGAGGCGCGGCTGCGGGAGACGGAGGCGCGGATCCGCGCGCTCGCCGACCACCTCCCGGGCGGCTACGTCTACCAGCTCGCCATGGCCCCCGACGGCGCGGACCGGCGCTTCCTCTACGTGTCGCAGGGGTTCGAGCGCATGACCGGCGTGGCGGCCGAGGCGGTCCTCGCCGACCCGGCCGTCGCCTACGACCTGATCCTGCCGGAGTACCGCGCCGGCCTCGCCGAGGCCGAGGCCGGCGCGATCCGCGACCTCGCGCATTTCGACGTCGAGGCGCCGATGCGCCGGCCGGACGGCACCCGCGTCTGGACGCGCATCATCTCGGCGCCCCGCCGCGTCGGCGACGGCCTGGTCTGGGACGGGCTGCACCTCGACGACACGGTGCGCCACCGGACCGAGGAGCAGCTGCGGGAGAGCGAGCGGCGCCTGCGGCTCGCGACCGAGTCGGCCGAGATCGGCCTCTGGGACGTCGACGTCGTCGCCGACACCCTGTTCTGGCCGGCGCGGGTCAAGGCGATGTTCGGGATCTCGGCCGACGTGCCGGTCACGATGGCCGATTACTACGCCGGCCTGCATCCCGAGGACCGGGAGGCCACGAGCGCGGCCTTCGCCTCCGCCCTCGATCCCGACCGGCGCGCCCTCTACGACGTCGAGTACCGCACCGTCGGCAAGGAGGACGGCGTCGTGCGCTGGGTCGCCGCCAAGGGGCGCGGGATCTTCGAGGGCGGGCGCTGCGTGCGGGTGATCGGTACGGCGATCGACGTCACCGCCCGCAAGCAGGCCGAGGAGGCCCTGCGCGCCAGTGAGGCGCAGTTCCGCGTCCTGTCGCAGGTGCTGCCGAACTTCGTCTGGGCGACCGACGCCGGCGGGGCGGCGGACTGGTTCAACGAGCGCGTCTACGCCTACGCGGGCCGGGAGCCCGGCACCCTCGACGGGGCGGGCTGGCGGGGGATCATCCACCCCGACGACCGGGACCGGGTCGACGAGGAATGGCGGGCGGCCGTCCGGTCGCGGGCCGACTACCAGTCCGAGTACCGCCTGCGCCGCGCCGACGGCGCCTATCGCTGGTTCCTGGCCCGGGCGCAGCCGGTCCGGGCGGCCGACGGCGCGGTCACCCGCTGGGTCGGCACCAGCACCGACATCGACGACCAGAAGCGGCTCATGGCCGAGCTCGTGCGCTTCAACGTGACCCTCGAGCAGCGCGTGGCCGAGCGCACCGCCGAGCACGACCGGGTCTGGCGCAACTCGCGCGACCTCCTGGTCGTGGTCGGGGCCGACGGCATCTTCCGCGCGGTCAACCCGGCCTGGCAGACGATCCTGGGGCACGAGCCGGCCGAGGTGGTGGGCCGCAGCTTCCTGGATTTCGTCTGGCCGGAGGATGCGGGCCCGACCCGGGAGGCCCTCGACGCCGCCGCGGCCGCGCGCGACCTGACCGATTTCGAGAACCGCTACCGGCACAAGGACGGCACCCCGCGGCTGATCTCGTGGCGCACCTCCGTCGAGGGCGCGCACGTCTACGCCTACGGCCGCGACGTCACCGCCGAGAAGGCCCAGGCCGAGGCGCTCCGGCACGCCGAGGAGGCCCTGCGGCAGTCGCAGAAGCTGGAGGCGGTGGGGCAGCTCACCGGCGGCGTCGCCCACGACTTCAACAACCTTCTGACGATCATCCGCTCGTCGGTGGACTTCCTGCGCCGTCCCGATCTGGCGGAGGAGCGCCGGTCCCGCTACCTCAACGCCGTCTCGGAGACGGTGGACCGGGCGGCCAAGCTCACCGGCCAGCTCCTCGCCTTCGCGCGGCGGCAGGCGCTGAAGCCCGAGATCCTCGACGTCGGCGCGCGGCTGCGCAGCGTGGCCGACCTGCTCGACACGGTCACGGGCGCCCGCATCGCGGTCGTGACCGAGCTGCCGGACCAGCCCTGCTTCATCCGGGTCGACCTCAGCCAGTTCGAGACCGCGCTGGTCAACATGGCGGTGAACGCCCGGGACGCCATGGACGGCGCCGGCACGCTGACCCTGCGCCTGCATTGCGGCGCGGCGCTGCCGCCGATCCGCGGCCATGCCGGCGCCCCCGGCCCGTTCGCGGCGATCGCCCTCACCGACACCGGCACCGGCATCGCGCCGGACGTCCTGACGCGGGTGTTCGAGCCGTTCTTCACCACCAAGGAGGTCGGGAAGGGCACGGGCCTCGGCCTGTCCCAGGTCTTCGGCTTCGCCAAGCAGTCCGGCGGCGACGTCGCGGTCGAGAGCGCGCCCGGCCGCGGCGCCACCTTCACGCTCTACCTGCCGCAGGTCGAGCCCGAGGCGTCCTGCGCGGCCGCCGCCGCGGAGGCGGCCGCGCTCGATCCCGGCGGCGCGGGGCAGCGCGTGCTGGTGGTGGAGGACAACATCGAGGTCGGCCGCTTCGCCACGCAGATCCTGGAGGATCTCGGCTACGCGACGACCTGGGCGGCCAATGCCGAGGAGGCGCTGGATCAGCTCGGGGCCGACGGCGCGGCCTTCGACGTCGTGTTCTCCGACGTGGTCATGCCCGGGATGGGCGGGATCGCGCTGGCCCGGCTCCTCCGGCGGCGGATGCCGCACCTGCCGGTGGTGCTGGCCTCCGGCTACAGCCACGTCCTCGCCCAGGAGGGGATCCGCGACTTCGAGCTGCTGCCCAAGCCCTACTCCGCCGACCAGGTCTCGCGCGTGCTGCGCAAGGTCGTCGGCGCGCGGCGGAGGCGGCCGAGGGGCGGGCAGCCCTGATGAGGCTGGGCGCTGCCGGGACAAGCGGAGACCTGACGCCGCAGCCGGGCGGCGACGGGCGGTCCCGGCGCCATGTTCCCGCGGGAGGTTCCGCGCGCGGGGGAGACGCCGCGCCCGCCCCCGGAGGTCCCATGGACAGGGTCATGTACGCGCTCGTCACCCTAGCGGAGGCGGTGCTCGGGATCTTCGGCGTGCGGGCGCTCTACGAGCAGCCCGCCTACACGGTCGTCGCGCGCCTCGACCGCGGGGTCGAGATCCGGTCCTACGCGCCGCGCCTCGCGGTCGAGACCGACGCGCGCGGCCAGGGCGACGGCGACGCCTTCGGGCGGCTGTTCCGCTACATCACCGGCGCGAACCGGGCGGGCGACCGCATCGCCATGACGGCGCCGGTGGAGAGCGGCGGCCGGCGCCTCGCCGCGACGGTCCCGGTGGAGCAGGACGGCACCGGCACGATGCGGTTCTTCCTGCCGCGCGCGGTGGCGGCGGCCGGGGCGCCGGCGCCGACCGGGCCGGGGGTCCGGCTGGTCGAGCTCCCGGCCGAGCGGATCGCGGCCCTGCGCTTCTCCGGCCGCCTCACCCCGGAGGCGCGGGCCGCGCAGGCGGCCATCCTCGCCGCGGTCCTGGCGGCGGCCGGCCGCGCCCCGGCCGGCGCGCCGTTCGTCATGGGGTACGACCCGCCCTTCGCGATCCCGTTCCTGCGCCGGAACGAGGTCGCCGTCCGCCTGCCGCCGCCGTGAGCCCGGGTCCGATCCTGTCGGCCGGTCTCATTGCGCAATCGTCCCGGTTAGTCCTTCACAATAGTCCCGAAGACTTGCGCCAATCTTCGTCTCTTGTTGTCTTTGTGCAACAGACCGCACCATTCACGCATTCAGGTCGTCCCCGACAGGGATTAAACAGAATGTGAATTGAGGTCCGGACCCGACCCGAGATCAGTGAGGCTCTCGCAGCCGACGAGAAGCGGCGCGTGCCTTGAATCCAGGTTGGGGGAAGATATGCGTGCCCTACGAGGCAGCTTGATCGCGTCCGCGGCGCTGTTGCCCGGTGTCGCGCAGGCTCAACAAGCCGTCACCCTCGGTGAGATCAGCGTCGTCTCGACTTCGCCGGTGGGTGCGGGTGGCGGCACGTCCAGCGGCGCCGAGAATCTCAATACCGTCGCCCAGGCCGCGCCGACCTTGCCGGTCCCGGCCGGCGGGGTGCGCCTGCGCGGCTCCGAGCAGCCGCTCAACAAGATCCCCAGCACCGTCGAGACCGTGACGGCGCGGCAGATCGAGGTCGATCAGGGCACCGACAACGTGATCGCCACGCTGGCGCGGCGGACGCCCGGGGTGAACCTCAACGACTCGCAGGGCAACGCGAACCGGGTCGACCTCAGCTACCGCGGCTTCACGGCCTCGTCGGTCCAGGGCGTGCCGCAGGGGCTGGCCGTCTACCAGAACGGCGTGCGCATCAACGAGGCCTTCGGCGACATCGTCAATTTCGACCTCATCCCCCCGCAGGCGATCCAGCGCATCGACGTCGTCACCGGCAACCCGGTCTTCGGCCTCAACGCCATCGGCGGCGCGGTCAACATCCAGATGAAGAACGGCTTCACCTGGCAGGGCACCGAGATCTCGGCCTGGGGCGGCTCGGACGCGCGCACCGCCGGCTACCTGGAGTACGGCAAGATCTCCGGTCCCTGGAGCTTCTACTTCACCGGCGACGGCCTGAACGACCGCGGCTGGCGCTACCAGAACCCGAGCACGATCGGCCGCCTCTACGCGGATCTCGGCTACCGCTCGCAGGATTCGGAATTCCACCTGATCGGGCTCGCCGCCCGCAGCTTCTACGGCGCCGCCGCCGCCACGCCGGTGGACTTCACCCATCTCGACCCGCGGGCGATCTTCACCTACCCGCAGACCCAGACGACGCAGGTCGGAACGCTCCAGCTGACCGGCCGGGTCGACATCTCACCGACCTGGGACCTCGCCGGCAACGCCTATTACCGGCGCTTCAGCGAGTTCTACGTCGACGGCAACCAGGGCAACTTCGAGAACTGCAGCAGCCGCAGCAGCTTCCGGGGCTCGCTCTGCTACCAGGACGACGCGTTCAACGTGAACGCGCCGCCCACCAGCCAGGTGGCGGCCCGCCGCGCCTACGCCAACCAGTTCGCGATCCTCGGCCTGAACAACCAGACGATCCCGTTCCTGCGGAACATCCCGTACGGCACGATCGACACGACCCTCACCGAGGCCGAATCCTACGGCGGCTCGCTCCAGGCCGCCAACCGCGACCGGATCTTCGGCCTGAACAACGCCTTCGTGGTCGGCGGCAGCGTCGACGCCTCCACCTTCGCGTTCAAATCGTCCAGCCAGCTGGGCGTCATCAACCCGAACCTGTCGATCACCGTCGACCCGAACAACCCGTACTACGGCACGATCCCGGGCCTCGGCACGCCGGACATCCGCACCCTCGGGGCGATCGGCCTCGCGCCGAGCAACGTCAGCGGCTCGACCCTGTATCTCGGCCTCTACGCCACCGACACACTGGACGTGACCGACCGGCTGTCGCTGACCGGCGGCTTCCGGCTCAACTACGCGCGCATCCAGACCCGGGACCAGACCGGCTTCGCGCCGGACGTGACCGGCGCCCACGAGTACACCAAGGTCAACCCGCTCGCGGGCCTGACCTACCAGTTCGACCCGGCGCTCAACCTCTACGGCGGCTACTCGGAATCGAACCGCGCCCCGACCCCGCTGGAGCTGTCCTGCTCCAGCCCGACCCAGCCGTGCCTGCTGCCGAACTCGCTCGTGGCCGATCCGCCGCTCAAGCAGGTCACCGGCCGGACCTACGAGGCCGGTTTCCGCGGCGTGATCCCGGCCTTCCTGTCGGGCGGCGCCCTCACCTACAAGGCCGGCGTCTACCGCACCGACCTGTCCAACGACCTCTACCAGGTCGCCGTCGCCGGCAACGCCGCCCGCGCCTACTACATCAACGTGCCCGCGACCCGGCGCCAGGGCATCGAGGTCAGCGCCGAGTACGCGGTCACGCCCGACCTGCTGATCTACGCCAACTACGCCCTGGTCGACGCGACCTTCCAGTTCAACGCGACCCTCTCGTCGCCCAACAACCCGCTGGCGAGCACCGGCGCGGCCGGCGGCGCCGCGGGCGGCGACGTGATCCCGAACGGCGGCATCCGCGTCCGGCCGGGCGACAAGATCCCGCTGATCCCCGACCACCAGATCAAGGCGGGCTTCGAGTACAGCATCACCCCGAACTGGCGCTTCGGCCTCAACGTCTCGGCCTTCTCGTCGTCCTACTACCGGGGCGACGAGTCGAACCTCAACCGCAAGCTGCCGGCCTACTACGTGATGAACCTGACGACGAAGTATCAGGTCAGCAAGAACCTAGAGATCTTCGGGCTGATCACCAACCTGACCAACAACCGCTACGCCACGTTCGGCACCTTCGCGGAGACGGGCGCGGTCGCCGGCAACCTGTCGATCAACGACCCGCGGACCACGACCCTGGCGCAGCCGCTCTCGATCTACGCCGGCCTGACCTACCGGTTCGGGGCGGATCCGGTCCCGATGGCGCCGGAGCCGATCATCCGGAAGTACTGAGCCCGTCCGAGGGGGGAACGACGGAGCGAGGGGCTGCGGGATCCGCGGCCCCTCTTCCGTTTGAGGCATCGCGTCTTCGCGCCCGGACGATGAGCCCGGACTTTCAAACCCAGATGAGTGCGGCGGCCGACCCGATCTGTATCCCTGATCGGCCATCGGCGAGGCTTGCGGGCGCTCCCGTCCCGGTCATTCCGATCCCGGAGACACCCATGCCGCGCTACTTCATCGACACCGTCGACCACGTCGCCGTCCGGGACGACGAGGGCACGGTCCTCCCGGACCGGGCCGCCCTGCGGGACCTGCTGCGCCGGACCCTGACGGCGCTCCTGCACGACGAGGGCGAGGAGACCGGGGTGAACGACTTCACCGCCCGCGCCTACGACGAGGACGGTCGCCTCGTGATGCGGGCCCGGGCCAGCTTCCACGTCGTGGACCCGTAGGGGACGCCCGGCAGGACGTCCCCGCGCCCCGGTCAGGCCGCGTCCGGCATGCGGTCGAGGAGCTTGTCGAGGGTGATCGGGTAGTCGCGCACGCGGATGCCGGTGGCGTTGTAGATCGCGTTCGCGACCGCGGCGCCGACCCCCGAGATGCCGAGCTCACCCACGCCCTTGGCCTTCATGGGTGAGGACATCGGGTCGACCTCGTCGAGGAAGATCACCTCCTGGTGCGGGATGTCGGCGTGGACCGGCACCTCGTAGCCGGCGAGGTCGTGGTTGGCGAAGAAGCCGCGCTTGGTGTCGACGGCGAGCTCCTCCATCAGGGCCGCGCCGGTGCCCATGACCATCCCGCCGATCACCTGGCTGCGGGCGGATTTGGGGTTGAGGATGCGCCCCGCCGCGCAGACCGCCAGCATCCGCCGCACCCGGACCTCGGCGGTGTCGGCATCCACCGCGACCTCGACGAAGTGGGCCCCGAAGGTCGAGACCTGCTGCGTCTTCGAGAACTTGCCGAACTCGATCGCGTCCTCGGCCACCAGTTCGCCGTCGGCGGCGGCCTGGGCCAGCGGGATGGCGCGGTTGCCGGCGCGGACCTCGCCGTCCTCGAACACCGCGTCGGTGGCATTGAAGCCGAGCTTCTGCGCGACGGCCTCCCGCAGTTTCACGCAGGCCGCGTAGACGCCCGCGGTCGACGAATTGGCGCCGAACTGGCCGCCCGAGCCCGACGAGACCGGGAAGTCCGAGTCGCCGAGCCGCGCCACGACCCGGTCGAGGGGCACGCCCATCATCTCGGCGGCGGTCTGCGCGATGATCGTGTAGCTGCCGGTGCCGATATCGGTCATGTCGGTCTCGACCGTGACCGTGCCGTCGGCCGAGAGCCGCACCCGGGCGCCCGACTTCAGCACCATGTTGTCGCGGAAGGCCGCCGCCATGCCGTGCCCGACGAGCCACTGCCCCTCCCGGACCTGGCCGGGCTTCGGGTTGCGCCTGGCCCAGCCGAACCGCTCGGCGCCGAGCTTGAGGCAGCCGACGAGGTCGCGGTGTGAGAAGCGCAGGTCCGGCTGGGTCGGGACGACCTGCGTGTCGTTGCGGATGCGGAACTCCACCGGGTCGAGGCCGAGCTTCTCCGCCATCTCGTCCATGGCGACCTCGAGCACCGCCAGCCCCGGGGCCTCGCCCGGCGCCCGCATGGCGTTGCCCTCGGGCAGGTCGAGACGGGCGAGCTTCATGGCGGTCAGGCGGTTCGCCCCCGCGTAGAGGTACTTGGTCTGGTTCACCGCCGTCTCGGGGTCGCCGTCCGGCAGGTTGCCCGACGTGCTCTCGTGCGCGATCGCCGTGATGGTGCCGTCCTGGGTCGCGCCGATCCGCACCCGCTGGATCGTGGCCGGCCGGTGCGTGGTGTTGTTGGCGATGAGCGGGCGCGTCAGCGCCACCTTCACGGGCCGCCCTGCCGCCTTCGCGGCGAGCGCCGCCAGCACCGCGTCGGCGCGCACGAACAGCTTGCCGCCGAAGCCGCCGCCGACGTAGGGCGCGTCGAGCCGGACCTTGTCCTTCGGCAGGCCGAGCATCTTGGCGAGGCTGCCGTGGCCCCAGCCGATCATCTGGTTGGCGGTCCAGAGCGTGACCCGGTCGCCGTCCCAGGCCGCCGTCGTGGCGTGCGGCTCCATCATGGCGTGGCTCTCGTCGGACGTCGTGTAGGTCGCGTCGAGCGTCACGGGCGCCTGCGCGAAGGCGCCCTCGAAATCGCCGACCCGCTCCTCGCCGTCGCCGCCGCTGCCCTCGCCGCTGTCGGCCGGGACCGGCTCGGCGGTCTTCGCCGCGGCGGCGAGGTCGAACGCACCGGCCTCGGGGGCGTAATCGACCGTCACCAGGAAGGCGGCCGCGCGGGCCTGCTCGAAGGTCTCGGCCACCACCACGGCGATCGCCTGGTGGTAGTGCTGGATCACGTCGCCGCCGAACAGGTAGGCGACGTTCATCACGCCGCGCTCGATCCGCGGCGTGTCGAGGGTGGTGACGACGGCGACGACGCCGGGCGCCTGCCGGGCCGAGGCCGTGTCGATGCTGCGCACCCGGCCCTTGGCGATGGCGGAGCCCAGCACGTAGCCGTAGGCGGCGTCGGGGGCCGCGTCGTGGCGCTCGTACGCGTAGGGCGCGGTGCCGGTGGTCTTGTACTTGCCGTCGATGCGGTCGGTGGGCCGGCCGACGACCTTGAGGCGGTCGATCGGGTTCGGGCCCGCGGCGGTGTCGAACTTCATGGCTCAGGCCCTCGCTTGGTTGAGCGCGGCGCCGAGGGTCCGCTCGGCGAGCTTCAGCTTGTAGGCGTTCTCGTGGGTGGGCGCGGCGTCGGCGAAGACCCGGTCGGTCACGGCCCGGGCGCCCTTCGGGAGATCGGCCTCGGCCGCCTCGACCCGCCAGGGCTTGTGGGCGACGCCCCCGAAGGCGACGTGGCCCGTGCCGTCCTTGCCCAGGATCGCCGCCACCGAGACCAGCGCGTAGGCGTAGGAGGCGCGGTCGCGGACCTTTCGGTAGATGTGCGTGCCGGCGACCGGCTTCGGCAGCGTCACGGCGGTGATCAGCTCGCCGGGCCCGAGGTTCGTGTCGCGCTGCGGTTCGTCGCCAGGCAGGCGGTGGAACTCGGCGATCGGGATCTTGCGCGCGGCGCCCCCGGCGTCGATCGTCTCCACGGTGGCGTCGAGGACGCGCATGGCCACCGCCATGTCGCCCGGATGCGTGGCGATGCAGGCCTCGCTGGCGCCGATCACCGCGAGTTGCCGGCTCACACCGTCGAGCGCCGAACAGCCGGAGCCCGGCTGGCGCTTATTGCAGGGCTGCGCGGTGTCGTAGAAGTACGGGCAGCGGGTCCGCTGCAGCAGGTTGCCGGCGGTGGTCGCCTTGTTGCGCAACTGTCCCGAGGCGCCGGCGAGCAGCGCGCGGGCGAGGACCCCGTAATCCTTGCGCACCCGCGGATGGGCCGCGAGGTCGGTGTTGCGCACCAGGGCGCCGATGCGCAGGCCGCCCTCTTCGGTCGGCTCGACCGCGTCGAGGCCGAGCCCGTTCACGTCGACGAGGTGGCGCGGCGTCTCGATCTGCAGCTTCATCAGGTCGAGCAGGTTGGTGCCGCCGGCGATGAATTTGGCGCCGGGCGTGGCGGCGACGGCGGCGGCCGCCTCGGCGGGCGTGCCCGGGCGCTCGTACGTGAAGGACTTCATGCGCGGCTCCCGGCGACTTCGGTGATCGCCTCGACGATGTTGGAATAGGCGCCGCAGCGGCAGAGGTTGCCGCTCATCCGCTCGCGGATCTCCGTCTCGGTCACCTGCGGGGCGGCGCCGAGATCCGCCGTGACGTGGCTCGGGATGCCGGCCCTGATCTCCTCCAAGACCGCGACGCCCGAGCAGATCTGGCCCGGCGTGCAGTAGCCGCACTGGTAGCCGTCGTGCTTGACGAAGGCCGCCTGCATCGGGTGCAGGTGGTCCGGCTGCCCGAGGCCCTCGACGGTCACGATCTCGGCGCCCTGGTGCATGATCGCCAGCGTCAGGCAGGCATTGATGCGCCGCCCGTCGACGATCATCGTGCAGGCGCCGCACTGGCCGTGATCGCAGCCCTTCTTGGACCCGGTGAGGTGCAGGTGCTCGCGCGCGGCGTCGAGCAGGCTGGTGCGGGTGTCGAGTTCGAGCGTGCGCCGCTCGCCGTTCACCGTGAACGTGACGGTGGCGAGGACCGGTGCGTCGGTCCGCGCAGGTCTGGCGCCCGGGTCCTGGGGCGCGGCTTCAACTCCCAGCATCAAGTCTCTCCGGTTCAGATTACAGAGGCGCGGACGGGATCCCGGTTTCCGGGCCCGGTGCCGACGGGCACCCCGCTCCGGCGGGACACCCGGCGGGCTCGTCCGGGACACACCAGCACCCTGGATTGGCTCCAAGGTAGAGCCCGCGCCGGCGATCGTCAGGGGGGCCGCGCGGCCGGGGCACGAATAAGGGGGCAGGCCGCGCCGGGGCGCCCAAACGAAAGGGCCGACCCGAAGGCCGGCCCCGATCGTCGCGCTGAGGCCCGGCCTACTCGGCCGCGGTCATCTCGGCGGTGTAGTGGCCGCACCAGTCCTGGGCGGCGACCACCGGCCACAGGCCCTTCGACTCGGGCGCGGGCTGGCTGACCGGCGGGTTGAAGCGGCACAGGCCGGCATCGTTCTGCGCGACGGCGCCGTTGCCCTTGTGCTCGTCGAAGAACCGGCAGGTCTCGCACTTGGCGTTCATGGTCAGGCTCCTGTGAGGCCGGCGGCCCGGGGGCCGTCCCGGCGAGGGACGAGAGCTTGGACCTTAGAAGTGATCCAATCTGCGGGGCCAACGTCGGAGGGTTCCGGCGGGTTCCCGGCCGCGGCGGCGGGGCGCTCCCGCTCAGCCGGCGGCCGCGAAGGCCGGCTCGGCCGGGGCGGTGGCCCCGGAGGCCCCGGAGGCCCCGGCGGGACCGCCGACCGCGGCGGCGTAATCGGTGATCGGGCGCGGCCTGCCGAACAGGTAGCCCTGCATCTCGCCGCAGGCCTCCTCGGTCAGGAACTTCATCTGCGCGTGGGTCTCGACGCCCTCCGCGACGACGCCCATGCCGAGGCTGCGGCCGAGGCTGAGCACGGCCCGCACGATCACGGCGGCCTGCGGCCCGGTCCCGAGCTGCGCCACGAAGGAGCGGTCGATCTTGAGCTTGTCGAACGGGAAGGCCTGGAGGGTCGCGAGCGACGCGTAGCCGGTCCCGAAATCGTCCATGCTGATCCGGATGCCGTAGCTCTTCAGGCGGCGGAGGATGCCCACGGCCCGCGCCATGTCGTTGATGATGATGCTCTCGGTGACCTCCAGCTCCAGGCGGTCCGGCGACAGGCCGGTCTCCGCCAGGATCGCCAGGACGGTCTCGGGCAGGTCCGGCTTCTGGAACTGGCGGGGCGAGAGGTTGACGGCGACCTTCAGGGGCTGCGCCCACTGCGCCGCCTCGCGGCAGGCCTCGCGCAGCACCCAGTCGCCGAGCGCCACGATCAGGCCGGTCTCCTCGGCGAGGGGCACGAACAGGTTCGGCGAGACGCTGCCGCGCACCGGGTGGGTCCAGCGCAGCAGCGCCTCGAACCCGACGAGCGCCCCCGTGTGGCCGTCGACCTGCGGCTGGTAGTGCAGGCCCAGGGTGTTGTCGTCGAGGGCCTGGCGCAGGTCGCGCTCGAGCACCCGCCGCTCCTCGGCCTCCTCGTCCATGGCGGGGGTGAAGATCCGGTACGTGCCGCGGCCCTCGGCCTTGGCCCGGTAGAGGGCGAGGTCGGCGCGGCGGTACAGGGGCTCGGCGTCGGTCCCGTGCTCGGGCGCCAGCGCGATGCCGACGCTCAGGCCGACGCCGACGCGGTGCCCGCCCACGCTGAACGGGCTGTCGAACAGCGCGATGAGGCGCTCGGCCAGGGCGCCGGCCTCGGCCGCGCCGCCGGCGGAGAGCACGGCGAACTCGTCGCCCCCGAGCCGGGCCACGGCCCCGTCCCCGGCGATTCCCCGCAGGCCGGCCGCCACGCGCCGGAGGAGCTCGTCCCCGGCCTGGTGGCCGAGGCTGTCGTTCACGCTCTTGAAGCCGTCGAGGTCGAGGTACAGGACCGCGCAGGCGCCGCCGCGCTGGACGATGTCGGCGAGGCTGCGTTCGAGGGTCTCGTGGAACAGCGCCCGGTTCGGCAGGCCGGTGAGCACGTCGTGGCGGGCGAGGCGCGCCACCTCCGCCTCCGCGGCCTTCCGCTTGGTGATGTCGGTGAAGGTCCGCACGAAGCCGCCATCCGCCAGGGGCACGGTGCGGACCTCCAGCACGAGGCCGTTCGGCCGCGCCCGCTCGTGAACCTGCGTCTGCCCGGCCTCGCCGCGCTCGATCCAGGTCCGGATCGAGCGGTCCGGGCGCCGGCGCTCGCGGCGGCTCGCCTCGTGGCGCAGCACCGCCCGGTAGCTCGGCCGCGCCTGCATCATCGCCCGCGGCAGGTCGAGGAGCGCCAGTGCCCGCTCGTTGCACACCCGCACCACGCCGCCCGCGTCGACCATGATGAGGCCCTGGTCCATGCTGTCGAGGGTGGCGTCGAGCAGCAGGGTCTTCTCGCGCAGCATGCGGCCCTGCCGGGCCAGGGCGACGTTGATCCGGCGCAGATGGTCCAGCATCAGCGTCAGCGCCGCGAAGGCCAGGATCACCGCCATCATGCCGGCGATGCCGGCGGCCAGGACGCCGCGGGCGAGGCCGAGCTGCGGGACCGCCAGGGCCGGGTCCGGCACCACGCGGGCGGCCGCCATGGCCAGGAAGTGCAGGACCGCGATGGCGAGGGTCAGGACGGTCGCGGCCGCGAGCCGGGCCCGCGCGCCCGCGCGCCCGACATGGATGGCCATGCCGGCGGCCGCGAGCCCGCAGCCCGCCGCGATCGCCGTGGCGGCCAGGGCCGGGTCCCAGGTGAAGTGCCCCGGCAGCCGCACGCCGGCGATGCCGAGGAAGTGCATGCAGGCGATGCCGATCCCGAGCGCGAGCCCGGCCCCCGCCCCGGCCCAGCGCGACGGCATGGCCCGGGCGAACAGGAACGCCACGGTGGCGGCCGCGATCGCGACGATCAGCGAGAGCAGGGTCGTGCGCGGCTCGTAGCCCAGCACCACGCCGGGATCGTAGCCCAGCATGCCGATGAAGTGCGTGCTCCAGATCCCGGCCCCGATCGAGAAGCCCGACGCCAGGAGCCAGACCGGCCCGTACCCGTCGGCGCGGACCTGGACGCGCTGCTCGAGCTTGAGGGCGACCGCGCAGGAGATCCAGCACACGCAGGCGGCCAGGGCGACCACCCAACCGGTATGTTCCTCGGTCAGGCAAGCGAACGCGCGATACATCGAGGTGCCCCGCCCATCTTCGACGGCGGGAACCTTAACCTGCGGATACTAATCAGAAGTTGCATCGCGCCCGGGCGCCGATCGGCCTCGCGATGCTGGCCCGGCTCTCACGGGCGCCGCGACGGGCCGCCCGCGCCGGTCAGCCGCGCTCGCCGCGAATCTCGACCGGCCGCGTCGCGAAATCCGTCAGGAGTTCTTGGAGCTCGTCCTCGTGGACGAGGCGCGCCGCCTCCTCGGGCGGGAACCATCGCAGCGTGCGCTGGGCCTGTTCCGGCCAGCGCTCGTGCTGGGCCTCGACCCGAAGCGGGTAGACGCGCACCATGCAGGGGAAGGCGCGGCCGTGATCGAAGCGCTTCTGGTAGTGATACCGGCCGACCGGGTTGGCGGCGATCTGCCCCTCGAGCCCCGCCTCCTCGTAGGCCTCCCGCTCGGCGGCCTGATGGGCCTTGCGGCCAGCCATCGGCCAGCCCTTCGGGATGATCCAGCGCCCCGTGTCCCGCGAGGTGATCAGCAGAACCTCGATCCGTCCGTCCGCGCCGACGCGAAACGGCAGGGCCGCCACCTGCTTGAGCGGTTTGACCTGCGCCTTCCGGAGCAGCTTCTTCAAATTCGGCCGCTTGGATGCCGTCTTCAGCGGTGACCTCGGGGATGGAGGGGGGCGGGATTTCTGATGATGCTTGTGCAAGCGACGGACTCCTCACGCTTTTACATAAGTTTAACAGGATCGCATTGCAGCCCACGCGCATTGGCACCGAGCCATGCCTGTAACGCTGTGCTCATCCCCGCCTGCCGGCTTGTCTCGGGCCGGCTTGTCGGCGAAGGCTGACGCGGCAACCGTCCACGAGGCGCGGCATGGCTGTCGAGATCGAGCGCAAGTTCATCGCGAACCCGTCGGTTCTGGCGCTGTGCCGGGCGGGGACGCCCCTGGTTCAGGGCTATCTCTTCACCGACGCGGCCAACACAATCCGGATCCGCCGGGCCGGTGAGCGCGCGCTCATCACGTGGAAGAGCCCGCGCCGCGGCGCCAGCCGGGACGAGATCGAGTTCGCCATCGCGCCGGAGGACGGCGCGGCGCTCCTCGCTACGGTGCCGCCGGACCGGCGGCTCGAGAAGACCCGCTACCGGGTCGCGCATGCCGGGGCGATGTGGGACGTCGACGTGTTCGGCGGGGAACTCGCGGGCCTGATCCTGGCCGAGATCGAACTGGAGCGCGAGGACCAGCCGATGGTGCTCCCCCCGTGGGTCGAGCGCGAGGTCACCGACGACGCGCGCTACCGCAACTCGCGGCTGGCCGCCGGACCGATGCCGGAGCGGCAGGCAGCCTAGATCCGCGCCGCGTCCGGCGGGTCCGCCCGGTTGAACATCCGGGGACACCCGCCGTTCTAACGGGATGCCCCGGACCCTGATCACCTGGACGCAGGACGAGACTGCCGGCGTGCCGCTCCCGCGCTTCGTCGGCCGGGTCGGGGCGGTCGTCGTGGGGATCTGCGCCTACGACGGATCGAGCCGGTTCTGGACTTGGTGGAGCCCGCTGGCCGAGGACATCTGGGGCCACGGCCAGGACGCCGAGGGCGCCCGGCAGGGCTGCGAGGCCTGGCTGCGCGGATGGCTCGAGAACTTCAGGCCGTTCTTCACCTGACGATTCGGGCCGCGGCGGGCCGCGGCGGACGCGACCGGGCCGTCAGCGCATGAACTGCGGAAGGCGCCGCTTCCAGCGCTCGCCGAGCCGCAGCTCGTTCGTCCGCCGTCCTGCCGTCGACCGCGGCGACGGCCCCTGACCGGTCGCTTGGCCCGTCGCCTGGCCCGTCGCGGCCGGCGGGATGCCGGCGGGCGCCTCGTCCACGGGCGGAGCCGGCAGTGGGGCGGGCGGCGCGGCCGGGCGCGGCGGCGGTGCCGTCGGCCCCTGCGGGAGCGCGTCCCGCGCGGCCGCGCGCGGCCGTCCGCGCCGCGCCCGCGGCGCCGGGACGGTCTCGGCGGCGGGTTCCGTCACGGCATCGCCGGCGGCTTCGACGACCGGCTCGACCGGGACATCGAACATCGGCATGAGGCTCGGCAGGACGCGGCGCACCGGTGCGTCCGGCACCTTCCGCTCCGGGCGCGGCGCCGGCGCCGCCTGGGGGGCGGGCGCGGGCGCGGGCGGCTCGAGGGCAGCCTGCGCCAGTTCTGGCCACAGGATCTTGTCCGGGCGCGGTCGCGCCTCGGTGGCAGTCAGCGTTGTGCGGGCCGAACGAGTCTGCTTGACTTCGACCATGAACGGTCGCGCGCTGCGGCGCTTCATGTAAGATGATCCTCGGAAGCATTCGAGCCCGCACTTCGGCGGCACGAACACACCGAGGTTAAGCCTGATCTCGGCCGTTGTCCAGAAAGACGACGTCGTACTGGTCGAATTTCTCTTTAGTCGAGATCGGCCGCGGTCCTTTCCAGGCCTCGGGTCGTGAAACGGAAGTCGTGTACGCCCGAGCACCGCCCGGGCACGGGGTGATCTGTTGCGGGACGGGCGCCGCGCGATCAGGTCTCTCGCGATCAGGCGGCCCGCGCCTGCCCGTGTGCCTGCCCGTGTGCCGGGTGGCGCCGCAGGGGACCGGGCGCTCCGAACAGGGACTGGTACAGCGCGGCCGGCGTCCGGGCCTCGCCGCTGCCGTCCGTGATCGTCACCTCGGCCATGCCGGCCGCGATCAGGCTCATGCCCTGATCCAGGGCGGTCAGGACCGAGGCGTGCTGGTAGGCGAACCGGCGCGCGGACAGGCGTGCGGTGACGGTGAAATGCATGACGACGATCCCGGAAATCCGAATCCCGCCGGGGTTCGGACGGCAACGGCGCGCGCGCGGCACGCTCGGGTGAGGACGGGGCTCCGGCAACGCCGCTGCCGGCATCCGGTCCCGCACCTGCTCGCCGCCAATAAAGTCGTTATCTTGACGAAAGCTTGTTCGTCCCCGCTTTGCACGGAAAAAGGCCGATCACTGTCGGTGCGGCTCCAGTGTTTGCCGCCGCTCCGCCGCGGTCAAGCTTCAGTTCAGGAGCCGGCGCCGCTCGGCGACCTGCCGCCGGGCCAGCCGCCGCCCCAGCGCCATCAGCAGCGCGTCCGCCTCGGCCTTCAGGGCCGGATCGCCCAGCGCCGCGAGGGCCCGCTGCGCGGCGAGGGCGTGCTCGACCGCCCGGTCCAGGGGCGTCTCGCCGGTGCCGGGCGCGGCCGCGCCGCCGGTCTCCTCGCCCGCGCGCAGCGCTGTAATGTCCACGAGGATCCCGCGCCCGCCCGTCGGCCGGCCGTCACGGTCGCTGGTGAAGCGGCCGCGCGCCAGGACCCAGCGCGTCCGGCCGTCGACGGAGATCACCCGGTACTCGGCGACGTAGGAGCTCCCCGCCGCGACGCTGCGGCGGACCAAGCCGACGACGCGGTCGCGGTCGTCGGCGTGGATGGCCGCCTCGTAGTGTGCCATCGGGATCCCGGCTTCCGCCTCGGTCGGGTCGACCTTGAACAGGAGCGCCACCAGGGCGTCGACCCGCACGCGGTCCGTCGCGGGATCCCACGCCCAGTGCCCGATCATGTCGGCGGAATCGAGCGCGATCTGGAAGGCTTCGATGCAGGTCTGACCGACGGGCGCGCGGGTCTTGGGCATGGCGATGGGCGTGTGCGGTTCCGAGCCGGTCGGTCTACGGGGACGGTAGCTGCAACCTCAAGAGTTCTTTGACGCATTTATGCAACTGTTGCGTGCTGGCCACTCGCGTGCCGATGGTCTTCTGTATTATGAATGCTCAAGCCAGCCCGCGCGCCAGAGCCTGACCGCCGATGGGATCGAAATCACCTGTCCGGGGCAGATCCTCCGGGGATGCGGCGCCGGAGGACGACCTGTTCCAGCGCTCCGCCCCGCCGCACGCGCCGGGGGCCGGGCGGCTGCTGCAGCGGATCGCCGAGGCGCTGCAGGTTCCGGCCGCCTCCCTGTACGGCCCGCAGGGTGCGGAGCGCGGCGCCGCCGTCGCCGGCGGGCGTGCCGACGAGGCCGACGCCCTGCTGCACGCCTACAGGCGCATCGATGATCCCGAGCTTCGCCGCCGCGTCCTGACCCTCGTGCAGGATCTGGCGGCGGCACGCTGACCGGCGCGCCCGTGACGCGCCCGTGACGCGCTTGGCCCGCCACGTGCTAACCTCTGCGGGACTGCAACGCTTGGGCGAGTCGGCATGCTGAACAGACGATCCTTCATGGCCCTGTCGGGCGCCGCCCTCGCGGCACCGGCCCTGGCGCAGGGCGGCGCCGCCCGGACGCTCAAGTTCATCCCGCAGGCCGACCTGACGGTGCTCGATCCGATCTGGACGACCGCCTACGTCACCCGGAACCACGGGCTCGCCGTCTTCGACACGCTCTACGGCACCGATGCCGGCTACGCCGCCCAGCCGCAGATGGTGGCGGGCCACACGGTGGAGAACGACGGCAAGCTGTGGCGCCTCACCCTGCGGCCCGGGCTGACCTTCCACGACGGCAGCCCGGTGCTGGCCCGCGACTGCGTCGCGAGCGTCGCGCGCTGGGGCAAGCGCGACGCGATGGGCCAGACCCTCATGGCCTACACGGACGAGCTCTCGGCCCCGGACGACCGGACGATCCAGTTCCGGCTGAAGAAGCCCTTCGCGCTCCTGCCGGACGCGCTGGGCAAGGTCGGCTCCTCGATCTGCGCCATCATGCCGGAGCGTCTCGCCAGGACCGACCCGTTCACGCAGGTGACCGAGATGGTCGGCAGCGGCCCGTTCCGCTTCAAGGCGGACGAGCGCGTGGTCGGCGCCCGGGTGGTCTACGAGCGCTTTGCCGGCTACGTCCCCCGCGAGGGCGGCGAGCCGCAATGGACCTCGGGCCCGAAGCGCGCCTTCGTCGACCGGGTCGAGTGGCACGTCATCCCCGATCAGGCCACCGCCGCCTCGGCCATGCAGACGGGCGAGATGGACTGGTGGGAGCAGCCGCCGGCCGATCTCGTCCCGACCCTCGGCGGCCTGACGACGCGGATCACCGATCCGACCGGCCTGATCGGCTGCCTGCGGATGAACCAGCTCCAGCCGCCCTTCGACAATCCGGCGATCCGGCAGGTGCTGCTGAAGGTCGTCGACCAGACCGACTTCATGCAGGCGGTGACCGGGACCGATCCCAAGCTGATCCACGTGCCGACCGGCTTCTTCTGCCCGGGCCTGCCCATGGCGAGCGATGTCGGCCTCGACGTCCTGACGCGCAAGCGCGACTACGCGGGCGCCAAGGCGGCGCTGGCGGCGGCGGGCTACAAGGGCGAGAAGGTGGTGCTGATGGGCGCCTCGGACTTCCCGAGCCTGAAGGCGCTCGCCGACGTGGCGGCCGACATGCTCACCCGCGCCGGCTTCAACGTCGACTATCAGGTCATGGACTGGGGGTCGGTGGTGCAGCGGCGCGCCAAGAAGGAGCCGGTCGCCCAGGGCGGCTGGAGCGCCTTCTGCACCTTCTGGGCCGGGCTCGACCAGGCGAATCCGGCGGTCAGCGCCTTCCTGCGCGGGACGGGCCAGAGCGCCGCGATCGGCTGGCCCACCAGCGAGAAGATCGAGGCCCTGCGGGACCAGTGGCTGGACGCCCCGGACACCGCCGCGCGCAAGCGGCTCGCGGGCGAGCTCCAGCAGCAGGCCTTCGTCGACCTGCCCTACCTGCCCCTCGGGCAGTACTTCAACCAGACCTCGTACAAGCCGTCCCTGACCGGTGTCCTCGACGGCGTGCCGGTGTTCTGGAACGTCAAGAAGGCCTGAGGGCGAGGTCTGTAGGCGGTGCGAGCGGTCGAGAGACGCCCGCGCCGCCCGTCGTTGCGGGCGCAGCGAAGCAGTCCAGCGGCACCGCGCCCGCGGATGCCGGGCTGCCCCGGGTCGCTTCGCCGCCCCCTCGACAGATCCGCGCCGTTGAAGCCCGGCGGCGCTTCCCAGCCGCGGCGGCCGCGGGTTAAGCAGGGTCGGCACAGGTCACGACCAGAGATGACCGGCCCGCGAGGAAGCCCGAGACGCCGCGCCTGCCCGCCGCCCGCCCGCGCGGCGGCGCCCGGCGCCGTCCCGCCCCGCGCGGGCCCGGCCCTGACCCGGAGACGTGACCTGGATCGACCCGGACCCCCGCGGGGGCCGGCCTGACCCCGAGACACGCCGCGAGGATAGGCCCGATGACAGGCTCCTTGGACGAGGCCGCCCTGGAACGCTCGGCGATGCGCAGGATCGGCTGGCGGCTCGTGCCGTTCCTGATCCTCGCCTACTTCGTCTCCTTCCTGGACCGCGTGAATGTCGGCTTCGCGGCGATCCAGATGAACCACGATGTCGGCCTGTCGGCGACCGTGTTCGGCTGGGGCGCCGGCATCTTCTTCCTCGGCTACTTCCTGATGGAGATCCCCAGCAACCTGATGCTGGAGCGCTTCGGGGCGCGGCTGTGGATCGCCCGGATCATGGCGACCTGGGGGCTGATCTCCGCCGCCATGGCGCTGGTGCAGGGGCCGTGGTCGTTCATCGGCCTGCGCTTCCTGCTGGGGCTCGCCGAGGCCGGCTTCTTCCCCGGCGTCATCCTCTATCTCACCTACTGGTTCCCCTCCGCCTACCGGGCGCGGATCATCGGGATCTTCATGATCTCGATCCCGATCTCGTCGTTCCTCGGCTCGCCGATCTCCGGCGCGCTGCTCAACGTGACGGGGCTCGGCCTCGCCGGCTGGCAGTGGCTGTTCATCCTCGAGGGCCTGCCGGCGGTGTTCCTGGCCGTGGCGGTGCTGTGGTTCCTGCCGGACGGGCCGCGGGACGCGGCGTGGCTGCCGGCGGCCGAGCGGGACTGGCTGGAGCGGCAGCTCCGGGCCGAGGCCGCGCGCAACACCCGCCGCGGCCAGCCCGCGAAGCCGCCGCTCTGGGACATCCTGCGCGACCGGCGGCTCGCCCTCTTCGCCGCCATCTACTTCGGCTCGACGGCGAGCAGCTACGGGCTGTCGTTCTGGACGCCGCAGATCGTCAAGAGCTTCGGCCTCGGCAACGTCGAGACCGGGCTCCTGAACAGCATCCCGTACGGGTTCGCGTCCCTCGCGATGGTCCTCTGGGGCCGGCACAGCGACCGGACCGCCGAGCGGCGCTGGCACCTCGCGCTCTCGTTCCTGATCCTCGCGCTGGGGCTCGCGGGCGGCACGGTCCTCTCGGGGCTCGGCCCGGTCGTGGCGGCGCTGACGATCGCCGCCATGGGCGTCTACATGCTCAAGGGCCCGTTCTGGGCGCTCGCGACCGAGCAGATGCCGCCCGCCACGGCGGCGGCGAGCATCGCGGCCATCAACGCGGTCGGCAATCTCGGCGGCTTCCTCGGGCCCTACCTGATCGGCGCGATCAAGGACGGGACCGGCAGCTTCACCTTGAGCCTTCTGCCCCTGGTGATCTTCGCCCTGCTCTCGGCCGCCCTGTCGCTGGTGCCGGGCCGCGCCCCGCGTCCGGACCAGGGCACGCCGCGGCCGTCGACCGTCTGAGCCCGGCCGGGCGGCGAACCGAGGCCGGGACCGGCCGGTTGGCTCCGGTACAGCCGTCGCCCGGCGCGGGGCCGATCCGGACCGGATCGGGGCCCGCGGGCCGGGCGCGGCGATGAGCGGGAGCCGGACCCATGAAGCTCGACGACGCCTTGCGGGACGCCATCCTGGCGGAGCTGACGCGCCAGGCCGAGGCGGAGGATCCCGCGCCGCAGGTCGACCTGTCGGAGCCGGGCTACGCGCGGATCTCGGGGCGGATCGACCTCGAGGCCCTGCTGATGGTGATCGCCGGCGCGGTCGCCGGCGGGCCGTGACCGAGTCGCCGCCGGGAGATCGCCGTGCCCCAGCTCAACGCCATCCTGGAGACGGCGCTGTACGTCGCGGACCTCGACCGCGCCGAGGCCTTCTACCGCGACACGATGGGATTGCGCTGCCTCTTCACCGACTTCCGCATGCGCGCCTTCGACGTCGGCGGCCGCGGCGTCCTCCTGCTCTTCCCGGAAGGCGGGTCCCTGCAGCCGATCGAGACGCCGGGCGGTCTCATCCCGCCCCATGACGGCCGCGGCCCGGCCCATATCGCGTTCTCGATCGACGCGGACGCCCTCGCGTCCTGGGAGGATCATCTCGCGGCCGCCGGCGTGGCCGTCGAGGGCCGTACCCGCTGGCCGCGGGGCGGCGTCAGCGTCTACTTCCGCGACCCGGACGGGCACCTGCTCGAGCTGGCCACTCCCGGCCTCTGGAAGGGCTACTGAGGCGGCGCCGGGCCGCGATCCGGCCGCCCGAACGGCGACGGGGCCGCCTCCTCTCGGAAGCGGCCCCGTGCGTGTTCGGTCCGCCGCGACGGTCGCGATGCGACCGTCGCGGTGTGGTCTCAGTACGAGCCGAACTTGTAGTTCAGGCCGGCGCGGACGACGGCGAACTCGTCGGAGCGGCGGCCGATGCCGCTGTAGACGACCGGGAAGTTGTTGGCGGCGTTGATGACGAACGCGCCCTGGTTGCGGGTGTTGCGGTCGAGGTTCACGTACAGGCCTTCGACCTTCAGCGTCACGGCCGAGGAGCGGAAGAAGTTCAGGAACGAGTCGGTGGGCAGGGCGTACTCGATGCCGCCGCCGACGGCCCAGCCGGTGCGGAAGCTGTCGTTGCCGGCGTAGCCGCCGAAGGAGCGGTCGGCGCTGCCCGAGCCGTAGGCGAAGCCGCCGGTGCCGTACACGAGGGTGCGGTCGAAGGCGTAGCCGAGGCGGCCGCGCACGGTGCCGAAGAAGTCGAGGCTGGAGAGGCCGCGCGGGTCGGTGAGGTAGTAGCCGGGGGCGACGGCGCCGGAGACGAAGGCGTTGTTCCGGTTGCGGCCGAAGTCGAGGTACTGGGCGTCGGCCTCGACGCCGATCACGACGCCGGAGCCCGGGGTGATCTGCCAGTTGTAGCCGATCTGGCCACCGCCGGAGAAGCCGTCCTGGCTGCGGTTGCGGAAGGAGGCGACGGTGCCGGGGGCGGCGTAGGGGAAGGGCACCGCGAAGGTGTTGCCGGTGTTGCGGTCGCTGGCGTCGAAGGCGTAGCCGGCGTTGATACCGAAGTAGGCGCCGGTCCAGGTGAAGACCGGGACGGGGGTGAACACCGGCGGCGGGGCGGCGCGGCGCGGCAGGTCGGCGGCCGAGGCGGCGCCGGTCAGGAGGGCCGTGGCGGCGCTCGCGAGAAGAAGCTTCTTGATCATCTGGTCCTCTGTCTCCCGTTGGACGGGATGTGTGCGGGGCGGACAGGACGTCAGGATGTGCCGGCGCGATAGTGCATCGTTGCAACAGCGCCGGCGGGGGTCCCGAGCCGGTGGGTCGGAAGGTGCGCTGGAGCACATCATCGCGGCCTCGTGATCCAATGGTGCGGAACTATTTCGAGACTTCTGTCACGGCGTCTCGCCGTGGCGGCCAATATGCGGTGGCCGGTTCCGCTCATCTCCGCGCGGTGACCTGCAATCTCCGCGTGGCCGCTCGCCATCGGCGGGCCGCTTGATCCAGGTTGTTGCCCGCGGTGTCGGCGCTGGCCAGGCTCGAGCGCCGGTTGATTTCGGGTGACGGCGACGTCGCGCGGCGGCCCCACACGCCCTGTTGCTCGCTGGATCGGAGTGCGCGCGCCGCGTCCGCCATGGATGAACGCTTCCTGGATCCTGCCTCGGGTCTGGCTCTGGCCTGTCGCCGTCTGGCGACCGCCTGCTCCCTGGAGGAGATGGTCGCGATCCTTCGCGAGACGGCACGGGCGATCGCCGGATCCGACGGGATCGCGGTGGTGCTGCGCGAGGGCGACGCCTCCTTCTACGCCGCCGAGGACGCCATCGAGCCGCTGTGGCGCGGCCGCAGGTTCCCGCTGACGTCGTGCATCTCGGGGCACGCGATGCTGGACGACGCCACCCTCGTGATCCCGGACATCGAGTCCGATCCCCGGGTGCCGGTCGCCCTCTACCGCCTGACCTCGATGCGCAGCCTCGTGATGGTGCCGATCGGCTCGCCCGAGCCCGTCGCCGCGCTCGGCGCCTACTGGTGCGCCTCGGTCATCCCGGACGACGCGACGGTCCGCCGGCTCGAGGCGGTGGCCCGGCACGCGGCGGCTGCCCTGGCGCGAATGCGTCCGGCGGGGTCGTAGCGGTCGGGGCCGCGCGGCCCGGCGACGGCGCCGGGATCCGGCCCGCGGCGGGATCGATCGGCCGTCCCGGCCGTTCCCCGCCTCCAGGCCCCGCACGGAAGACCCAGACCCGCCACATGAAGCGCCTCACCCTCATCGGCATCTTCGTCGTCCTGCTGCTCGCCATCGTGGCGATCGCGGCCACGTGGTCGAAGGTCACGCCCGTCAATCCGGCGGTCGCGCCGGACACCTCGGCGACGCCCAATCCCACCGGCGAGCGGAAATGAGGCCGCGGTGATCCAGCGCCCGGCACGCCGCGCCTGACCGGGGACCCGCCGGGGTCCGTCGGTCCGGAGGCGCCCGCATCCTCCGGGACGGACGGGGTCGGCCCGCACCGCGGTCCCGGCGCCCGGCGGCGCGGCGGTCCTCCGGGGAACATGCGGTGGCCACCCGCCTTCCCTACACGAGGGGCCGCGAGGCCGGTCGGGAGGGACCGATGGGACAGGATGTCGACGCCGCGCGCGAAGCCCTGGGAACGGTCCCGCCGGGCCGGCCGCTAGCCCCGGAGAAGCGGCCCGACCCGGCCGCCGGCGGCAGCGGTCCGCACGCGCCGGGACCCGTGGATCCCGGACCCGACGCGGCGCCGGAGAGCGGCGGCTACGACACCCGGCCGCCCGCGCCGCAGCCGGATAACCGGAAGGGCGGATACGGGGCCGGCTGAGGCGCTCGAATTCCCTCTACCTGCCCATCGCGTTCGCTGCCGGGACGCGCCGCTCGTCGGAGGCGTCCGCGGACGCCCGGCGGCGCTCGCCGGCATGGCCCGGGGCTGTCGCGCCGGCATCCGGATCGCCCGCGACCGGGGCGCCGAGATCCTCCGCGATCCACGCGGCGGGGCGACGGATCGCGCGCCCGGCGGCGTCCGCGCGGCGCGGGAAAATCTCGAGATATTCGTCGAGTCTTCGTTCTATATTTACGCTGTTTAAACCCTTGCCGCGCCCAAACCGTAGGAACGTAAATCGCTTGCTGAAAGTCCGATCATGAATGAGACCTTCGATGAGACTTCCAACACCTTGGCCGCGATGACCGCCGAGCTTGTCGCCGCCTACGTGTCGAACAATCCGGTGCCGGCCGCGGAACTGCCGGCGCTGATCGTGCGGGTGCACGGCGCGATCAGCGGGCTCGTCGCCGGGACGCCGACGGCGGCCGGCGCGGCTCCGCAGGTCGAGGTCGAGAAGCCGAGCGCGACCCAGATCCGCAAGTCGGTCCGGCACGACGGGATCGTCAGCTTCATCGACGGCAAGCTCTACAAGACGCTGAAGCGCCATCTGGCCAGCCACGGCCTGGACCCGCGCAGCTACCGCGACAGCTACGGCCTGCCGACCGACTATCCGATGGTCGCCCCCGGCTACGCCGAGCAGCGCTCCGCCCTCGCCAAGGCGATCGGCCTGGGCCAGCCCGGCGCCATGGCGCGGCGCGGCGGCTCGGACCGCTGATCCCCGACAGGCCTGTCGCCGCCCGGCGGCGACACCGCCGCCGGCGCGGACCGCCGCGCGGGCGCCGGTGAGCGCCGGTGAGCGCCGGTGAGCGCTCAATCCCCCGGGCCTCCGTGGCGCCGCCCCGGACCTCCGCTCGTCTCGGTGCGGCCGCGGGCGTAGCCCAGGGATACCAGACCCCCCTGCCGGGCGAGGCGCCGCTCCAGCGCCTCGAGATCGACCAGCGCGTCCGCGATGGCGGCGACGAGGGCGGTCCACGCGTCGCCCCGCGCCGCCCGACGATAGGCGACGGCGATCATCTCGGCCTCCCTGAGACGAATCTCCGCAGGGGCCGCGTCGGGATCAGGGTGCTTCGCCGCTCGAATCCGTATAGAACATATCACGAACAAAGCGCATCGATGCGGCGGGTTCAATCGCCGATGCGCCCTGTTTCCGGATCGCGGTGGAGTGCTGTGGATTGATCGAGAGAAGCGCAATGCCGACGCGGCTTTACCGTTTCCACTGCACGGACGGCCACGAGCTGGTGACCGACCTGCGCGGCAGCCGGTTTCCCAACGCGGCGCAGGTGCGCGCCCACGCCGAACGGGTCGCGCTCGCGCTGATGGAGCGGGTCGTGGAACGGTTCGACTGGTCGGGCTGGCAGGTCGAGGTCTACGACGCCAAGGGGCGCCGGGTCTGGATCCGGGCCTTCCCGGACGTGAGCGTCGACAGGCGTGCCGCCTGAGACCGGCGGCCGCGCAGTAGGAGAAGCAGATGGCGTTCAAGCCGAAATCCGCCGCCGAGACCAAGGCGCGCGATCTGGGGCTCGCCCTGGCCCGGATCGCCGAGGAGGCGGGCCTGCCGGCCCATATCGGCGTCGACCGCTTGCGGCGCGCCAGTCCCCGGCTGACCCCGCTGGCGGTGGGTCAGATGGTGCGCCGGGAGCGGGACACCGTGGAGGCGACCCTGGCCGAGCGCGGCCTGACGCTCGTCGACTATTCCGATCAGGGACCGGGTCGCGGGATGGAGTTCGTCATCGACGCGGCGGCCTGAGCGGCGCGGTCAGGCCGTCGCCGGGCGGCTCCGCAGAAGGCGGCCGATCAGGCGGAACGGCAGGAGCGGCAGCTTGAACAGCGCCGTGACCACCAGCACCGCCACGACGGTGAGAAGCGCGAGAACAGAGTTCATCATGCGCGTCGGACTCCCATGACCGGCTCGCCCCTCGGGCCGGGAACGCTACGAGGCGCCCGGAACACGGCGAGACTATGAACGCGCGGGAGCCATTCGGTCGCAGCCGTCCATGCGCGCGGGGCCTGGGATACCGGGCTCCGTTCGGGCGGTTCCATCCGGCAGGCCTGCCGGGGGCGGGCCCGCATCGGGCGGAGAGGAGTTCGGTATGCGCACGCGTCTCGCCGCAGGATTGGCCACGCTCGCGGTCGCGACCCTGCTGTCGGTGACCGGGCCGTCCGCGGCCCCGGTTCAGGCACGGGGACAGGTGAACGTGCGCTACGCCGCGCCGGACCGGTTCACCGATGCCGAGAACCGCTTCGGCTCCGGGCAGCCGCTCCGGGTCACGCTGGCCGAGTTGACCCGGATCTTCACGGATCTCGGCGCGGCGCGGCTCCGCCCGGATGAGCGCCTCGACATCACCGTGCTCGACGTCGACCTCGCCGGCTTCGACCGGCCCGGCTTCGCGACCCCGACCGGCCTGCGGGTCGTGACGGACGCCACGCCGCCGCGGATCCGCCTCGCCTACAGCCTGCGTCGCGGCGGTCGCGTCGTCGCGCAGGGCGAGGACACGGTGACGGACATCAACTTCCTGCTGACGTCTAACCCGCGCTTCTCCACCGGCGGCCTCTACTACGAGCGGCAGATCCTGCGCGACTGGTTCGCCCGGCGCTTTCCGGAGCCCGCGGGCCGCGGCTAGAGGCCCTCGGCCGGCCCGACGACATCCTCGGTGAGGGGGCCGGACCGGCACCGGGCTGGCACCGGTCCCCGGCCGGAGGAGCCCGGCGGGGCCGCGGCCGTCCATGGCGGCGCCCGGGCCGGATCGGTCCGGCGGCCCGGAACAGCGCCCGGCCCCCCGGGTTCGCCGGGCATCGCGGACACAGGAGGCGACGATGTCGGGACCCGACAGCCTGAAAGAGGTCTATCTCGACGAGATGCAGGATCTCTGGTCGGCGAACGACCAGATGGTCCGGGCCGTGCAGGAACTCGGCGGCCAGGTCAGCGACGCCAACCTGAAGCGGATGCTCGACCGCTCCGTGGACGGGATCCGGAAGCACACCGACGTGCTGAAGAGCCTGATCCGGGCCAATGGCGGCGAGCCCCGACCGGAGCCCTGCAAGGGCATGGAGGGCCTCGTCGCCGAGGCGCTGAAGCACGGGATCAAGGCGGCCTCGCCCGACCCCCGTCTGCGCGACGTGGCGATCATCGCGCAGTATCAGCGCATGTCGCATTACGGCCTCGCCGGCTTCGGCTCGGCGGCCGCCTACGCCAAGGCCCTCGGCCGCACCGACGACGCGTCCAAGCTGAAGCAGGCGGTGGACGAGATCTACGAGGGCGACGCGGCCGCGAGCCAGCTCGCCGAGGCGGTGGAGCGCGCCGCGGCCTGAGGAGGCTGCGGGGCGCGGGATTCGGTCATCCGAACTCGGCGGGCCGGGTCGGCACCGACCGGTCCCCTACCGGGCACGGGGGCGGTGTAGTAGCCTGGGCGTGACCCGCCCGCCGGGACGGCCACTCGGCAGGTCGCGGAACGGGCTTCCGCATCCGCGCTGCGCTCGCCCGAGCTGGAGCCTCACGAGTCGGTCACCGCATGAGCGAGGCCTGCATCTTCTCGGCCGGCTGCAGCGAACTCGCCGACCTCGTCCGGACCTACGACTGGGCGGAGACGCCGCTCGGTCCCATCGCCGGCTGGCCGCGGAGCCTGGTCTTCGCGGTCAGCACGCTGCTGCAATCGCCGGTGCCGATCGTGCTGCTCTGGGGCGAGGACGGCATCATGATCTACAACGATGCCTATTCGAGCTTCGCGGGCGGGCGCCATCCCGCGCTCCTCGGCTCCAAGGTGCGCGAGGGCTGGCCGGAGGTCGCCGACTTCAACGACAACGTCATGCGCGTCGGCCTGGCCGGCGGGACGCTGTCGTACAAGGACCAGGAACTCACCCTGCACCGCTACGGCCGGCCCGAGCGGGTCTGGATGAATCTCGACTATTCGCCGGTCTTCGGCGAGGACGGGCGCCCCGCCGGCGTCATCGCCATCGTGGTCGAGAGCACCGAGCGCGTGCTGGCCGAGCGCCGCCTGCGCGCGAGCGAGGAGCTGTTCCGCACCCTCGCCCAGGGCATTCCGCAACTCGTCTGGCGCGCCGCGATCGACGGAGCCTGCATCTGGTCGAGCCCGCAATGGCAGGCCTATACCGGGCAGACCGACGCGACGAGCCTCGGCTGGGGCTGGCTGGAGGCGGTCCATCCGGGCGATGAGGCGGTCGCCGAGGCCGCGTGGCGCGAGGCGCCGGTGAGCGGCCACCTCTCCTTCGAGCACCGGCTCCGCAACGCGGCCGAGGACCGCTTCTGCTGGTTCCAGACCCGGGCCGCGCCGGTCCGCGACGCGCAGGGCCGGATCGTCGAGTGGCTCGGCACCTCGACCGACATCGACGATCTGCGCCAGCTTCAGGAGCGGCAGCAGGTCATGGTCGCCGAATTGCAGCACCGGACCCGCAACCTGCTCGGCGTCGTGCGCTCCATCGCCAAGCAGACGATGGCCCAGACCGGGCCCGGCGAGACGTTCCGGCAGCGGTTCAACGACCGCCTGTCCGCCCTGTCCCGGGTTCAGGGCCTCCTCTCGCGCTCCGACCAGGAGCCGATCACGCTCCGCTCCCTGATCGAGACGGAACTCGCCGCCCTCGATGCTCCGGCCATGCAGGCGCGCATCCGGCTCCACGGGCCGGTGGTGCGGCTGCGCAAGGCGACGGTGCAGACCTTCGCGCTGGCCCTGCACGAGCTCGCCACCAACGCGCTGAAATACGGCGCGCTCACCACCGCGCACGGGCGCCTGAGCGTGACGTGGCGGACCTACAGGGCGGACGATGGCGGCGGCCGGCTGCTGGTGGAATGGGTGGAGGAAGGCCTCGTCCGCGGACCGGAGCTGGCGGACGCGGTGCCGCGGGGCGGCTACGGGCGGGAGCTGATCGAGCACGCCCTGCCCTACGCTCTGAAGGCGACGACCAGCTACGAACTCGGCGCAACGGCGCTACATTGCTCGATCAACATCCCGCTCCCCGAGGGAGAAGCCGCAGGCAGCCCCGCATGACTCCGAAACCACGCGCGCTGGCCGGCAGGCGGGTCCTGCTGGTCGAGGACGATTACTTCATCGCCGTCGATCTCAAGTCCGGCTTCGAGGAGGGCGGCGCCCAGGTCCTGGGCCCTGTCGCCAGCGTCGACGAGGCGCTGGCGCTGATCGCCGGCACGTCCGAGATCGACGCCGCGGTCCTGGACATCAACCTGCAGGACGAGCTCGTCTACCCCGTGGCCGACGCGCTGCGCGCGCGCGGCGTGCCCTTCCTGTTCGCGACCGGCTACGACCCGGTCGCCGTACCGTCGCTCCACGGCGCCGTGGCCCTCTGCCAGAAGCCGATCGACCCGCAGATCGTCGCGCGCGCCCTGTTCGGCTGAGATGACCGGTCCCGCCGGCGGTGTGAGGTCGGCGACGCGCCGGATGTTTCCCGTGAAACATCGTCGCAGGCACATCGTCCTGCGCTGCCGCCCGTGCGGATCGCGGGGGCGCTGACCCCGATCCCGCGGTGACGTCACGGGCGGGGTGGCGGCCGTCAGCGATCCCCGAAGAGGCGCACGATCGCGCCGGCGAGCAGCCACAGGCCCCGCAGGAGCCACCAGAGCAGCCGGCCGACCTGGACCAGCAGCTCGACGGCTTCGAGACCGTCGACCAACCGACGGAAGAGGCCGGGCCGGCGGGACGCCGGCTCGGCCTCGATCGGCGGCTCATCCCGGCCGTCTTTCCCGCCCATGCACGCCTCCGGAGCCCGGCACCGGCCGGGGATGGGCGGCGCCGTTCCTCACCACGCGGCCTGGAGGCCGGCGGTGAACACCTGCGCGGTGGCGCCCGGGCGGACGTCGCCCGTGTAGCCTACCGACAGCTGCACGCCCTCGGCGACCGCGCCCGTCAGGCTCACCCCGAGGACCGCGCCGTCCCGCCCCAGCGCGCTCGTCCGGCTCAGGAACCCCGCCCCGAACAGGTTCGACCGGACCAGCGCCGCCGTGTCGGCCAGCTCGTGCGCCCAGTACGCCCGGCCCTCCAGCCGCAGGTCCGGGACGCCCGCGAACGCCCAGCTCGTCACGCGCCCGCCGACCAGGCTGCGCGCCGCGTCGAGATCCGCCACCGCGAACCCCTGGCCGCCGAAGCCCTGGTTGACCAGACCGCCCCGCTCGGACACCCGGCCCCGCGTCAGCCGATCGTAGCTGAAGCCCACCTCCGGGACGAGGTCGACGGGCAGGCCCACCGCCAGCGTGTAGCCGGCAAAGCCCGACACCCCGCCGTTCCAGCCCGACGACAGCCCGCTCGCCTGCGACACCGCCGTGCCCAGCGCCACCGTCCGGTCGACCCGGCCGTCGGCGTACGACACCCCCGCCGTGCCGCGCAGCACCACGGCGCCGAGCCGCGTGCTGGCGTACAGCGTGCCGCCGTAGCTGTCGGTGGTGAACCGGCCCAGCCCCGCGCCCCGCGACGTGCCGCCCTCGCGCAGGTAGCTGAACGCCGCGCCCACCTGGGTGTCCGCCCCGACCTGACGGTCGACGCCCATCAGCAGCCCGCCCGCGTCGAACCCGGCGCCCGTGGCCGCCCGGTCGCCAGCGCGCGCGCCGAACCCGTACAGCGCGTCGGCCCAGACCCGGCCCTCGCCCACCGCCAGCGGCGCCGCCGCCGCCCCGGCGCCGCCGCGCACCTGCAGCGCCGTCCGGTTCGGGCCCGGGCCCGGATCGCCCGCGCTGAACGCGCCCGCGCCGCCGCCCAGGCCGCGCTGGTGCCGGTCGATCGTGTCGGAGAGCAGCCGGCGCGCGGCGAGGTCGGTCATCACCGCGTCGCCGTAGCTCTGGCCCGACAGGCTCGCCAGGCCGCCCGGCAGGGTCGCCGGGTCGGCCGCGTAGAGCGGGTCGTACACCCGCGCCCGCGCCGCGTCCGGCCGCGTGCCGGCGGCCGGGCGGGCGAGGTCCAGCGCCGCGCCCACGGCCCGGGCGTTGCCGGTCTGGGCGAGGCCGAGCCCGGCGAGGTTGCCGTAGGCGGCGGGGGTGACCACGAGGTCGAGGCCGGTGGCGGCGTAGAGCGCGTCGAAGCGCGTGCCCGCCGGCAGGCCCGCCGCCGGCTGGGCGAGCCCGGTGAACGAGCCCGACAGCCCGGCTTGCGCGGTGAGCACGCCGAAGCGCTGGCCGAGCGCGGGGGTGAAGCTGTTGCCCGCGTTGCCGGTGATGCCGCGCAGCTCCGGCACCAGGGTGCCGCTGGCCGAGACCGTGCCGGTCGGGCCGAGCGCCAGGAGGCGGGCGTAGCTGCCGGCGCCGGTGCCGGTGCCCGGGCCGTCGATGTCGAGGCCGAGGCTGCTGCCGGGGTTGAACGCCACCGGGCCGAGGACGGTGAGCGTGCCGGGGGAGTTGCCCGGCCGCAGGGCGCCGGCGACCGTGACCGGGGCCGCGATGGTGCCGATGCCGCGCAGGGTGCCGGCGGCCGCGACGGTGACCGGCGAGGCCCAGAGCCCGTTGAGCGACAGCGTGCCGGCCTGGACGGTGGTCGGGCCGGAGAACAGGCCGAGGCCGGTGAGCGTGAGCGTTCCGGGGCCGGCCTTAGTCAGGCTGGTCGGACTGGCGGTCTCCAGGATGGCGCCGGCGTAGGTGGAGGCGGCCGCGTTGGAGACCGTGAGGGCGCCGTTGCCGAGGACCGCGGAGGCCGGACCCGCGAGGTCGGTGAGCGTGAAGGCGGTGCCGCCGAGGTCGAGGGCGCCGGTGTTGGTCAGGCTGGTGAGCCCGGCGAGCGGGCCGGTGATCTGCACGAGGCCGGTGTTGGTGAGCGTGCCGTTGAACTGTCCGGACAGGCGGGCGACGCCGGTGTTGGTCAGGTCTGTGGTGAGGGTGCCGTCGCTGGCGACGAGGCCGGCATTGCTGAGGCCGCCGGAGGCGGTGAGGCTGGCGGTCTGGGCGACGGCGACGAGGCCGGCATTGGCGAGGGGGCCGGCGAGGCTGTAGCTGCCGCCGCCCGTGACGGCGAGGGTCGCGCCGGCGGCGTTGGCGAAGGTGCCGGCGCTGGTGACGGTCCCGGACACGGCGAGCAGGCCGGCATTGTTGGCGATAGCGCCGTCGATGCGGCCGGCGCTGGCGAGCACGGTGCCGGCATTGGTCAGGCCGCCGCTGATGGTGCCGCTGGTGGCGAGCGTGCCGGTGTTGGTCACGCCGCCGCCGATAGCGCCGGTGTTGAGCGCCAAGCCGGCATTGGCGACTCCGCCGGAGACGGTGCCGGTGTTGATCAGGAGGCCGGCATTGCTGACGGTACTCTGGGTCCATCCGGCGTTGATGTAGGTGCCGGCGCCCTGGACAGAGACCGGCGAGGTCAAGCTGCCGGTGGCAGACAGGAACAGGGTACCGCCGGCGACGGTGGTCGGTCCGGCATAGGTGTCCCTACCGGCGAGTTCGAGGGTACCGAGGCCGACTTTGGTCAGGCCGCCGACTCCGGAGATGTCGTTGGCGAAGCGGCCGTAATAGGCCTGTCCGTTGTAGGTAGTGTTGACCGTCCAGTCGGAGGTGAACTGGCCAGGCCCGTCGATGGCCTTGCCGAGGTTGAGCAGGCCCCAGCCGTAGACATCGTTCGGCCGATCCGCGGGTCCGTCACCGAGATGGGTGGCGGTGGTGAACATCGTCTGGGCAATCTGCGGCGCGGTCAGGAACGGGAATGCCTGACGCAGAACAGCGGCCGCACCCGCCACGTACGGCGCCGCATACGATGTACCATCGTCCGATGCAAAAATTCCTCCGGGCTTTGTCGAAACGACATCTACTCCAGGAGCAGAGATACACCAATCCGCTGCAACGCCGCAGAAATTACTAAATGAAGCTATATGACGCTGCTCGTCAACAGCAACTACTGCTACAATGTATCCGGAAACGCTTGAGAAATCGATTTCACTCTGATCAATCTTGGTCAGATTAGGGTTTAGATTTTCGACATATCTAATATTTCCATATTGATCTATCTCGTTTCGGGGGTTAATACCTATTGCTTCATTGTAAAATTGATAGACACCACTTGTAGAATTAGCTGGTTTAATATAGGGTAGAATGGCCGAATCGCTGGGACTCTGTGCTGAGTTGGGCTGAAGAGATCGGTCGTTACCGGCAGCAAATATAAACAGCATATCCTTTGAGGCGCCTCTCTGTATTGCCTCATATTGCACCAATTGGTCAGAGTAATTGTACATTTGATTCGGAACAGGTTCGATTATATTTTTAAAATTAAAACCATAGCTCCCATTTAGAACACGCGCGCCATTTTGAGTTGCGTAGTCGATGGCGGCCGTAACTTCAGTTGCGGTTTGTGAGTTGCGGATGAATAGTAATCTGCTGTCGAATGCGACGCCCATCATCCCTGCGTTGTTGCGTGCAGCCGCGATTATACCAGACACGAACGTGCCATGCCCGATAGCATCGTCAGTAAGATCAAGTGAAATTTGCCCACCGGCAATCGATCGAGAAAGCGAAGACAGCTGCCCCAAAAATTCGGGATGGTATCGATCGATGCCGCTGTCGATGACAGCAACCGTTACGCCGAGACCGGTGAAGCCGCGTGCATACGCGGTCGCAGCATTGATTGCTCCCAAGCCCCAACCGCGCCTGTATTCGGGCGTGTCGAACTGCGCCGCGGTCAGGGGAACGCCAAAGGCATCGAACGTCGAAGGCGAGCGCGCCGGCACGGTCTGCGCCGCCACAGGTCCGAGCGCGAGCGCGAGCGTCGCGAGCGAGCTGCCGACCAGCAATCCCAGGCGCACGGCACCGCGCCGCCGCGTTCCGCCGCCCGCGCCCGTGCTCGGATCACAGGATCCGGTCGTGTTCTCTACGTCGCTATACTTCTGAATCACTGAAATGACCCCCGCCATGTCCGTTTCGGACTTTGCGAGGGGCATAGAAAACGCGACCTTAACGGACTATCGCAGGGCTGCCACAGTCGGGGCCGCGCGCGACATTCTGGTACGGCAAACCCCCATTCTGGGACGGAAGGAACCGTCCGGCGGCTCGCGTGTCAGGATTGATCCGAAAGCTGCGCCCGCGGCGCCCCGATCCGGCGGCCCCCGCGTCGAATCGCACGCCGCCGCGACAAACGACAGTGTACAGCCGCTCAGGTCGGCGGGAGACAGGGGGACTGTCCGGGTGGACACGGCTAACGTGCGGGATGACCGGACCGCGTTGCCACGCGTCAACTTGGGGCAGGCCCTCGTTCTTCATCGGTCGTGCTCACAGCAGGTGTCAGGCTCTACGTATGTCTTCCGAAGAGAGAAACCGGGACCCGGACGCGGCACCGGCCGGGGGTGAGGCGCCGGGCGGCGAGGTCGCCTGCCTGCGGTTCGAGCCGCCGGAGGATCGAGAGGCGCTCGGCCGGGCGTGGCAGGATCACCTCGCGCCGATCTTCGACGTGAGCTTCCGCCCGGAGACCGACCTCACCGTCCCGATCGCGATGCGCAGCTACCACCTCGGCGACCTGCTGGTCGGCGACGTTGTGGCGCCGGCCCACACCCTCGTGCGGACCCGGGAGATGATCGGCCAGCAGGGCCTCGACCACATCCTGCTGCAGTTCTACCGGCGGGGGCAGAGCCGCGTGGAGACCGATCAGGGCACCGGGCCCGTGAACGAGGTCCAGTGCATCGTCTTCGACCTCGCCCAGCCCGTGCGCATCGTGGCGGGCGCCGTCGACGCCACGAACGTCGTGATCCCCCGCGCCCTGCTGGAGAAGCAGGGCTGCCACCCCGACGCCCTGCACGGCCGCCCCCTCGACCACGACGGCGACCCGTTCGGGCGGCTGGTCCACAACTTCGTCGCCAACGTGGTCGCCTGCGGCGACCTCCTCGACCGCCGCGAGGCCCTGGCGGCCTCGACGGCGATCACCCAGCTCTGCGCCAGCTGGCTGCGCGGGCAGGAGGAGGGGCGCCCCGCGCAGCACCAGGACGTCCGGATCCGGGTCCGCCGCCTGGTCGAGGCGGAGCTCGGCAACCCGAAGCTGACGCCCGCCCTGATCGCGACGCGGCTCGGCCTGTCGCGCTCGACCCTGTACCGGCTGTTCGCCCCCAACGGCATCGTGGCGTATATCCGCGACCGCCGCCTCATGGCGGCGATGCGGATGCTCGTGCGCGACGATGCCCCCAAACCCCTGCGCGTCTCGCAGGTCGCCTTCGCGGTCGGCTTCTCGGACGAGCGGACCTTCCGGCGGGCGTTCAAGCGCCGGTTCGGCTTCATCCCGAGCGACGCGTCCCAGCGCCTGGACACCGGCCCCGAACCCGCGCCCGGCGCCGTCCTGCGCAACTGGATCGAGAGCCTCTGACGTGCCGGGCCGGTCCGCCGGACGGCGGCGCGGCGGCGCGCCCGCTCGCGTCCTGTCCCTCTGTCTGTCCCTCTCCCTGTGTTTCGCGGCCGCCGCGCCGCTCGCCGCGGCCCCCGTCCGGGCCGGGACCGCGGACGCGGCCCCCGCGCTCCGCACCGGCGAGCCCGAGACGTGGCGGGTCGCGACGCATCCGGTGCCGCCCCTGGTCATGGACGAGGACGGCCGGCTGCGCGGGTTCAGCATCGATCTCTGGAACGCCGTCGCGCGGGAGCTCGGCGTCCGGACGGCCTATGTGCGCGTCGACGACCTGCCGGCGCTGTTCGCGGCGGTCTCGGACGGGCACGCGGACCTCGCCATCGCGGCGGTGTCGATCACCGCGGAGCGCGAGCGGCGGTTCGACTTCTCGGTCACGATGCTGGAGACCGGCCTGCGCATCGCCGTCCGGGCGGAGCCGGACGCCACCGGCTCGGCCACCGCGCGGGCCCTCCGGGCGCTCCTGAGCGACGCGGCCTTCCTGCAGGTCCTCCTGGGGCTCGCCGCCCTGATCCTGGCGGTGGCGGCCCTGGTCTGGTGGCTCGAGCGGCGCCACCCCGGCGGCATGGCGACGCGCTCGGGACCGGCGCGCGGCTTCGCCCACGTCGTCTGGTGGGCCCTGAGCAGCCTCGCCGCGCAGGCGGAGGAGATGCCGCGCAGCCCCCTGGCGCGGGCCGTCACGGTCGTCTGGCTGTTCACCTGCATCGCCCTGGTGGCGTGGTTCACCGCGGGCCTGACCAGCACGGCCACGGTGGAGCGCCTGCGCGGCGCGGTCAACGGCCCGCAGGACCTGCCGGGCAAGCGGGTGGGCACGGTCGCCGACACCACCTCGGTCGCCTACCTGGCGGACCATTTCGCCACCCCGGTGAGCTTCGCGACGCTGGAGGCGGCCTGCGCGGCCCTGCAGGCCGGCACGGTCGCGGCGGTCGTCTACGACGCCCCCGCGCTGGGCTACTACGCGACCCGGCCCGGCCACGAGGCCCTGCGCCTGGTCGGGGGCGCCTTCAACCGGCAATCCTACGGCATCCTGTTCCCGGCCAACGATCCCCGGCGCAAGCGCGTCAACCAGGCCCTCCTCGGCCTGCGGGAGGACGGCCGCTACGACGAGATCTACGGCCGCTGGTTCGGCTCCGAGAGCGGCGAGTCCCAGGGCCGCTGATCAAGGCCGCTGATCAAGGCCGCTGATCAGGGCCGCTGAGGCGCGCCGCGGTAGGCCTCGGCCGGGTGGCGGGCGGGCAGCCGGTCCCCCTGGCCGAACAGCTTCGCCCGCAGCGAGCCCTCGGCGTAGGCGGTCTTGTAGAGGCCGCGATCCTGCAGCTCCGGGATCACGAGGTCGATGAAGTCGGAGAAGCTCTCCGGCACGACGATCCGGCTGAGGTTGAAGCCGTCGACCTCGCCCTCCGTGATCCAGGCCTGGAGTTCGTCGGCGATCGTCACCGCGTCGCCGGTGAGCACCGCGTAGCGGCTGCCGAGCTGCAGCTCGGCCAGGAGGTCGCGCTTCGTCAGCCCGCGGCTGGCCGCCGCCGCGGTGGCCGACTGGATGGCGTTGCCCGGCGCGTAGGGGATCGGCTCGTCGAGGCCGTAGCGGGCGAAGTCGATCCCCGTGGAGGCGGAGAAATGCGCGAGCCCCGCCTCCGGGCTCGCGTAGGACAGGTACTCGTCCCGCTTGGCCTCGGCCTCCGCGCGCGTCCGTCCGGGGATGATCGCGAGGCCGACGAACACCTTCACGTCGTCGGGATTCCGGCCCGCCGCGACCGCCTCGGCCCGGATGGCGCGGACGGATTCGCGGGCGGTGGCCGGGTCGCGGGCCGAGATGAACACGCACTCGGCGTGGCGGCCCGCGAAGGCGCGGCCGCGGCCCGAGGCGCCGGCCTGGTAGAGGACCGGCGTCCGCTGGGGCGACGGCTCCGACAGGTGGTAGCCCTCGACCGCGAAGAACGCGCCCCGGTGGGTGACCTTGCGGATATGGGCGGGATCGCTGAACACCCGGGCCGCCCGGTCGCGGCGCACGGCCGCGTCGTCCCAGCTGCCCTCCCAGAGCCGGTAGAGCACCTCCAGGTACTCGTCGGCGTAGTCGTAGCGCCGGTCGTGCGCCGGCAGCGTGCCGCCGCTCTGGGCGCGGTGGGCGCTGTCGAGGTAGCCGGTGACGACGTTCCAGCCGATCCGGCCGCCCGTCAGGTGATCGAGAGTCGAGAGGCGCCGGGCGAAGGTGTAGGGCGCCTCCTGGTGGACGTTGATCGTCACGCCGAAGCCGAGATGCTCGGTCACCGCCGCCATGGCGGAGATCATCACGGTCGGGTCGTTGACCGGGAGCTGCACGGCCTCCCGGGCGGTGACGTCGATGCCGCCGCCGTAGACGTCGTAGACGCCGATGATGTCGGCGATGAACAGGCCGTCGAACAGGCCGCGCTCCAGGAGCTTCGCCTGCTCGGTCCAGTAGGACAGCGTGTTGTACTCGGCCGAGCGGTCGCGCGGGTGGGTCCAGAGCCCGTGGTTGATGTGGCCCGCGCAGGTCATGGTGAAGGCGTTCAGCAGGATCTGCTTCGTCGCGGCGGCCATCAGAGCGCTCCGTGCCGGGGCGGCTGCCGGCCGTCGAGGTGGTAGGCGCCGATCCAGTGGTACTTCCACCGCACCGGATCGTGCAGGGTGTGGGTGCGGACGTTGCGCCAGTAGCGGTCGAGCGCCTCGGCCCGGTCGGTGGCGGAGGTGCCGCCGAGCTCGACGAGCTTGTTGGCCGCGAGCAGGCCGGCCCGGTGGCTCGCGGCCCGGGCCTCCGCCACCGCCACGGAGGCGGCCGCGACGCTGTCGGCGTCGGGGGCGGCCTGGGCGGCGTCCACGTAGCGGCCGGCGCGCGCCAGCAGGGCGTCGGCCGCCGCGAGGCGCACCTGGACGTCGCCCAGCGCGTGGAGGGTCAGCGGATCCTCGCTGGCCCGGGCGACGCCGGAATCGATCCACGGCCGGGCGCGGTCCCGCACGAGGGGCAGGGTCGCCGCGAAGGCGCCCGCGCCGATGCCGAGATCGATCCCGGCGTGCAGGATCTGCGCGAAGGGGCCGATCGCGGTCGGCCGCTCCAGCGAGGCCTGGAACGGCACCACCCAGTCGGGCTCCACGGCGACGCGCTCGAACAGGACCGAGCCCGAGCCGGTGAGCCGCTGCCCGAACCCGTCCCAGTCGTCGACCAGGGTCACGCCGGGCGCGTCCCGGGGGACGAAGACGAGGTAGGCGACCGCCCGCCCCTCCTCCTCGGCGCTGGCCAGGGTGGGGATGCGGTGGGCGTAGAGCGAGCCGGTGCAGTAGTATTTGCGGCCCTCGACATACCAGCCGGCCGGGTCGCGCACGAGCCGGGTGCGGCGGGTGTGGTCGCGCGCGCCGATCTCGGCCAGCGCGTTGCCGAAGCGCTCGCCCGCCAGGACGCGGCCGTAGAGGGCGCGCTTCTGGGCCTCGGTGCCGCCGTTGCGGAGCACCTCCAGGGCGTAGAAGTGGTTCTGCGGGATCTGGCCGAGGGAGCCGTCCGCCGCGGCGATCCGGGCGATCACCTGGGCGACCGTGGCGCTGTCGAGGCCGGGGCCGCCGTACTCCCTCGGCACCGTGATCGCCCAGAGGCCGGATTCGGCGAAGCGCGCGATCTCGGCGACCGGCAGACGGCGCTCCAGGTCGCGCGCGGCGGCGGCCTCGGCGAAGTCCTCCGCCAGCCGGTCGGCGACGGCGAGCGCCGCGGCGGCGTCCGGAAGGACCGGCACCGGGCGCGGCGGCGCGGGTGCCTGCGTGTAGGCGGTCTCGTGGGGCTGGAGCGGCATCGCCCGGTCCTCAGTTCCACTGGTGCCGGGCGGGCAGCACGCCGTTCAGGGCGTGGTTGCCGAGGAGGTGGTACTTCCACCGGACCGGGTCGTGCAGGGTGTGGACCCGGGCGTCGCGCCAGTACCGGCCGAGATTGTACCCGTCGCGGGTCGCCGAGGCGCCGGCGAGCTCGAGCAGCCGCTCGGAGGCCTCCAGGGCCGCCTCGGTGGTCAGGATCTTGGCCTGCGCCACCGCCACCGAGGCCTCGGCCGCGCTCTGGGCGGTGACGGGGGCCGCGGCGATCCGGTCGAGCGCCCTTCCGGCCCGCGCCAGGACCTCCTCGGCGGCGTGCAGGTCGACGGTGAGCCGCCCGATCTCGCCGAGGATGTGGGGATCCTCCGCGACGGTCTCGGCGGTGAAGGGATAGGGCCGGGTCCGGGTGCGCAGGAAGTCGAGGGCGGCGGCGGCCGCGCCCCGGGCGAGCCCGGCGTCGATCGCCGCGTGGATCAGCTGCGAGACCGGCCCGAACAGGCCCGGGCGCCCGGCCAGGGGCGCGAGGTCGATCGTCAGATCCGCCTCGACCGGGGCCTGCGCGAAGATCACGGTGCCGCTCGCCGTGGTGCGCTGGCCGAAGCCCTGCCAGTCGTCCGCCACCCGCACGCCGGGGGCGTCCCGGCGCACGAAGACCAGGAGCGGGCCCCCGTCGGGGCCGACCGCCCGGGTCGGGATCCAGTGGGCGAAGAGCGCGCCCGTGGAGTAGAAGCGCGTGCCGCTGAGCCGCGGGCCCTCCGGCCCGGCGGTCAGCCGCGTGTCCACGTTGGTGATGGCCTTGCCGTTGCGGGCGGGGCCGGCATTGCCGATCCGGTGGCCGGCGAGCACGTCGCGGTAGATCCGCGCCTGCTGGGCGGGGCTGGCGGCGGCCGCGACCAGCGCCAGGACGCCGAACTGGTTCTGGGGGATCTGCGCCGCCGAGCCGTCGGCGGCGGCGAGGATCGCGAAGACCTCCGCGAGCGTCGCGTGCGAGACCCCGGCGCCGCCATGGGCGCGCGGCACCGTGATGCCGCCGAGCCCGCTCTCCGTGAAGGCCGCGATCTCCGCCCAGGGCAGGCGCCGGTCCCGGTCGCGCTCGGCCGCGCCCGCCGCGAAGACCCGGGCCACGGCCCGCGCGGCCGCGAGCGCCTCGGCGTCCGAGCGGATCCGGTGCGGCGGCGACGGCGGCGGGGGCAGCGGTGGGGGCAGCGGCGGGGTCAGCGGCTCGGCCGCCCCGTCGGCGGCGGATTCGTCCACGTTCAGGCTCATGTGTGCAGGCTCACGGGTTCAGCCTCACGGATTCGGCCTCAGGGATGCGGCCTCACGGTCGGACCGCCGCGAGCCGGGCGCGGGCCGGGGCGCGGGGCCGTCAGCGGGCCCGGAGCCGCCGCACCGCGGTGTCGCCCGCGAACTGGACCACGCACACGAGGGCGATCAGGATCGCGATCACCACCACCATCACGGTGGTGTCGAAGCGCTGGTAGCCGTACCGGATCGCGACGTCCCCGAGGCCGCCCGCGCCCACCGCGCCGGCCATCGCGGAGGCGCCGATCATCGCCACCACCGTGATGGTGAAGCCGGCCACGATGCCCGGCAGCGCCTCAGGCAGGAGCACGTGGGCGAGGATGTGCCGGCGCCGGCAGCCGATGGACTGGGCGGCCTCGATCAGGCCGGCATCCACCTCCCGCAGCGACACCTCGGCGATCCGGGCGAAGAACGGGGTCGCGCTCACCGAGAGCGGCACGATCGCCGCCCAGACGCCGATCGTGGTGCCGGCCACCAGCCGGGTGAACGGGATCAGCGCCACCAGCAGCACGATGAAGGGCACGGCCCGGAAGCCGTTGACCACGGTCCCGACCACCCGGTTGGCCACCGGCGCCGGGAAGATGCCGCCGGGCCCGGAGGTGACGAGGAACAGCGCCAGGGGAATACCGGCGAGCACGGCGATCCCGGCCGAGACCCCGACCATGAGCGCGGTGTCGAGGAAGGCCTGCCAGAGGCGCTCGATCATCTGCGGTGACATGGCGGGTCTCCGGGTTCGGGGTGCGGGGCGGTCGGGGTATCGGGTGGAGAGCGGTGCCGCATCGCCTCACCCCACCGCCGCGTCGGCGGGGACGTAGCCGACCCGCTCCACGTCGTCGCCGAGCGCCCGCAGCCGCGCCTCCGCGCCCGGATCCTCGGCCGGGACGGCCACCAGCATCCGGCCGACCGCGTGGCCCTGGATCCGCTCGATGCCCGCCTGGAGCAGCCGCACCGGCGCCCCGGCCCCCGCGAGGCCCGCGAGGTCGAGCGCGGCCCGGCCCGAGCAGGTGATCCGCAGGATCGCCCAGCCGCCCGGCGCGGGCAGCGACTGCAGCCGGGCCGCCAGATCCGGCGGCAGGCCGCGGGTCAGGGGTTCGAGCAGCGCCCGCGTGGTCGGGTGCTCGGGCGCCCCGAAGACGCGCCAGACCGGCCCGGTCTCGACGACCCGGCCGCCCTCCAGCACCACCACGTCGCTGCAGATCTCGCGGATCACGCTCATCTCGTGGGTGATCAGGATGATGGTGATCCCGAGCCGCCGGTTGATGTCGCGCAGCAGGTCGAGGATCGCCAGCGTCGTCTCCGGGTCGAGGGCGGAGGTCGCCTCGTCGCAGAGCAGGATCTCCGGATCGCTCACGAGCGCCCGGGCGATGCCGACCCGCTGCTTCTGGCCGCCGGAGAGCCGCGACGGGTAGGTGTCGGCCTTGTCCTCCAGGCCGACGAGGCGCAGGGCCTCCGCGACCCGCGGGCCGATCGCGCGCCGGGGGACCCCCGCGACCGTCAGCGGCAGCGCCACGTTCTGCCGGACGGTCTTGGCCGCCAGCAGGTTGAAGTGCTGGAAGATCATGCCGATGCGCCGGCGCAGGGCCACGAGCCCGTCGGTGTCGAGGGCGTCGATCGGGGCGCCGTCGACCAGGACCCGGCCCGAGGTCGGCGCCTCCAGCCGGTTGACCGTGCGCAGGAGGCTCGACTTGCCCGCCCCCGAGCGGCCGATGATGCCGAAGATCGCGCCGGCGGGGATCGCGAGGTCCACCCGGTCGAGCGCCGGCACCGGCCCGGCGGCGGAGCGGTAGGTCTTCGAGACGGACTCGAACCGCACCGTCCCGGCCTCCCGGCCGGGCGCGGCGGCAGGGGCCCGGGCGGCGGTCGCCGCGCCCGGGCCTACCCGTCCGGCCGCGGCCGGCGTGCCCGGATCGCGCAGGCTGTCGAAGATCAGGCCGACCATCAGTTCTGCCAAGCCAGCAGGTAGAGCTTGTCGCTGTTGGCGAAGGACTTGCGGATCTGCTGTTTCACGGCCTCCGAGTTCTGGAAGAGCGTCACGAATTTCCGGATCACGGGGTCCTCCTTGCGGGCGGCCTTGGTGACGAAGCTCACGGCGAAGCGCCGGTCCTCGATACCGGAATAGATCAATCCGCTGGTCGGGTCGAAACTGCCGGCCGCCACGATGAAGTGCGGGTAGCCGAGGGCGAGGTCGACGTCGCCGGTGATCCGCGCCAGCTGCGGCCCCTCGACCTCGGTGAAGCGCAGTGTCTTCGGGTTCTCGACGACGTCGTCGAGGGTGCCGAGGAAGCCGACACCGTCCTTCAGCTTGATCAGCCCGGCCTTCTGGAGGAGCAGCAGGCCGCGGCCCTGGTTCACCGGGTCGTTGGCGATCGCCACCGTGCCGCCCACCGGGATCTGGTCGAAGCCCTTATGCTTCAGGGAGTACAGGCCGATATTGGACAGGATCCCGAGCCCGACGATGTCGAACGCGTAGCCCTTCTGCTTGGCGGCATTCTCCATGAAGGGGCGGTGCTGGAAGAAGTTCACGTCGATGTCGCCGGCATCGAGGGCGACGTTGGGCGTCGTCCAGTCGCTGAACTCGACCACCTTCACGTCGAGGCCCTCGGCCTTGGCCTCCCGGGCCGCCACCGTCACGGCGTCGCCGTAGGCGCCGGGCACGACGCCGATCCTGAGGGTCTCCGCCCCGGCCGGCAGGGCGCCGAGGCTGAGCGCCGCGACGGCGAGGAGACGCAGGAACTTCATCGGGCGGGACTCTGGCGGGAATGGGCGGGGGCAAGTCCGGCGGTCGGGCCGTGACGGATCGCTCCGCATCCGAAGGCAAGATCGGGAAGCATGCGGGAACTATCCATCAGGTCGACAGGCGCCGTCTCACGCGGAGGATCGTCTCGCGTCAGGTTTAGATCAGCCCGACCCGCCCCGAAATTCCAAAGATCTTCGCTCGACGACACGAACGATCTCCCGATTCCCCCGAACCGGAGATGCGAATGCTGCGCGCTCCGCGAGGCGCCGTTCCGGCCCCGTCGCGCGGGGCGTCCGGTCGCGGGGACGCGGCGCCCGGCCGGGTCTCGGGCGGGCGAGCGGGCGGCCGAATACAGGTCGGTCCCGCACGCGGGGCACCGGAACACGCCTTGTCGGACCGGGTTGAACCTGCGATTATCCAGTCATCGCAACGGCTTAGTGAAGATCATGCTCTTCCGCGAGCACTCCGCGAACGAAACCTTCTCCGACGGCCGCGATCCCGGGGATGAGCCTTCCCGGATCGGGGAGATACCCCGCGGCCCGGTCCCCGCGGCTCGGTCCGGCATGGCCGACCCGGCCGACCCGGCCGTCGCGCCGGGCGACGAGGTGGTCTTCGACCGGCTCGACCTCGCCGAGATCCTCGGGATCTGGCGCCATGCCCGCGGCCGGGTCGTGGGGCTCCACCGCCCGTGGGGCGCGGCCGCCACCGTGGACGTGAAGTTCGAGGGGCACGAGACCCTGGAACGCTACCTGCCGGACCTGTTCCGGCGCGCGCACTGAGCGGCGGGTTCACCGGCTGACAGCGCCGGGCACTGTCGGCTGAGACGACATCGAGTGTCTGCTTTCACGACACTTCCGATCGACCGGCCGCGGATCGGGCCGGCGCTCACGAAAATGTAGGGTCCCGCCGGCGCGCGCCCGCCCCCGGGGCTGGAACCCCGCCGTCTCCGAAACGTCGGGCCGGTCGCGAGCGCCGCGGCCGATTCCCGGCCGGGGTGGACGAGCCTGTCCGGGGGGCACGATGGCTCAGGGCAATCATAGACCGCGCGCGGGCGCGCCATGACGGCGAGCCACGGCGTGTTCGCCTTCGCGCATATCGGCGACCTCCACCTGGAGCGGGCCTCCGATCCCCACGCTGCCGACCTGCGGGCGATGCTCGCGGAGGTGGCGGGGCTGCACGGCCGCGGCCTCGTCGACTTCGCCTACCTGCCCGGCGACCTCGCCGAGGACGGCCGGGCGGAGCAGTACGCGGTCCTGCGCGAGGCCCTGGACCGGCACCCGGACCTGCCGGTGCGCCTGATCGCCGGCGACCACGACCGCCAGCACGGCACGATGGCGGATTTCGACGCCCTGTTCGCCGCGGTGGCGGGCAGCCCGCGCGGCGGCGGCCACGCGGCGCGGCGCCACGACCTGCCGCGCCCGCGCGACCCCGTCTCCGTGACGCACTACTACTTCGCCGAGACCTGGGCGGGCGTGCGCTGCCTGTTCCTCGACATGGTCAGCCCCGGCTACGGCCAGAAGGGCTTCGGCCTCGACTTCCGCCTCGGCCCCTGCCAGCTCGCGTGGCTCGGCGAGGAGCTGGCCCGGGCCGGGCGGGAGGGCCTGCCCTGCGCGGTCTTCGCCCACACCTATCCGGACGATCTCCGCGTGCCCGACGAGCGGGCGGCGCTCGCCGGCCTGATCCGCCATCACGGCGTGCGCCTCGTCGAGATGGGCCACACCCACTACAACGAGCTCGCCCCGGACGGGCGCACCCTCTACGCCGCGGCCCGCTCGGTCGGCCAGAACGAGGACGGCTCGGTCGGCTACGCGGTCGCGGCGATCGACGGTCCGGTGACGAGCTGGCGGTTCAAGCCCCTCGACCGGGCGCTGCCCTTCGTGATGATCACGAGCCCCGCCGACCGGCGCCTCGCCACGGCGCCCCTCGACGCCGCCGACGGCGCGATCTCGGTGCGCGCGCTCGTGCTGTCGGACCGGCCGCGGGCCGCGTGGCGCTGTCACCTGCGCGTCGATGGCGGCCCGGCCCACCCGATGGTGCCGGACGGCCCCCGGACGGTCCATGCCCGCATCCCCTGGCGCGACGGCGCGCGCCGCCTCGCCGTCACGGTCGCGGACGGCACCGGCCGCACCGACACCGAGGTGATCGAGCCGGTGGGCCGCAGCTTCGTCCCGCCGCCGGCCCCCGACCGCCCCGGCAGCGACGCGTCCCGGCTGCCCGCCTGGCCGCAGAAGGGGCTCCGGGGCGACCAGCTCGGGCCGAACCGCAACGGCCGGGACTGGTAGCCGGTCCCGACCGAATCGCGGCACACCGCACCGCACGATCCACCCCACCAGAGGACCACCGCAACCGATGGGCGCGCTGACGCTGACCCCCAACATCGCGACCTGGACGATCGCCGCCCTCGCGACCCTCGGCGTCATCCTGCGGCCGTTCTCGTGGCCGGAGGCGATCTGGGCCGTGCTCGGCGCGGGCGCCCTCGTGGCCCTCGGGCTGCTCGCCCCGGCCACCGCCTGGGACGGCGTCCTGAAGGGGACCGACGTCTACCTGTTCCTCGTCGGCATGATGCTGATGTCGGAGGTCGCCCGGAAGGAGGGCCTGTTCGACTGGCTCGCGTCGATCGCCGTGCGCGCCGCCAGGGGCTCGGCGACCCGGCTGTTCACCCTCGTGTACCTCGTCGGCACCGCCGTCACGGTGTTCCTGTCGAACGACGCCTGCGCGGTGGTGCTCACGCCCGCCGTCTACGCGGCCACCAAGGCCGCCAAGGTGGAGAACCCCCTCCCCTACCTGTTCATCTGCGCCTTCATCGCCAACGCGGCGAGCTTCGTGCTGCCGATCTCGAACCCGGCCAACCTCGTGGTCTTCGCCGAGCACATGCCGCCGCTGGTGCGCTGGCTCGGCCTGTTCGCCCTGCCCTCGCTGCTGGCCATCGCGACGACCTACGCGGTGCTGCGGCTGACCCAGGCGAAGACCCTGCGCGGGCAGCAGGTCGCGACCGACGTCGAGGCCGTGGCGCTGTCCCGCACCGGCCTCGTGGCGGGGATCGGCATCGTGGCGACCGGCGGCGTGCTGATCGCCGCCTCGGCGCTCGGCCTCGACCTCGGCCTGCCGACCTTCGTGGCCGGCCTCGCCACCACGGTCGTCGTGCTGCTGCTCAAGCGCGGCGGCCTCGTCGAGGTGGCCAAGGACGTGTCGTGGAGCGTGCTGCCGCTGGTGGCCGGGCTGTTCGTCCTGGTGGAGGCGCTGGAGAAGACCGGCGTGCTCGCCATGCTGGCGGACCTGCTCAAGGGCTACGCCCACGCCGCCCCGGAGGCCACCGCCTGGGGGGCGGGCGGCCTGGTCGCGGTGCTGTGCAACCTCGTCAACAACCTGCCGGCCGGGCTGATCGCGGGCGCCGCCGTGCAGACCGCCCACGTGCCCGAGAAGGTCGCGGGCGCGATCCTGATCGGCGTCGACCTCGGGCCGAACCTGTCGGTGACGGGCTCGCTCGCCACGATCCTCTGGCTCACCGCCATCCGCCGCGAGGGCCAGGATGTCGGCGCCTGGACCTTCCTCAAGCTCGGCCTGCTGGTGATGCCGCCGGCCCTCGCGCTGGCGCTCGCCGGCCTGCTCCTCGTCTGACCCTCCCTCCCCGCCAACCCGAAGGTCCGCGCGCGTGACGGCTGCCCTCCTCTATCCCTTCATCCTGGTGGCGGGCGCGCTGCAGGCGATCGGCAACGCCATGAACGCGCAGCTGCGCGGCCGCATGGTCAATCCGTGGCTCGCCGCGACGGTGTCGTTCCTGCCGATCGTCTTCGTGTTCACGACCCTGTTCCTCACCATGCCGACGCCGCTGCCGAGCCTCGACTCCTTGAGCAAGATGCCCTGGTACGCGCCGCTCGGCGGCCTGGCCGGCGCGGTCGCGGTGTTCGGCGGGCTCGCCTTCATCGACAAGGTCGGCGCCGGGCCGTTCAACGGCCTGACGCTCACCGCCAACATCCTCACCTCCCTGGCCATGGACGCGCTCGGCCTGTTCGGCCTGCAGGCCGCGGGTTTCAAGCCGATGCCCTGGCTCGGCGGCCTGCTGATGGCGGTGGGCGTGACCTTCATCGCGCGCTCGGGCGGCAAGAGCGACGGCGGCGAGGGGCAGGGTGAGGGGCACGGCGAGGGGCACGGCGAGGGGCACGGGATGTCGGGCAAGCTGCTCTACCCGTTCATCCTCGTGGCCGGCGCCCTGATGGCGATCGGCGTGGTCTGGAACGCGCAGCTCCGCGGCGCCCTGGAGAACCCCTGGCTCGCCGCGACGGTCTCCTTCGTCCCGGTCGTGTTCGTGTTCGCGCTGATGTTCCTGCTGCGGCCGTCGCCGCTGCCGACCCGGGACGACGTCGCGGGCGTCCGCTGGTGGATGCCGCTGGCCGGCCTCACCGGGGCGGTGGCGGTCTTCGCCGGGCTGCTCTTCGTCGACAAGGTCGGGGCCGGCGCCTTCAACGGCCTGCTGATCACCGCGAACCTCCTGACCTCGGTGGCACTCGACCATTTCGGCTGGTTCGGCATGAAGCGGGTCAATGCCGGGCCGCCGCGCCTGATCGGCGCCGCCCTGATGGTCGGCGGCATCGTGCTGATCTCGCTGTTCTGAGCGCCCGGGCCGATGGCGACCCTCCCCGCCTGGATCCTGCGCCGGGAGACCCTGCTCCTGGCCGGGGCCGCCCTCCTGGGCGCGGGCGGGGTCGCGGCCTGGGTCCTGCTCCAGGCGACGGTCCTGACCATCGCGGTCGCGCCGCGCGACGGCACCGAGCCCGGCCTGATCAAGGCCTACGCGGACGCGCTCGACGCCGCGCACGAGAAGGTCCGGCTGAGGATCCTGTCCTTCGACGACGTGCGCGAGAGCGCCGCCGCCCTGCAGGACGGGCGGGCCGACCTCGCGGTGGTCCGCCCCGACGTGCTGCTCCCGACCAACGGCCTGACCCTGGCGATCCTGCGCGACCAGGCGATGGTCATCGCCTCGCCCGAGCAGGCCGGGATCACCAGCTTCCCGAAGCTCGCCGGCAAGCGGCTCGGCATCGCGGCGCACCGGGACGCCGATCTCTGGCTGCTCCGGAATCTCCTCGGCTATTACGGGCTCACCCTGGAGGAGGCCGCCGGCCCGGCCCGGGACTCGGCGGTCCTGCTGGTCCCGGTCGACCAGGAGGCGGTGGCCGCCGCCTTCCGCGAGCGGCGGATCGACGCCTTCGTCAGCATCATCGCGCCCTCGGCACCCAAGGCGCTGGCCCTGGTCTCGGCCGTGCAGGGCGTCGCCCGCGGCGGCAAGGTGGCGTTCGTCGCCGTGGAGGATGACGGCGCCGTGATCGAGCGCTTCCCGCGGCTCCAGGCGGTCACGGTCCCGGGCGGCCTGTTCGGCGGCCGGCCGAAGCTGCCGGCCGACGACGTGAAGACGGTGGGCGCCTCGTACCGGCTGATGGCCCGCGCCTCCCTGAGCCGGGTCGTGGCAGCCGACGTGACCCAGCAGCTCTTCGAGAAGCGCACCGCCGCCGCGCAGGCGACGGACGCCGCCGAGTACGTCCAGGCCCCGGCCTACGACACGACCGTGGCGGCCACCAGCGCCCGGATCCCGATCCATCCGGGGGCGATCGACTACTACGAGCGCGACCAGCACGGCTTCATCGAGCGCTACGGCGACACGCTCTACCTCCTCGGCGCGCTGGCGGGCGGGCTCGTCTCGGTGCTGGCCTGGATCCGGCAGCGCCTCGCCGGCCTGCGCCGCGAGCGCATCGACGAGATCATGGACCGGCTCCTGGAGATCGCCGGGCAGGCCCGGGCGCTGCGCGACCCGGCGGCGATCGAGGCGCTCACCGTCGAGGTCGACGCGCTGGCCATGGACGTGGTGCGCTACGCCCGGGCGCGGGAGCCGGACACCCGGACCATGTCGGCGGCGTCCGTCGCCATCGACACGGCGCGGGCGACCATCGCGGATTGCCGGGCGCGGGCGGCCGGGGACGGGGGGCGGACCGGGCGCGCCGTCCGGCTGCACGGCGCGGGCGGGGCCTGACATGTCCGCTCCAGCCACCGCGCCCGCAGCGGACGGGAGCGAGGCCGCGACGCGTGCCTCCGTCCGGGCACGCGTCGCGGCGCGGGTGCAGCGGTCCCTGCGCTCGCGCACCGTGGCGTGGATGACGGTGGGCCTCGCCACGATCCTGGTGATGACCGCCATCGCGCTGGGCGCCTTCGTGTACCAGCAGCGCGGCGTCGACGCCGTGCGCCACACCGTGGCGGTGGACGGGCGCCTCGCCCGGGTGCTGTCGGCGGTGCAGGACGCCGAGACCGGCCAGCGCGGCTACCTGCTCACCGGCGACGCGGCCTTCCTGATGCCCTTCACCGAGGGGCGGGTGAACGTCGACCGGCAGCTCGACCTCCTGCGCGACCTCGTCCAGGACGATCCCGACCAGCGGGGCGAGCTCGACACCCTGGCCGGGCTGATCCGCCGGAAACTCGACGAGCTCGGCGCCAGCGTCGCCCTCATGCGCGCCGGCGACGGCGCCGCGGCCCGCGCCTCCGTGGCGGACGGGCGCGGCAAGCAGGTGATGGACGCGATCCGCGACCGCGTGCGCCGCATGGAGGCGCACGAGGCGGACCGGATGGAGCGGCGGCAGGCGACGGTGTCGCGGATTGCCCTGGCCATCTGGGTCATGGTCGGCGCCCTCGCCGTCCTGTTCGTGCTGTTCGCCGCCTCGGCCCTGCGGGAGGCGACCCGGCGCAACCGGCTGTCGCGGTTCCTGCCGCAGGAGCTGGTCCTGCGTCTCGCCGACGGCGACGGTAGCCTGAAGGCCGGCCGCCGCCAGCAGGCCGCCATCGTGTTCGTCGACATGCGCGGCTCGACCACCCTGGCCGAGAGCCTCGATCCGCACCGGCTCTCCGAGTTCCTGTCCGCTTTCCGGCGGCGGGTGACGCGCCTCGCCCGCCTGCGGGGCGGGGTGGTCGACAAGTTCATCGGCGACGGCGCCCTGGTGGTGTTCGGCCTGCCCGAGCCGCGGCCGGACGATGCCGCCCGCGCCCTCGCCTTCGCCCAGGACCTCGTCGCGGTGATCGCCCGCTGGACCGACAGGAGCGGGCCCGCGCGGACCGTGCGCATCGGCGTCGGGGTGCATTACGGCGAGGTGTTCTGCGGGATCATCGGCGAGGCGGCGCGCTACGAGTTCACCGTGCTGGGCGACGCCGTCAACGTCGCCGCCCGCCTCGAGCAGGCGACCAAGCTCCACGGCGTCCCGATCCTGGTCTCGGAGGCCGCGCGCCGCGCCGCCGGGGCGCCGGCCGAGGCGTGGCGCGAAGTCAGCCGCGAGCCCCTGCGGGGACGCCGGGAGCGCATGGCCTACCACACGCCCGCCGATCCCGGATCGGCCGGATCCGACCCCCATCGGGAAGAAGATATCGCGTCCTCGGCGGTCGAAGCGGCTCTCTGAGAAGAACCTGTCTGTCACTGAGACCGGATGGAGAACAAGCATCTCCACGCGCGGCGAAATTCGAAAGACGCCTCCATTGCGAACGGGCCGGCCGAGCGCGACATTCGTCACCATGCGCAGCGCCTCCGAAAACCAGTCGCCGGCCTTCGATCCGTTCGGCGAGCCCGTCGCCGACGGCGTCGCCCGCGCCTGCCCGGCCGCCACGGCCGGCGACCGCACGGCGCGGCGGGTCGGCGGTGCGGTGTTCTGGACCCTCGCCCTGGCGATTCTGGCCGGGCGCGTCTACGCCTACGATCTTCCGGCCGTGCAGGCCGTCGCCTCGCACGCGGCCCAGGCGCTCGCGCTGCGCTGACGCGGCGGGATCGGGCGTCCGTTCGAGCCGCCCGTCCGACCCTCAGTAGGTTCTGGCCAGATAGGCGGCGATCGCGCCGGCGTCGGCCTGCTCGATCGGGGCGTGGTAGGCCTTGATCATCTTGGCCACCTCGGCATCCCAGAAGGCTTTCCCGCGCCCGGGCGGCTGCGTGGCGATGTAGTCGACCGAGTGGCAGGTCTGGCAATTGGCCTGCGCCGCCTCGTAGCCCGCGGTCAGGCCCCCGTCCGTCGGGGGCCGCAGCTGCGCGGTCGGATCCGGAAGCGTGTAGGTCCGCGGCGCCGCCCAGGCCGCGCCGGCCGTCAGACCCGCGATCACCGCGCCGAGCACGAGCGCCCGCATCCCGTCGGTCCTCCCGTTCGCGCTCACGCCGCCCGCACCCGGGTGGTCTCGACGCCGTTGCGCATGTAGCCGGACGGGTTCCAGCGCGACGTCGTCGGCTGGGTGCTGCCGTCGTTGGCGGTGGCCCGCACCCGGATCGCGTGGGCGCCGGGCGTGAGCGCGGTCGCGAGCGACCAGGTCCGGAACGCGTAGGGGCCGAGATCCCCGCCCAGCGCGGCCCGAGTCCAGGTGGCGCCGTCGTCGGTCGAGACCGCGACCTCCCTGATGCCCGAGCCGCCGTCGAAGGCGATGCCGCGCAGGGCGACCGGACCGGCCTTCACCTGCGCGCCGTCGGTCAGATTCGTCAGGAACGACCGGACATTGAGGCGCCCGATCGGCACCGTGGCGGCGGCCGCCTGACCGGGCTCGGTGCAGGCGCAGGCATTGTCGGGGATGCGGTAGGCGGTCTTCATGAAGAAGCCCTCGAAGGGCTTGTCCAGCACCGTGACCGTGTCGAGGTGCTTGACCCAGTAGGTCCCGTAATAGCCGGGCACGACGAGGCGGAGCGGGTAGCCGTTGAGCCAGGGCAGATCCGCGCCGTTCATGCCCCAGGCGAGCAGCACCTGCCCGTCGCCGGCCTGGTCGAGGGTCAGCGCCTTGGCGAAGTCCGGCGTCTCCGGCAGGACCGGGCGGTCGAGCCCGTTGAAGGCGACCTGCACGGCCCCGGCCTTCACGCCGGCCCGATCCAGCACGGTCCTCAGCGGCACGCCGGTCCAGCGGGCGCAGCCCATGGCGCCGTTGGCGAGCTGGCCGCCGGCCATGCGCGGCTCGAAGAAGCCGCGGGAATTGCCCGAGCACTGGTTGACCGCGACGATCTCGGTCCCGCCGGGCAGCGCCTTCAGCTCCGCGAGGCTGAACGAGGCCGGCCGCTCGACGTGGCCGCCGACGTTCAGCCGGAACGCCTCGGGATCGATCTCCAGGGGGATGTCGGCGAGGTGGTAGCGGACGAAGAAGGCGTCGTTCGGCGTGATCGCGCCCGCGTCGAAGACCGCGAACGGCGTCTCCAGCTGGGGCGGCCGGGCGGTGGTCTGCAGCAGCGGCCGCTTGCCCGGATAGGCCACGAGCGGGCGCTCGCCGTTGCCGAAGGGCAGCTGCGCCGCCTCGTCGGCGCGGGCCGGCCGCAGGCCGCTTCCCGCCGCCAGGGCGCCGAGGGCGGCGCTCTTCAGGAAGGCCCGCCGTGCCGGATCGGTCATCCTCTGCTCCTTCCCGGCCCGCACCGGACGTCCCGGTCCCCGCGCGGCCGGCTCCCGTGGATAGCCCGCTCCGGCCGAAAGGCCCAGATCCCCCGCATTCAGCGCTCCGTGAGGTGTCGGCGCACGGCCGCGGCGGTGACGGCGGAGACGCGCACGTTCGATTCCCGGGTCACGCCGGCGATGTGGGGCGTCAGGATCAGGTTGGGCACGCCCGCGAACACGGCGCCGGCGGCGGCGTCGAGGGGCTCGCGCTCGAACACGTCCAGCGCCGCGCCGCCGAGATGGCCCGAGCGCAGCGCGGCGGCCACGGCCGCCTCGTCCACGATGCCGCCCCGGGCGGCGTTGATCAGGATCGCGCCCGTCGGCATCCGCGCCAGCGCCGCCGCGTCGATCAGGCCGCGGGTCGCGTCGGTGAGCGGCACGTGCAGCGAGAGCACGTCGCTGCCGGCGATCAGCGCGTCGAGGGCGGTCCGTTCCACCGGGCCGGAGGCCGGGGTCCAGGTCTGGGTCCAGGCCGGGTCGTCCGCGGCCACGAACGGGTCGTGGGCGGCGACCGCCATGCCGAGCGCCGCCGCCCGCCGGGCGGTCTCGCGGGCGATCGCGCCGAAGCCCACGAGGCCGAGGCGCTTGCCGGCGATCTCGCGGCCCATCAGGGCGTTGCGCGGCCACGCGCCGGCGGCGACGGCGGCGCTCGCCCCGTAGGCGCCGCGCAGGAGCAGCAGCGCGGAGGCGATGACGTACTCGGCGACCGCGCCGTCGTTGGCGCCGGTGGCCGGGTAGATCGCGATGCCGCGCGCCCGGCAGGCGGGGAGGTCGATGTTGTCGAGGCCGACGCCGAGGCGGCCGACGACCGTGAGGTCGCGGGCGGCGTCGAGCAGGGCGCCGCGGACCTGCGTCCGGTTGCGCACGATCAGGGCGTCGGCCCGGGCGGCGGCGGCGGCGAGGTCCTCCGGCCGGTCGACGAGGCCGGGATCGTACACCACGTCGAGGCCGGCGAGCTCGGCCGCGATCGCGGCCTCGTCCATGAACTCGCTGATGACGACCTTGGGCATGGCGCGCCTCTGTCCCGGTTCCGCGTGGTCGTCCCCCGCTAGAGCCGTTGGCACCCGCGTGGCAACCCGGATCCCGGCCCTGCCGCCCTCAGGCGACCGCGCGGACGGCCCGCTCCGCCGGGAGCGCCGTCCGGGGCAGGCGCTCGATCAGGCCGGGGATCTCCTCGGGCGGCCGCGCCGGGCTGTACAGGAAGCCCTGCGCGCTGTTGCAGCGCCGCAGCCGCAGGAGCTCGGCCTGCTGCTCGGTCTCGACGCCCTCCACCGTGACGTCGATGCGCAGGTCGCGGGCGATGACCATGATCGCCTCGATCACCGTCAGGCATTCGGGGCGGCTGCTCAGGTCGCGCACGAAGGCGCGGTCGATCTTGATCTTGTCGACCGGGAACTGCGTCAGGTAGCTCAGCGAGGAGTAGCCCGTCCCGAAATCGTCGAGGGCGATCCGCACCCCGAGCGCCCGCAGGGCGCGGAGATTGTCCAGCACGTGCGGCGTGTTGGCCAGGAAGATCGACTCGGTGATCTCGATCTCGAGGCGCTCCGCCGCCAGGCCGGTCTCGCTCAGCACCGCCGCGACGTCGGCGAAGAAGTCGGGCCGGCGGAAATGGACCGACGAGATGTTGACGGCGACGCGCAGGCGCGCCGGCCAGGTCAGCGCCTCCGCGCAGGCCCGCCGCAGGGCCCAGCGCCCGATCGCGAGGATGAAGCCCGTTCCCTCGGCGATCGGGATCAGCTCGGCGGGCGAGACGGGGCCGAGACCGGGCCGGGTCCAGCGCAGCAGCGCCTCGCAGCCCACCACCTGGCCGTCCTGCAGGCCGACCAGCGGCTGGTAGTGCAGCGCCATCTCGCCGTCCGCGAGGGCCTGCCGCATCGCCTCGTCGAGTTCGTGCCGGCGCTGGACGCGCACCTCCAGGTCGCGGTCGAAGCCCCGCCAGCGCCCCTTGCCGCCCTGCTTGGCGCTGTAGAGCGCGAGGTCCGCCTTCCGGAGCAGGTCCTCGGGCTCGGTCGCGTCCGCGGGGGCGCAGGCGATCCCGACGCTGACGCCGATCTCCGCCCGGACGCCGTCGATGAGGTAGGGCTCGCGCAGGACCCCGATCGTGGCCTCGGCCAGGGCCCGCGCGGCCGCGCCGTCCCGGCCGCGCTGCAGGATCGCGAACTCGTCGCCGCCGAGGCGGAACGCCTGCGCGTCGGCCGGGAGCAGCGCGCGCAGGCGATCGGCGACCTGCCCCAGCAGGGCGTCGCCGGCGGCGTGGCCGATGCTGTCGTTGACGGTCTTGAAGCCGTCGAGGTCGAGGTAGAGCAGGCTGACCGTCGCGTCCGGAGCCTGTGGCGAGGTCTGCGCGGCGGCCGCGCAGACCTCGGACGCGACGTCGTGGAACATGACCCGGTTCGACAGCCCGGTCATCGGATCCCGGGTGGCCAGGTAGGCGATGTGCGCTTCCGCCCGTCGGGCCTCCGTCACGTCGGAGCCGACACCCCGGAAGCCCGCGAAGCGCCCCTTCTGATCGAGGAACGGCTTGCCGCTCAGCCGGAGCCAGCGCCGGCCGGCCGGCGTGTCGACGGCGATGAGGTGCTGGTGGAAGGCGACGCCCCGCCGGAGGCGGTCCAGCAGGTCGGCGCTCTGATCGGCCTCGGGGGAGATCTCGGGCGAGATCTCGGGGGAGCCCTTGGGCGAGGCCTCGGCCCGGCCGGCGAGCAGCGCCGGGAACGAGGCGTGCTGGAGTGTCCGCACCGGGCAGGCCAGCACGTCCGCCATCCGGGTGGAGACGTGCTGGAACCGCCCGGTCCCGTCCGTCTCCCACAGCCAGTCGCTGGCATTCGCCTCGAAGGCGTTGAGCAGCAGCCCGATCGTCTCGCTCTGGTCCCCGACCCGCACGCGGTCGAGGATGCGCTGGCGCGACAGGCGGCTCATGCGCCTCACGCTCGTCACCACGAAGATCGCGTAGACCGCGAGCAGGAAGCCGAGGCTGAGCGCGACCGGCTCCCCGGACCGGGCCAGCCCGACGAAGCTGCCGACGATGACCGGGACCGCGAACAGGTACGAGACCGACAGGAGCGGGCCGACCACGTAGGCGTCCGAGATCAGGCCGGTCACGATGGCGACGACGAGCAGCCGCGCGTCGCCGCCGGAGGGGGCGAACAGCACGACCGGCAGGGTCGCCCAGGCGAGGCCCAGGGCGAAGGCCAGGCCGGCGGAGATCCGGCAACCCCACCGGACGGTGGCGGCCGAGGCGGTGTCGCCGTGGGTGCGCCAGTAGAGCCAGGTCGCGTAGGTCGCCGCCGCGATCAGCACCGCGACCACGGCGAGCAGGCCGAGGAGGTAGGTGTGCGAGGCCGAGCCCCAGAAGAAGTACGCGACGGCCAGCGCGATGATCAGGTGCGTCACCGCCGAGTAGGTGGCGAGCTTCAGCGTCTCGTCGAGGAGCCCCGCGCGCACCTGCAGGCGGTAGCGGTTCGGCAGCGCGTCGTCGGCGTCGGGACCGCAGAGGCGGCCGAGCAGCGATGCCGCGCGGCCCGGCCAGGATCTCCGCCGCGCGGTCGGCTCGATCGCGCCGGGCGGGCCGGACGCGTCCGCGGTCATGTCAGGCGACATGGCCGGCCCCGGGGCGGGGCGCGACCCTCATCGTCAGGCCGCCCTTGGGCCGCAGGGTCACGCGGAACTGCGCCGCCGGCATCTCGGCCGTCACCGGCCGGAGGCGGAAGGCGGGCAGCAGCGTCGCCAGGATGACGAGGCACTCGGTCAGGGCGAGGCTCATACCGATGCAGACCCGCGGGCCGGCGCCGAACGGCAGGTAGGCGTAGCGGTCGCGCGCGGCGGCCCGCTCCGGCGCGAAGCGGTCCGGGTCGAACGCCTCCGGCCGGTCCCAGAGCAGCGCGTGCCGGTGCAGGGCGTAGACCGGCACGTGGACCGACTGCCCGGCCGGCACGACCGTGTCCCCGAGCCGGACCGGGGCCCGTGTCCGCCGCACGATCAGCGGCGCCGGCGGATAGAGGCGCATCACCTCGAGGAGCACCTGGCGGGTGTAGGGGAGCCGGTCCGCGGCCTCGGGATCGGCGGCGAGATCGTCGCCGAGGCGCGCCATCTCGGCGACGACGCGCCGCTCCACCTCCGGGTGCTCGGCCAGGACCCGGAAGGTCCAGGCCAGCGCCAGGGCCGTGGTCTCGTGCCCGGCGGACACGAAGGTCAGCAGGTTGTCGACGAGGCTCGCCTCGGGGAGCGGCGCCCCGGTCTCCGGATCCCGCGCCTGCAGCAGGAGGCCGAGGAGGTCGGAGCCGGGCTCGCCGCGGGCCCGGCGGCGCGCGATCGTGCGGGCGACCTCGCCGCGCAGGTAGCGCACCGCCTCCGCCCCGGCCCGGGCTCCCGGATGCGGGACCCAGCTCGGGGCCCGCAGCATCTCCAGGGCGATCTTCCAGCTGGTCTGGCCGAGATAGGCGTCCATCGCGGCCCCGAAGGGCTCGACCTCCAGATGCGGATCGCCCGAGACCATCGTGGCGACGATGACGTCGAAGGCGGTGCGCATCATCTCGCGCAGGATGTCCCGCTCGGCCCCGGCCGGGTCGGCGTCGCGCCAGCGCGCCCGCGTCGCGGCGGCGGCCCGGGCCATGGCCGGCACGAAGCTCCGGACCCGGTCCGGGCGGAACATCGGGATCGCGGTCCTGCGCTGGCGGCGCCAGTGGGCTCCGTCCGCGGTGAGGACCCCCGCGCCGAGGGCGGGGGCCAGCGCCCGCAGCATGAACGGCTCCCGCTCCAGCGCCTCGGCCTGGTCGACCATCAGGCTGCGGATGTGGCCGGGATCGCAGACGTAGGTGGTCCGCTGGCCGAGGAAGCGGGTCGTCACCAGCGGTTGTGTGTAGATCTGCCGCGGCCAGGCCTCGATCAGGCTGCCCAGCATCGTGACCAGCACGGATGGCAGCGCGACCGCCTCGGCCACGCCCTCTGCCACGGCCGCCGCGAACGGCGGCCGTCCCGGCGCGCAGACCCTGAACGTTCCGACAGCGGGCATACCGGCTCCCTCGCGGGACCAGATTCGTGGCTCAACGTTAAGTTTTGCCGTGCCGGCGCATCGCCGTCGAGAACTTCGCCCGGGACAGGTCCGGAAATCGCCGCCTTGCTTACCGGGGGCTTACCGGAATTCCCGCGCAAGTCCGGCGGCCCGCGCTAGCGGTCCCGGGTCTCGAGGGCCCGAGCCTTGAGGGCCTCGTGGAGCCGGCCCTCGATCAGCAGCGCCGAGCCGTAGTGGAACTCGATGTCGAAGGCGTGCCGCTGGTTCATCGAGAGCGACGCGCTCTGCATCGCGATGAGACGGCCCTCCGCGTCGAACAGGCCCGAGCCCGATCCGCCGTAGCCGTCGTTGCAATCGTGGCGGGCGCGGCGGATCGCGCCCTCGCTCGGCGGATCGATCCGCCGGACGGCGCAGGATTCCCGGCTGCTCTGGCCCCGGTAGTTCTCGTGCCCGGCCGGTGAGACCATCGTCACCGGGAGCGTCAGGTCGCCGGTCGGAAGGGTGGGCGGGTCCGGGATCGGCTGCGGCCGCGCCTCGGCCGGCTCGGAGAGGCGCAGCAGCGCCCAGTCGTCGGTGATGTGCAGGCGCCGGGCCTCGGGCTCGACGCCGAGTTCCAGGACGTCGGGCACGAAGGCGTAGTTCCGGCCGGCGATCTGAAAGTAGCAATCGGCGACGGTTCGGGTGACCTCCAGTTGTCGATTGCGGAAATTGTGCGCGTTCATCAGCACGAGGGACCGGCTCCCGATCAGCCACGCGGCGGCGGCCTTCTGGGGGATCCCGTCCGGGCGCCGGCACCACAGGACGCCTGCGCCGGGAAAGCGGTCCAGGTCGGCCCCCGTCAGTTCGCGCCGCCCGTCCTGCTGATAGAGCGCCGCGAGACGGCGTTCCCCGCCGGTCCCGGGCGCCGGGGCCGGGGACGCCGGGCGGGCCGCCAGTCCAGCGGCGAGCCCGGCCGCGAGTCCGGCCGCCAGCGCCAGAGAGCGGGCCGCGCAGCCCGTGACACGACCCATGGCGTCCTCCCGGAACGGGTCGGCGGACGGCTCGGGGCCCGCACGCCCGCACATCGCTCCGGCCTGTCTGGGGTGAAGGCCGGCTCGCGGTCAAGGCCCGCGTGATCTTACCAGATCTCCGGTGTTCTGTTGCCGGATCATCCCGAAAAGAAATGTTTCGTTTTGCAAAGACACGCATTACAAGCCGTGCGAATAATCAAGCGGCGCACAACGATAATAAGTCTTTTATAAGCTCAGCGAATACTGGAAACAGCCCGGATATCGCGACGCTAGAGACGGATTTGTCGGTGAAAGTCGTGTCGCCGTCGAATGAACACCACGATGACTGTGAGGCCAAACGGCGTGGCAGTCCGGCGAGGAGACGCAGGATGATCAGGCTCCGGAATTCCGTCTCGGCATTGGCGATCATGGCGCTCGCGCCGGTCGCCATGGCGGGCGTGGCGCAGGCCAACGACAAGCTCATCGAGAAATCGAAGAGCGACGAGAACTGGGTGATGCCCGGTAAGAACTACGACTCGAACAATTACAGCGACCTGACGCAGATCAACAAGAGCAACGTCAAGCAGCTCAAGCCGGCCTGGACGTTCTCCACCGGCCTGCTCAACGGCCACGAGGGCGCGCCGCTCGTCGTCGACGGCGTCATGTACATCCACACCTCGTTCCCCAACAACACCTTCGCCCTCGGCCTCGACGATCCGGGCAAGATCCTCTGGCAGGACAAGCCCAAGCAGAACCCGGCCGCGCGCTCGGTGGCCTGCTGCGACCTCGTCAACCGCGGCCTCGCCTACTGGCCCGGCGACGGCAAGACCCCGGCGCTGATCCTCAAGACCCAGCTCGACGGCAACGTCGCCGCCCTCAACGCCCAGACCGGCGAGACGGTGTGGAAGGTCGAGAACTCCGACATCAAGGTCGGCTCGACCCTCACGATCGCCCCCTACGTGGTGAAGGACAAGGTGATCATCGGCTCCTCGGGCGCCGAGCTCGGCGTGCGCGGCTACCTGACCGCCTACGACGTCAAGACCGGCGCGCAGGTCTGGCGCGCCTACGCGACGGGCCCGGACGAGGACCTGCTGCTCGCCAAGGACTTCAACATCCACAACGCCCATTACGGCCAGAAGGGCCTCGGCACCGCGACCTGGGAGGGCGACGCCTGGAAGATCGGCGGCGGCACCAACTGGGGCTGGTACGCCTACGATCCGGGCACCAACCTGATCTACTTCGGCACCGGCAACCCGGCGCCGTGGAACGAGACCATGCGTCCCGGCGACAACAAGTGGACGATGACGATCTTCGGCCGCGACGCCGACACCGGCGAGGCGAAGTTCGGCTACCAGAAGACCCCGCACGACGAGTGGGACTATGCCGGCGTCAACGTGATGATGCTGTCCGACCAGAAGGACAAGGACGGGAAGATGAGGAAGCTCCTCACCCACCCGGACCGCAACGGCATCGTCTACACCCTCGACCGGACGGACGGCACGCTGGTCTCGGCCAACAAGATCGACGACACCGTCAACGTGTTCAAGTCGGTGGACCTGAAGACGGGCACGCCGGTGCGCGATCCGGAATACGGCACCCGGATGGACCACCTCGCCAAGGACATCTGTCCCTCGGCGATGGGCTACCACAACCAGGGTCACGATTCCTACGATCCGAAGCGGCAAGCCTTCTACATGGGCATCAACCACATCTGCATGGATTGGGAGCCCTTCATGCTGCCCTACCGGGCGGGTCAGTTCTTCGTCGGTGCGACGCTGAACATGTATCCGGGCCCGAAGGGTGACCGGCAGAACTACGAGGGCCTCGGCCAGATCAAGAGCTACAACGCCATCACCGGCAAGTTCAACTGGGAGAAGATGGAGCGCTTCGCGGTCTGGGGCGGCACCACCGCGACCGCCGGCGACCTCGTCCTCTACGGGACGCTGGACGGCTTCATCAAGGCGCGCGACTCCGACAACGGCGACCTCCTCTGGAAGTTCAAGCTGCCGTCGGGCGCCATCGGCTACCCGATCACCTACACCCACAAGGGCACGCAGTACGTCGCCATCTACTACGGCGTCGGCGGCTGGCCGGGCGTGGGCCTGGTGTTCGACCTCGCCGACCCGACCGCCGGCCTCGGCGCGGTGGGCGCCTTCAAGAAGCTCGCCAACTACACCCAGATGGGCGGCGGCGTGATGGTGTTCTCGCTGGACGGCAAGGGCCCGTACGACGACCCGAACGTCGGCGAGTACGCGCAGCACGCCGCCAAGTAACGGCCGCCCGCACCCCGCCCGCATCCCGTCGGCCTCCGGCCGGCGGGGTTTCGGGATCGGATCCCGACGCGCGGGGGGCCCTCCGGCGCCCCGCCCGTCCCCGGACACGCCATCCAGACACGCCATCAAGAAACGCTTCGACAACAGGGATCAACGTCCATGCCGCGCCCGCGCGCCCGCATCCTGGCGGCCCGTCTCGCCGCCGTCCTGACGCTCGCCGCCCTGGCCGCCGGGCCGGTGGCGGCCCAGGAATCCGAGGCCCAGGCCATCCAGTCGGAGCCCGGCAAGGCCCCGCCCGCGCCGCCGGCCGACCCCGCGACCCTGCGGATCTGCGCCTCCGAGAAGCAGCCGCCGCTCTCGATGAAGGACGGCTCGGGGCTCGAGAACCGCGTCGCCGTCGCCGTCGCCGAGGCGATGGGGAAGAAGCCCGTCTTCGTCTGGCTCCCGAAGCCCGCGATCTACCTCGTCCGCGACGGCCTGGAGAAGCGGACCTGCGACGTGGTCGTCGGGCTCGACAGCGACGATCCGCGGGTGCTGACCACCCGGCCGTACTACCGGAGCGGCTACGTCTTCATCACCCGCGCCGACAAGGATCTCGACGTGAAGTCCTGGTCGGACCCGCGGCTCAAGACCCTCGACCACATGGTGGTGCCGTTCGGCTCCCCCGGCGAGGCGATGCTCAAGGATATCGGCCGCTACGAGGAGGACATGGCCTACCTCTACTCGCTGGTGAACTTCCGCTCGCCGCGCAACCAGTACACCCAGATCGACCCGGCCCGCATCGTCAGCGAGGTCGCCACCGACAAGGCCGATGTCGGCGTCGCCTTCGGCCCGGACGTGGCCCGCTACGTCAAGGAGTCCCCGACGCCCCTGCGCATGACGCTGGTCCCGGCCGACACGGTCGGCAGCGACGGCCGCAAGGTCCCGCAGGTCTTCGACCAGTCGATGGGCGTGCGCAAGGACGACGAGGCCCTGCGCAAGGCGCTCGACGCCGGGATCGAGAAGGCTCGGCCGGCGATCGCGGCGATCCTCAAGCAGGACGGGGTGCCGGTCGTCGCCTCGAACTGAGCTGCGCCCGCCCCGCCTCCGCCCGGCCCGGCGCGACCGGGCCGCCGACCGAGACACCGCGCCAGACACCGCCCCAGACATCGACCAGACGTCGCTCGCGACGTCGATCAGGACATCAGGACCCGCTCAACAGATGCTCATCGTACGTTCGGCCCGCGTCGCCCTTCTCACCCTCGCCGCGGCGATGCCCGTCGCGGCCCGCGCGCAGCCCCAGTCCGGCTCGCAGACCGGGATCGTCTTCCGCAACACCATCACCGGCGAGGCGATGGACACGGCCGAGGGCAAGCCGGGCGGGCGGGACACGCAGGCGGTCAAGACCTTCTTCCAGACCGGCAAGAATCTCTACATCGACGACAAGTCCTGCCTGCGCAACGGCGAGAGCCTGTTCCTGACCTCGTGCTCCGGCTGCCACGGCCATCTCGGCGAGGGCAAGGTCGGGCCCGGCCTCAACGACGATTACTGGACCTACCCGGCGAACACGACCGATGTCGGCCTGTTCTCGACCCTCTGGGGCGGCGCCAACGGCATGATGGGCCCGCACAACGAGGATCTCAATCCCGACGAGATGCTGCAGGTCATCGCCTGGATCCGTCATCTCTACACGGGTCCGGTGAAGGATGCCGAGTGGCTCACCGACGAGCAGAAGAAGACTTACAAGCCCTTCAAGGAGGGCGAGACCTTTGCCAAGGACGTGCCCGGCCAGTGCAAGCCGCTGGACTAGCCGCTCTCGGCAAGTCGCGCCCCGCGGGAGACGGGGCGAATTCACGGCCCGACCGGCCGCCCGAGGAAGAGACGGAGGAATCTACGATGCGCACAGTGATCACGGCGGCGATGCTGATCGCGGGGGCGGCCTTCGCGGTGCCGGCGCTGGCCTATGACGGGCAGACCTGCAAGGCGCCCGGCAATTGCTGGCAGCCGAAGCCCGGCTTCCCCGAGAAGGTCGCCGGGACCAAGTACGATCCCAAGCACGACCCGAAGGAGGTCAGCAAGCAGGCCGAATCCATCAAGCAGATGGAGGAGCGCAACAGGAAGCGGATCGAGAACGCCAAGAAGACCGGCAAGTTCGAGTACGACGTCGCCAAGATCTCGTCGAACTGATCGCGGCCGGTCCGACCGGCCCGGGGCCGGCCCGCGCCGCGGCGCCGGCCCGCAGCGACGCTCGGCACCGCGCGCCGCACCGACACGCCGCACCGTTACCCGGCGCCGCCGCTCCGGCGCCCCGCCCGACACCGCAGGCACCGCCTCATGAACACCCTCCGTCCCGGAGACACGATGCTCACCGACTGGCGGGCGGCGGCGGCCCGCTTCGAGGCGGAGGTCGCCAAGGCGGTTGTCGGGCAGGAGCGGGCGATCCGCCTCGCGACGATCGCGATCTTCGCCCGCGGCCACGTGATGCTCGAGGGCGATGTCGGCGTCGGCAAGACCACCCTGCTGCGGGCGGTGGCCCGGGCGCTGGGCGGCGCCTACGAGCGCGTCGAGGGCACGGTCGACATGATGCCGACCGACCTGATCTACCACACCTATCTCGGCCCCGACGGCCGGCCGCGAGTCGATCCCGGCCCGGTCCTGGCCCGGGCCGAGGATCTCTCGGTGTTCTTCTTCAACGAGATCAACCGGGCGCGGCCGCAGGTGCACGCCCTGCTGCTCCGGCTGATGGCCGAGCGCAGCGTCCAGGCCTTCGGCCGCACCTACACGTTCCCGAACCTGCAGGTCTTCGCCGACCGCAACCGCGTCGAGCGCGAGGAGACCTTCGAGCTCCCGGCCGCGGCCCGCGACCGCTTCCTGATGGAGATCGGGCTGGAGGCGCCCCGGGACGCGGCGGTGCGCCGGAGCCTGGTCTTCGACCCGCGCTTCCACGACACCGACGCCCTCGTCGGCGCGGTCGCGGAGGGCGTGCTCGACCACGCCCGGATCGGCGGCATCGCGGCCGCGATCCAGCACGCCGTCCGCGCGGAGCCGTCGATCGAGGCCTACGTGGTGGCCCTCTGGGACGCGCTGGTCCGCCCCGCGGAGGCCGGGATCCGGCTCCCGGGCCTCGACACCGCCACCCTCGTGCAGGGGGGCGCCTCGCCGCGCGGCGTCGCCTTCCTGGTGCGGGCCGCCCGGGTGCGGGCGTGGCTGGAGGGCCGCGACTGGCTGGTGCCGGAGGATGTGCGGGCGGTCTTCACCGAGGTGATGGCCCACCGGGTCTTCCTCGAGCCCGTCCACGAATTGCAGCGCGGCGCGATCGTGCCGGCCCTGTGCCGGGCCGCGTTCGAGACGGTGCCGGCGCCGTGAGCGACCCGCGCACGGCCGACATCGTCTACCTGCCGCGCTGGCGGCCGCGCGGCAGCAGGGCCGGTCTCCACCGGGGGCGCGACGCCGGCGGCGCCGGCCCGTTCCGCGATCAGGTGCCGTTCCTGCAACTGCCGGATGCGCGCCGCATCGACCTGCGCGCGACGCTGCGCGACCCGTTCGAGGGCGTGCATGTCCGCCGCTTCGAGGCGCGGACCGCGGTCGAGACCTGGGTCCTGGTCGATCTCTCGGCCTCGATGGGCTTCCGCGGCACGGCCGACCGGGCGCGCCTCACGGGCGATCTCTGCCGGGCCCTGGCCGTCTCGGCGACCCGGATCAGCGACGCGTTCGGCCTGATCGGCTGCGACGAGACCCTGCGCGACGACCTCACCCTGCCCGCCACCCGCCACCGGGGCGCGGCCGTGGCCGCCGCCGAGCGGGTCGCGGGTGCGGAGCGGGCGGGGCGCGGCTGCGCCGGCATGCTCGAGGCCGCGCGGCGGCTCGCCGGGCGGCCGAAGCTCGTCTTCCTCGCCTCCGACTTCCGCTGGCCGGAGAGCCTGATCGCCCGGGTCTTCGCCGCCCTGGCGCCGCACGACACGGTGCCGATCCTGCTCGCCGACCCCGCCGAGGCGGAGGCGCTGCCGGCCTTCGGCCTCGTCGAACTCGACGATCTCGAGGGCGGCGGCCGCCGCGTGGTCCTGCTGCGCCCGAGCCTGCGCCGGGCCTGGATCGCCCGGGAGCGGGACCGGATCGCCGCCCTGGAGCGCGCCGCCGCGCCCTTCGCGCGCCGGGTCTTCCGGCTCGCCGGGCGCTTCGACGCCCAGGCGCTCACCCGCCACCTGCTGACGACCTGAGCATGGGCGCGCGCGGTCCCGCCCTCCTGCTGGCCGGCCTCCTCGCGGGCGTCCTGGCCGCGCCCCTCGCCCTGACGGCCGGCACGGCCGCCGCGCAGGTGCGCTCCGTCGAGGTGCGCAGCAAGCGGCCCTTCGGGATCTTCCTGGGCGACCTGGTCGAGGCGCAGGTGGAGATCCTGGCCGATCCCGACTTCCGGCTGCAGCGCGCGACGCTGCCCCGGCCTGGTCCGGTGACCTACTGGCTCGACCTGCGCGCCGTGGCGGTCGACGAGGCCCCGGTGGCCGGCGCCCGTCGGGTGCGCCTGCGCCTGACCTACCAGAGCTTCTACGCCGCCCTCGACGCCCGCACCCTGGAGGTGCCGGGCTTTCCCCTGACGCTGGCGAGCGAGGCGGCGACCGGCCTCACCACGGCCGCCGTCCAGGTGCCGGGCTGGAGCCTCGGCGTCTCGCCCCTGCGCGAGGTGCAGCCGCAGCGGCGCGAGGATCCGGCCGAGTACCTGCGCCCGGACGGAAGCGGCGGGCGGATCGATCCGGCACCGGACGTCGCGGCGGCGGCCGGCCTCGGCGCCCTCGCCGGCCTCGCGGCGCTGGCGCTGGCGCACGACCGCGCCTGGGGGCCGTTCCGGCAGCGGCCGGGCCGCCCCTTCGCGGCGGCGCTGCGCGCGCTCCGGCGGCAGGCGGGGGGCGAGCCCGATCAGGCCTACCGGGCGGCGCTGCTGGCCCTGCACCGGGGCCTCGACGAGACCGACGGAAGGCGGGTGCTGGCCGACGATCTCGGCGCCTTCCTGGCGCGGCACGGGGCCTTCCGGGGCCGGGCGGCGGAGCTCGCGCGCTTCTTCGAGGCCTCGCGCCTCGCCTTCTTCGGCGGCCAGCTGCCGGCCGCGCGCGCGGCCTGGCCGCTGTCCGAGGCCGAGGCGCTCCTGGCGCGCCTCGCGGCGGCGGAGCGGAGCGCGTGAGGCCGTGACCGATCTCCTCCCCCGCCTCGGCGCGACCGATCCCTGGGTCCTGTGGCTGCTGCCGCTGGCGCTGCTGCCGCTGGCCCGCTCGGCCCTGCGCCGGACGTCCGTGCCGGCGGTCGCCGCCGCGCCGGCAGACCCCCTCTCGGCTTGGCTCGGCCGCACGCTGACGCTCGCCGGCATCCTGGCCGTCGCCGGCCTCATCGCGGCCCTGGCGGGCCCCTACCGGACGGGCGCGCGGATCGAGCGCCTCGGCATCGGCGCGCAGGTCTCGCTGCTGATCGACCGCTCGGGGAGCATGAACGAGACCTTCGCGGGCCGGCAGCCCTCCGGCGCCGAGGAGTCGAAGGCCGCGGCCTCCCGGCGCCTCCTCGCCGATTTCGTCGGCGCGCGGGCGCACGACCTGTTCGCCGTGACGGCCTTCTCCACCGCGCCGATGCTGGTCATGCCGATGACCGACCGCCACGACGCCGTGCGGGCGGCGATCGCCGCCATCGACCGGCCCGGCCTCGACTACACCAATATCGGCCGGGGCCTCGGCATGGCCCTGTCGCAGTTCGGAATCGATGTCGGCGCCTCGCGGGTGCTCCTGCTGGTCTCCGACGGCGCCGCGGTGATCGACCCGCGCGTCCAGGACCAGCTGCGCGCCGCCGTCGCGCGGATCCGGCCGAACCTGTACTGGCTGTTCCTGCGCACCAAGGGCTCGCCCGGCATCGCCGACCGGCCGGCCGGCGAGGACACGCCCCAGGCCGCGCCGGAGCGCCATCTCGACCTGTTCTTCAAGAGCCTCGGCGTGCCCTACCGCGCCTTCGAGGCCGAGGGCGCCGAGGCGGTGGCCGCCGCCATCCGGCAGATCGAGGCCCTGGAGCGGGACCCGATTCCCTACGTCGAGGAGCGCCCGCGCCGGGACCTGACCGGGCTCGCCGCCGCGCTCGCCGCGCTCGGCCTCGCCGGGCTCGTCCTCGCCAAGCTCGCGGAGGCGGACCTCGCGGAGGCGGACCCCGCGGGGGCGCCGGCGGATGCGGAGACCGCGGCGGAGACCCCGACGGAGGCCGCGGGCGCGGCGGCGCGGAGGGCGGCATGAGCGCCGGCGCCCTCCTCGACGGCCCGGCCCCGCGCCGCGCCGCCCGCGCCCGCCACGGCGCCGCCGCGGCGTGGCGCCGGGTCCGGCCGGCCCTGCTGGTCGCCCTGCCGCTGGTCCTCGCGGTCGCCGCCCTGTGGTTCGCCGTCGCGGGCTGGAGCGCCGCGCGCGACGACGACCGGATCGCCGCCCTGGAGGCGGGCCGCGACCGGCCGGTCGACCCGGACGCGCGGCCGGCCCTGCTGACGGCGCGGATCGGCTTCCTCGCCGCCCGGGACCGTCTCGGCGAGACCGAGCCCCTCCTCGACGCCCTCGACCGCGCCGGCGCGGTGCGGGAGGCGGCCCGGGCGCGGTACGTCATCGGCAACGCGCGGATGCGGCAGGCCTTCGCGCTGATCGGCCGGGGCGACCTCGACAAGGCCGCGCCCCAGGTGACGCTGGCGCGGCAGGATTACCGCCGCGCCCTCCAGGCCCGGCCGGAGTTCTGGGACGCCAAGTACAACCTCGACGTCGCCTCGCGCCTCGTGCGCGACTACCCGGAATTCGACCGCAAGACCGGGGACGAGCTGCGCGCCGAGCCGAAAGCGATCTGGACCGACATCCCCGGCCAGCCGCGGGGCGGCCCGTGAGCCCGCGGCGCGTCCTTCCCCCCGTCCTGCCCTCAGTCCTGCCCCCTCTCGTCGCCCGCAACCTGCGCGACGGGCGGTTCCGCGCCCTGGCGGCCGCCCTCGCGCTGGCGCTGGCGGCCCTGGTCGCCCCGCCGATCCCGTTCACCCGCACCGGCGTGTCGGTGCTGGCGGTGGTCGACATCACCGGCAGCATGGCGGTGCGCGACTATCCCGCCGCCGCCGGCTCCGTGAGCCGGCTCGAGACCGTCAAGGCGGCGCTGCGGGCGATGCTGCCCGACCTCCCCTGCGGCTCGCGGGTGGCGCTCGGCCTGTTCACCGACCGCAGGCCGTTCCTGCTGTTCACGCCGGTCGAGGTCTGCGCCGACTTCGCGCCGCTGGACGGCGCCATCGCGGCCCTCGACCCGCGCATGGCCTGGGAGGGGGACAGCCGCGTCGCGGCCGGCCTGTTCCGGTCGATCGCCATGGCGGGGGAGATCGACGCCGACCTCCTGTTCGTCACCGACGGCCAGGAGACGCCGCCCCTGCCCGCCTCCGGCGGCCCGACCTTCGACGGCGAGGCCGGCGCGGTGCGCGGGCTGATCGTCGGCGCGGGCGGCTACGGCCTGTCGCCGATCCCGCGCTTCGACGATCGCGGGCGCGAGACCGGCTTCCTCGGCGAGAGCGACGTCCAGCAGGAGAACCGCTCCGGGCCGCCCCCGGCCGACGCGGAATCGCGCGAGGGCTACAACCCGCGCAACGCCCCCTTCGGCGCCCAGGCCGCCCACGGCACCGAGCACCTCTCGTCGGTCCGCGAGCCCTACCTGAGGCGCCTCGCCGCCGAGACCGGCCTCGGCTACGTCCATCTCGACGGCCCCGGCGGCCTCGCCGCCCCTCTGCGCGCCGCGGCGACGCCGCGCCCGCTGCCCGGCCGCCTCGACCCGCGGCCCGCCCTGCTGGCGGCGGCCCTGGGGCTGACGCTCCTGGCCCTCCTGGCGAGCCCCCTCGCCCGTGCCCTTCGCGCGCTCCGCGGGCGCGCGGCCCACCTTGCTCCAACCCCTGCTCCGACCGGAGCGATCAGGACCTGACCATGCGGATGCCCCTCGCCCTCGTCCCGGCCCTCGTCCCGGCCCTCGCCGTCCTCGGCCTCGCCGGCGCGGCGCTGGCCCACGGGCCGACGCCGCAGAAGATCGACCAGTCGATCACCATCCAGGCGCCCCCGGACGCGGTCTGGAAGGTGGTGGGCGATTTCGGCGGTATCGGGCGCTGGCACCCCGACGTGGCCAAGGCCGAGGCCAGCGGCGGCAATGTCGAGGGCACGACCCGCCGGGTGACCCTCAAGGCCGGCGGCACCCTGGTCGAGGGGCTGGACGAGTGGCTGGCCGACGGCCGGACCTACTCGTACCGGATGTCCGACCCGGACCTGAAGGCGCTCCCGGTCTCCTCCTACTCGGCGACGCTCACCGTGACCCCCGACGGGACCGGCTCCAAGGTGTCGTGGATCGGCCGCTTCTACCGGGGCGACACCGGCAACGAGCCGCCGGAGAACCTCAGCGACGAGGCCGGGCGCGCGGCGATGAACCGCTACTTCGCGGACGGTCTCAAGGGCCTGAAGGCGGCCGTCGAGGGCCGGACAACCCATTGAGGCCCCGCATGCGCCACCTCCGGCTGATCGCGACGCTCGCGGTCGCGGCCGCCGCCGGGACCGGCGTTGGGATTGGTGTCGCGTCCGCGGCCGGCGACCCGGTCTGGGTCGTCAGCCAGCAGGGGGCCGAGCTGGCGCGGGTCGAGGCCGGGACCGTGGCCGGGCGGATCCCGCTCGGGCCGGCGCCGGTGGCGGCGGCGGCCGACCGGGCCGGCCGCCTCTACCTGACCCACCCCGACGGGCGCGCCGTCACCGTCGTCGCGCCCGGCGAGCCGCCCCGCCGCCTGCCCGTCCCCGGGCAGGCCTTCGGCCTCGCGGTGAGCCCGGACGGCGCCCGCCTGTACGTCGGCGACTGGTCGGGCGACCGCGTCCTGCGGATCTGCGCGGCGACCGGCGCCGTCGAGGGCGCCGCGGCGGTGGGCCGCGACCCGGCCCACCTCGTCCTCGACCGGCGCGGGCGGCTCTACGTCGCCGATCGCGAGAGCCGTCAGGTCAGCGTGATCGACACCGGGACCATGGCCCGGGTGGCCGTCGTCCCGACCGGCGAGGCGCCCTTCGCCCTGGCGCTCGCTCCGGACGAGGCGAGCCTCTACGTCGCCAACGTGCGCAGCGGCGATCTCACGGTGATCGACACGGCGACGCTGCGGGCCCGCGCCACGGTTCCGGCCGGCCGGATGCCCTACGGCGTCGCGGTCACCGGGGACGGCAGCCGCATCCTGGTCACCAACCAGCACGCCGCCGCCGTGACGGTGATCGACGCGGCCCGGCTCGAGATCGTCGCCACCGTGGCGGTGGGACCCTATCCCGAGGGCATCGCGGTGGCCGGTCCGCGGGCCTACGTGGCGAACTGGTTCTCGGACGATGTCTCGGTGATCAATCTCGCCACGTGGCGCGAGACGGCGCGCATCAAGGTGGCGGAGGGCCCGCGCGCGGTCTTGGCCGTCGGGGAGCCCGCGCGATGAGCCGCGCCGGCCGCATCCGCATCCGCATCGCGTCCTGCCTGGTCCTGCTGGCCCTCGGCGCCTGCGACCGCGGGTCGGACGAGCGCGCGGACGAGCGCGCGGACGAGGCCGGCGCGGTGGTCGCCACCACCGCCGAGGGCACCCTGCCGGCTTGGCTCGCGCCGACCGACGGGACCGACCCGGCCCGCTGGCTCGCGGGACGCGAGGCCGGGAAGGCCCTGCCGGCCGACGATCCCCGCGTGCGCGCCATGGCGACGGCGCTGGCAGGGGCCCGCGACGGCTTCATCGAGGACCCGCGCATGATCGCCAACCGCACCGTCCAGCTCGGCCAGATGCTGGCCGAGGCCGGCACCGGCGAGGGCTACGGCGCGATCCTCGACGGTCTCGGCGGCATCGCGGCGGAACGCGGCCGCCGCAAGAGCCTCTACGGCGAGATGTGCCAGCACTACTACAACGCCCGGATGCAGGGGGCCGACCACGCGGCCGCGCTGGCCCGCCTCGCCGCCCCGCACCCGGCCCGCGAGGGGACGCCGTGAGCGCCGCCCGGGCCTCGGCCGACCGCCCGGCGGGGCGGGACGGTCCGCGCGGTCTCGACGCGGTGCTGATCGTCGACGACCACCCGGTCGTGCGGCGCGGCTTCCGCCACCTCGCGGAGGATGCCGGCGTCCGGGCGGTCCACGAGGCCGCGGACGTGGTGTCCGGCTACCGCACCTTCCACCGCCACCGGCCCGGGCTGGTGGTGACCGACCTCGGCTTCCGCGACCAGGGCCTGTCGGGCCTGTCGCTGATCCGCCGGGTGCGGGCCCTGGAGCCGGCGACGCGGATCCTCGCCTTCAGCATGCACGACGACCCGGTGATCGTCGCCCGCGCCATCGAGGGCGGGGCGCACGGCTTCGTCCTGAAGGACACGGCGGTGACGCGCTTTCACGAGGCGCTGGCGACCGTCTCGGCCGGCCGCAGCTACCTGCCGCACGAGGTCGCGACCAAGATCGCCATGCTGAATGCCGGGCTCCTGGAATCGCCCCTCGCGCGCCTGACCGCGCGGGAGGTTCAGGTCCTGTCGCTGCTGGGGGCGGGCAAGTCCAACGAGGCGATCGCCGACAGCCTGTCGATGAGCCAGCGCAGCGTGTCGGCCGTCGTCTCGGGCATGAAGCAGAAGCTCGGCGCCGGCAGCCTCGCCGACCTCCTGCGTATCGCCCTGTCGCGGGACGGGCGCCCGGTGTGAGGACGGCCGCCGTCAGCGCCGCATACAGCGGGCCGGGGCTACCGCGGCACGACCAGGCCGGGAATGATCGATCCCTGCGGCCCGAACGTCGCCTCGGCCTTCCGGCAATTGGCCGCGACGTCCTTCTGGTAGGCCGCGATGTAGCGGGTCGCGGTCAGGTGCAGGTCGCCGGTCTCCAGGCTCGCGGCATCGACGCCCAGGGCCTCGACGGTCTGCTTGAGGCGCGCGGGATCGCTCCGCAGGCCGGGGCATTCGAGGTTCACGAAGCCGGCGAGCCCCGCGAGCTTCGCCGCCTGATTGCGCCGCGGATCGGCGGCCGCGGGGTCCTGCGCCTGCATCGGGGGCTGTGCCTGGGGCTGAGGCTGCGCCGCGGTCTGCGCCTGAGCGTGTGCCGTCAGAAGACCCAGGAGGCCGGCCGAGACCAGGCCGGAAAGACGGACCGCGCGCATCGCTTCTCCCATCCCGTCGCAAGAGCAGCGCGTCCGTCGACCGTCACCGCTGCGCAGAGTTACGCAGTTCTACGCCGCAGGATCGGAGATTTACAATGCAGACCAAGCTTATAATCGTCTTAGTGGCCCTGGCGTGCGCGATCCTGCCGGCGGACGCCGCCCGCCTGACCGTGGACGACAAGGCCTCGCTGTGGCCGCGGGCGAGCGCGACCGACAAGATCGATTTCTCGACCCGGATGGGCCGGGCCTTCCGCACGCTGTCGCCCAAGCTGGACGCGGCGTACTTCATGCGCTGTCTGGAGGAGACCGCCAATATCGGGGACACCAAGGATTTGCGGCTCGAGGAGATGGTGCGGACCTGCATCTCCCTCGTCCGGGACGAGGCCGAGTGAGCCGCCGGCCCGGCCTCACGCGAGATGGGCGACGATGTTGACCAGCCGGTCGAAGGGGTCGCGGACGTAGAACCGCTCCACGCCCCAGGGCTCCCGGGCCGGGCCGTACAGCACGGGCAGGCCGGCCCGCCTCACGCGGGCGAGGACGTCCGCCAGGTCGTCGACCTCGACCGAGATGTCGGGAACCGGCGTGCCCGAGCCGCCCGCGCTGGCCACGCTGATCTGCGGCGTCGCCGACATCCCGGGGGCCGCGAAGGTCAGGATCCAGCCGTGATCCATGACCACCTCCAGGCCGAGCACGTCCGCGTAGAAGGACCGCGCCGCCTCGACCTGCGTCGCCCGGATGTTGGTGACGATCCGCCTCACGGCCATGGCCCGGTCCCCGCTGCGCGCCGCCCCATCAGAGGGCTCCGCGGGCGGTCCGGCAAGGGCCGGGACGGCGCGCCGGGAGCCCGTGTCCCGACCACGCCGCGGTTCGCCGCCCGGAAATGCACGCAGCGATTGAACACAGGTCCTCCGGAAAGAATCCGGAAAGCTCCCCGATGGTACCGTCCGCGCCGGTGGGAGCTCGCACCGTCCAGCAGAATGTTCGCTCAGGCGGACGATTGGGATCCCCGGGTATGAACAGTGGGACGGTCGCGCTGCGGGAGAAGGCGAAGCTCCTCGACACCGTTCTCGACGCCATGGATCAGGGGCTGATGATGATCGACGCCGACGGCGTCGTTCAAGTCTGTAATGCCCGCGCCCTGGCGCTGCTCGACCTGCCGCTGGCCCTGATGCGGTCCCGCCCGACCTTCGAGGCCGTCCGGCAATACCAGATCGCGCAGGGGGAGTTCGGGAAGGCGAGCGAAGCCCTGCAGCGCTGGGTCGCCGACAGCGGCCTGGAGCGCCGCGCCCACACCTACGAGCGCGAGCGCCCCAACGGGACCGTGCTGGAGATCCGCACCGTGCCGCTGCCCGACGGCGGGGCGGTGCGGACCTTCACGGACATCACCGCGCGCAAGCGGGCCGAGGAGACGCTGCAGGTCAGCGAGACGCGCCTCGCCCTGGCGCAGGACGCGGGCAGCGACGGGCTCTGGGACTGCGATCTCACGACCGGGGAGGCGTGGTCCTCCGACCGCTGGTGGGGGGTTCTGGGCTACGAGCCCGGCGAACTGGCGAGCCACGCGCGGACGTGGCGGGCGCTGCTCCACCCGGAGGATGCGGGCGCGGCCGAGCGGGCCCTGGTCGAGCACCTGAGCGGGCGGGCGCCGACCTACGCGTCCGAGCATCGCATGCGCCGCAAGGACGGCTCCTGGGCCTGGATGATGACGCGCGGCAAGGTGGTGGCGCGCGCCGCCGACGGCCGCGCGCTGCGCTTCATCGGCACCCAGATCGACATCACCGCGCGCAAGGCCGCCGAGGGGCAGGTCGCCCACATGGCGCGCCACGACGGCCTCACCGACCTGCCCAACCGCGCCCTGTTCTACGAGCGGCTGGAGATCCGGCTCGCCGACCTGCACCTGAACGGCGGCGCCTGCGCGGTGCTGTGCCTCGACCTCGACCGCTTCAAGACCGTCAACGACAGCCTCGGCCACGCGGCCGGGGACTTCCTGCTCCGGGCGGTGGCCCATCGGATCCGCGCGGTGCTGCGGGCCGACGACATGGTGGCGCGCCTCGGCGGCGACGAGTTCGCCGTACTGGTGGCCGATGCGGACGACCCCGCCCGCGCGGAGACCTTGGCGGCCCGCCTGATCGCGGCCGTCCAGGCGCCGATCCCCTTCGGCAAGCGGCGGCTGAAGGTGGGCCTGAGCGTCGGCATCGCCCAGGCGCCCAGCCACGGCTTCGACAGCGAGACGCTGTTCCGCCGCGCCGATCTCGCCCTCCACCGGGCGAAGACCGAAGGCCGGAACACCCACCGGGTGTTCGAGCCCGCGATGGACGAGGCCGAGGCGGCCCGGCGCGACCTGGAGCGCGACCTGCGCCAGGCGATCGAGGGCGACGAGCTCATCCTGTATTATCAGCCGCAGGTGAGTACCGGCACCGGCCGGCTGCTCGGGTTCGAGGCGCTCGTGCGCTGGGAGCATCCGACCCGCGGCCTCGTGCCGCCGAATGCCTTCATCCCCCTGGCGGAGGAGAGCGGGCTGATCCTGCCGCTGGGCGAGTGGGTGCTCCGCGCCGCCTGCCGGGAGGCGGCCCGCTGGGCGCACCCGCTGAAGGTCGCGGTGAACCTGTCGCCGCGCCAGTTCCAGCAGGCGGATCTGCCCGAGCGCGTCCTGGCCATCCTGACCGAGACGGGCCTGGCGCCGACGCGGCTCGAACTCGAGATCACCGAGACCCTGATCATCAACGACATGGCGCGGGCGCTCGGCATCCTGCGCCGTCTGAAGGCTTTCGGCGTGTCCATCGCGATGGACGATTTCGGCACCGGCTACTCGTCGCTCGCGACGCTGCAGGCCTTCCCCTTCGACAAGATCAAGATCGACCGGTCCTTCGTGGGCCATGTCGAGGTCAGCCCGCAGGCGGCGGTGATCGTGCGGGCGGTTCTGGGGCTCGGCCGCAGCCTCGGGATGAGCGTCGTGGCGGAGGGCGTCGAGACGGACGCGCAGATGCGCTTCCTGGCCGCGGAAGCGTGCGACGAGGCCCAGGGCTACCTGATCAGCAAGCCGCAGCCGATCGAGCGGTTCGCCGAGCAGATCGACGCGCCCGAGACCTTCGTGCCGCCCGGCCGCCCCGACGCGGCCGTCGCCTGAGGCGCGCCGCGCCGCTCCGGCGGCCGGACGACAGCCCGAACGCCCGGACGATCGTCGCGGTCGCGGCGCGGGCCCCGGCGGCGGCCGTGCCGCCGCCTCTGTGGCACGGCCGCGACACCCGCCGCCGACGGCCTGTGGATGGCGCGCCCTGCCCCCGATCCGTCAAGGTTCGGATGCCAGCGTGACCGCGCACCTCCGATCCGGCTCCCTCAGCTCCGCCATCCCATGTTCGCACAGCCCCACGCCCTCATCCTCCGCCATCGCGAGCGCGCCGCCGTGCTCATCTCCTCCGCGCTGTTCCTGGCGGGCGCCCTGCCGCTCTTCTGGGCGATCGGCTGAGGCCCGAGCGCGGGCCGGCAGGACGTCTGGCGGCCGCGAGCCGTCGACCTTCCGCGTCGCCGCGCTCGCGAGCACCGGCGGCGCCGGGCCGCGATCCGGCCGCCCCGAACGGCGACGGGGCCGCCTCCTCTCGGAAGCGGCCCCGCGCGTGTTCGGTCCGGCGCGACGGTCGCGATGCGACCGTCGCGGTGTGGTCTCAGTACGAGCCGAACTTGTAGTTCAGGCCGGCGCGGACGACGGCGAACTCGTCGGAGCGGCGGCCGATGCCGCTGTAGACGACCGGGAAGTTGTTGGCGGCGTTGATGACGAACGCGCCCTGGTTGCGGGTGTTGCGGTCGAGGTTCACGTACAGGCCTTCGACCTTCAGCGTCACGGCCGAGGAGCGGAAGAAGTTCAGGAACGAGTCGGTGGGCAGGGCGTACTCGATGCCGCCGCCGACGGCCCAGCCGGTGCGGAAGCTGTCGTTGCCGGCGTAGCCGCCGAAGGAGCGGTCGGCGCTGCCCGAGCCGTAGGCGAAGCCGCCGGTGCCGTACACGAGGGTGCGGTCGAAGGCGTAGCCGAGGCGGCCGCGCACGGTGCCGAAGAAGTCGAGGCTGGAGAGGCCGCGCGGGTCGGTGAGGTAGTAGCCGGGGGCGACGGCGCCGGAGACGAAGGCGTTGTTCCGGTTGCGGCCGAAGTCGAGGTACTGGGCGTCGGCCTCGACGCCGATCACGACGCCGGAGCCCGGGGTGATCTGCCAGTTGTAGCCGATCTGGCCACCGCCGGAGAAGCCGTCCTGGCTGCGGTTGCGGAAGGAGGCGACGGTGCCGGGGGCGGCGTAGGGGAAGGGCACCGCGAAGGTGTTGCCGGTGTTGCGGTCGCTGGCGTCGAAGGCGTAGCCGGCGTTGATACCGAAGTAGGCGCCGGTCCAGGTGAAGACCGGGACGGGGGTGAACACCGGCGGCGGGGCGGCGCGGCGCGGCAGGTCGGCGGCCGAGGCGGCGGCGGTCAGGGCCGTGAAGGCGGCCAGCGAGGCCAGGAGCTTGGTCATGTCGGTTCCCCGAATGTGTGATCTGGCGGCGTAGCTACCGATCACCGGGGGAAATGGCTGTAGTTTTGAGGTCACACCGCCTGTCGAAGGCCCGAGATGGCGGAGTAAATCGTCCGTCAAGACGCGTTCGAGCGGGGAAATACAGCGCGCTTTACGCGGGCGAGCGCGATAACAACGCGGCGGCCTTTTGGTTGCATCGAGATCTACGGTCGACGCCGGCTGTGACAAGCGTGCCACACCCGGCGCCGGGGGACCGCTGGAGGGTCCACGGCCATCCCGATCGATCCCGCCGCCGATCCGCGCAACCCGGCAAGGTTCCGGCAATCTCCGACCGCCGCGAGAGCGGATCTCGGCGCGCGGAACCGGGCCACGCCTCCGGCTGCCCGCAATCTCCGAGTCCCGATCCGGAGTTATGACTCCTGTTACCACCGGGAAAATAGATGGACTCGACAGTCGTCTTGACCGACCGCGCGAGGGGAACCGGGGCGCCATGCATGTGAGAGTTCGCCTCGACGGCGCGAACCCGCGGCGCTGGCACGTCGCGCTGCTGAACCGGCTCTCCGGCCTGCCCGGTCTCGCGGCCGTGAGCGTCGACGCCGCGCCCGGTCCGGACGGTTGGCCGGCGCAGGCCGACCTGCTGTTCCGGCTGGAGGCGCTGATCTTCCGGCTGGCGCCGAACGGGTCGCGGCCGGTGCCGCCGGCGGATCTCGCGGCCTGGAGCCGGCCCGCGAGCCCGGACCTCGTGCTCGACCTGTGCGGCGACGCGGTCGCGCCCTGCCCGGTCTGGCGCGTGGCCTACGACGGCGGCCTCGGCGAGACCGGCCTGCTCGCCAGCCTGCTCGCGGGCCGCGTCCCGCAGCTCGAGCTCCTCGAAGGCGGCACCGCCGTCGCCGCGGGCCGCCTCGGCTCGGACTACCGGGGTTCCATCGCCCTCTCGTTCGAGGACGCCCTGACGCGCACGGCGACGATCGTCGCCGCCGCGCTGCGGGACCGGTTGGCCGGCCGGCCCGGCGCGGCGACGCCCGCCGCGGCCGCGGCCGTGCCCGTCCGCGCGGTGCGGATCCCGGTGTCCCGTCCGGCGCGGCTCGTCGCCCGGAGCCTCGTCGGCCGCCTGTACAGGCTGTGCTACCACGCCCCGCACTGGCGCACCGGGTGGCGAGCCCTCCGCGGGCCGGACCTCGTCGCGCTGGGCCGCCATCCCGCGGACGGCTGGCAGGTCCTGCCCGACGACGGGCGGCGCTTCTACGCCGACCCGTTCCCCCTGGCCGTCGACGGGACGACCCACGTCTTCGTGGAGGAGTTCCCGCACGCGACCGGCAAGGCGATCATCTCGGCGGTCCGCTTCGGAGCGGACGGGCCAGAGGGGCCGCCCGTCCCGGTTCTGGAGGAGCCGTACCACCTCTCCTACCCGTTCGTGTTCGCGCGCGCGGGCTCCGTCTGGATGGTGCCGGAGAGTTCCGCGGCCGGCACGGTCGACCTCTACCGGGCGACGCGCTATCCGGGCGGCTGGGTGAAGGAGGCGACGCTCCTCTCCGGCGTCGTCGCGAGCGACGCGACGCTCCTCGAGCACGGCGGCCGCTGGTGGATGTTCGCCACCGTTCGGGACGCGCCCGTCGGCGCCCCGCCGGGATCGGGCTGCCACCACGACGCGCTGCATCTCTGGTCGGCGCCCGACTTCCGGGGGCCGTACGCGCCGCATCCGGCCAATCCCGTGCTGGTCGACCCGTCCTTCGCGCGGCCCGCGGGCCGGATCGTCGCGCGCGACGGGGCACTGATCCGGCCGGTCCAGGATTGCGCCCACGGTTACGGCCGCGCCCTGTCGCTGGCGCGCATCGACCGGCTCGATCCGGAGGGGTTCGCCCAGACCATCCTCAACCGGATCGAACCCGGCCCGGCATGGCCCGGCAGCTGTCTCCACACGCTCAACGCCGGCGGCGGGATCGAGTGCATCGACGGTTCCGGCCGGGCCTCGCGTCTCCGGGCGCGTCTGAGCGCGCGGTCCGGCGCCTAGGCCCGGCCGCGGCCGGAGCTCGGCCGTCCGGAACCAGCCGCCGCGATCCGGGTTCGCTCACGAACGCGGAGACCCGTCGCCCCCATGATCATGATCCTCATCTGCTTCCTCGCGCCGTGGCTCGCCATGTTCCTGCGCGGAAAGGTGTTTCAGGGCATCCTCTGCATCATCCTCCACCTGACGATCATCGGATGGATCCCGGCCACGATCTGGGCCCTGGTCGTCACCCGCAGGGAGGCGGCCTGATCGACGTGACCGGGCCGGCTGCGGACCTCGCCGCCGGCGGCGGCCGCCGGCGCGGCGCGGCCGACATGCGCGGCTCCGCGACGCTGTCCGGACCCCGCACGTGAGAACGGCGGGGCTCTCACCCCGCCGTTCACGCAGTCCGTCGCTTCGGCAGCCCCGAGGGCCACCGCGCCGCGCGGCTCAGAAGCCCATCAGCACCCCGGCCGAGCCGGTCACCGTCATCGCGAGGCCACCCAGGAAGGCGCCGATCATCGCGTAGGAGAAGCCCTTCAGAACCATGTCGTGCACGCCTTTCATCGAGCAGCGGGTCTCGGGCGAGACCCGGGATCACCATCTGCAACGATGATGCCGGATCGGCCGGGCGCGTGCGGTGCGAAGAGTCACGCTGCGCCGCGGAACCGTTCGGCGCGGGTTCAGGCTGCCCCGGTGAGCGGGACAGCCGCCGGGCGCATCTCGCTCACGCGAAATGCGTCGGCAGGCTGAGGGCCTGCGCGTAGGTCACGAGGGCGATGGCGCCGGCGATCAGGGTCGCGACCAGGGTGATGCGGTTCGTCCAGGTCATCGTCGTCTCCATCGGGTTCGCGACCGTGCTCGCGGTGTGATCCCGATGTACGCCCGAGCTTTCAGGCCCGGCGTGTCCGGGAACACCTGCGGTCGCCGGTGCCGTCCGGAAGCGTCGCCGCGAGCGCGCCGCCACGGCCGCGCTCTCGGTCCGCGCTAGGCGGATTGCGGTCCCGACGCGCCGTCCTTCGCCGCGCCGCGCCGGGCGGCCGGGCGCGCCCGGCAGCGTTCCAGATAGGCGTCGAAGGCCGCGCTCGCCGGGAAGGCCGTGCGGCCGAAGCCCAGCGCGCTGCCGATCAGGATGTCGGCGCCGGAGAACCGGTCGCCCATCACGTAGGGGCCGCGCGCCAGGGCGGCTTCCAGGCGGCGGACCACCGCCTCGTGGTTCCGGCGCTTCTGCGGCGATCCCGCGAGTTCGCCCGTCAGGCCGGCGAACAGCGCCGGCTCGAACTCGGCGACGTACCAGGCCAGCCACGTCAGGTACGCGCCGCGCTCGGGAGTGCCGACCGCCGGGGCGAGACCCGCTTCGGGGAACGTCTCCGCCAAGTAGAGCACGATGGCCTGGGACTCCGCGATCAGCGCGCCCGCGTGCAGGACGGCCGGGACCCGCTTGTCGGGATGCGGGTTGGCGTCGTCCGGCACACCCTCGCCGGTCATGGGCCGGAAGATCGAGACCGGCGCGATGGTGTAGGGAACGCCCAGCTCCTCCAGCAGCCAGACGATGCGCGAGGAGCGCGATTGCGGGGCGTGGTACAGCGTGATCATGGCGCGGTTCCTGTCGTCACGGCGCGCGGGATGGCCGTGGCGGGAGGACTTGTAGGGACGCCCTGCTGACAGCATTCTGTCAGCAGGAGTCGGACGATGCGTCGCGCGGACAGACTGTTTCAGATCATCCAGATCCTGCGGCGCTCCCCGCGCCCGGTGACGGCCGCCGAGATCGCCCGGGAGCTGGAGGTCTCGGTCCGCACGGTCTACCGCGACGTCGCCGACCTCGTCGGCCAGCGCGTGCCGATCCAGGGTGAGGCCGGGCTCGGCTACGTGCTCGGCGCGGCGTTCGACATGCCGCCGCTGATGCTGACGCCCGACGAGATCGAGGCGGCCGTCCTCGGCGCGCAGTGGGTCGCGGGTCGGGGCGAACCGGTCCTCGCCAAGGCGGCGCGCGATCTCATCGCCAAGATCACCGCCGTGGTGCCCGAGCGCCTGCGCCCGTTCATCGCCGATCCGTCGATCGGCACGCCGACGGCCTTCGCGCAGGCCGCGGACGGGATCGACGTCGCCCGCGCGCGGGCCTGGATCCGCGAGGGCCGCAAGATCCGCATCCAGTACCGCGACGTCCGCGGGGATCCGAGCCAGCGCGTGATCTGGCCGGTGATCGTCGGGTTCCTCGATGAGGCCCGGATGGTGGCGGCCTGGTGCGAGCTGCGCGGGGCGTTCCGGCACTTCCGCACCGACCGGATCACGGATGCCGAGTTCCTGGAGGAGCGGCACGGCGTCCGGCCGGCCGTCCTGCGGGCGCGCTGGAAGCGGAGCCTGTCGGACCGACAGGCGGCGGGCCCTTCGCCGCCGGCCGGGGAAGTCCCGGGGACAAGCCCGGCTGCCTTATCCTGAGAGGCACCGGTCGGTCTCGCCGGCGCGCATCCGTCGCTGCGGGCCGACCCTCGGGTCAGCTCTTGAAGCCCGTCGCGCAGTGCTTCGGCTCCAGCGCCTTCGCGGCGCCGCTGAGCCGGAAGGCGGCCCGGCGCCCGTCCGCGAGGGCCACGATCATCTGCTTGGACGCGCGGAGCCGCGACCACAGCGCGGCGAATCGGTCCGCGCACGCGCGGCAATCGGTGAGGATCATGCCCTGGGCATCCGTGTCGAGCTGCAGGCGCTCGCCGTCGGTGAGCACGTCGACGGTCGAGCGCGGCGGCGGGGCCGTGCCGGCGATCTCGATGAAGATGCTGGTCCGCTTCGCTTCGCCTTCGCCGGTCGCGCCCTCGTCGCAGCTGATGTTGACGCTGCTGCTCGGCCCGCTGCGGACGATGTACTCGACGTAGCCCTGGCCGCTCCCCACGGTCCAGTTGCCGTAGACCTGCGCCGACGCCGCGTTGCCCGACAGGCAGGCCGCCGCCACGAGGGCGCCGCGCAGAGAACCGCCGATCATCATGGACACCTGCTCCCTGAGTGATCCTGGATGGCGCCCGCCGATCCGGGAGCCGGCGCGCCGGAACGGCCGCCGGCGCAACGGGCCGCGCGCCCGAGGTTGCCGGCGGCCCCGGGAGGGCTCGAACCTACGGCCTGCCGCTCGGAAGGCAACGGCGTGCTGAAACGGGACAGGCTGCATTCCGACAGGTTCGCGGTATGCCTCCACACGGACACGATTGGCAGATTCCGCCTTGTCGGAACGGCAAACGCGCCTTCGACGCGCTGGCTGCCACCGGATGCCGCCAGATCCTGGCAGCCGCACCGCCCTGTCCCGTTCTGCAGCCTGGGACGGGACCGCTATGTCGCACGTCATCAGCCTGCCGACGGGCCCGCTGGCCGAGTGCCGGGGTGACGCGTAGTCCGAACAAGGCAGAGGACATCGCTGGCCCTGCCGCGCTCTCGATGCGCGGTGGGGCTTTTCCCGTTCGTTCGAGGCTCGGGCGATGGCACCCTGCGAGCAGGCCGCCTTTGTCGCCGGCATCGAGACCGCGCGCCAAATGGCCCGCGGCGAAAGCTCAGACGAAGTGCGGCGGCAGGATCATGACCTGTGCGTGCATGATCAGGCTCAAAGCCACGGCTGCCGTCACGACGGCGTCGGCGAAGCGGTTCGTCAGGGTGATGGGCTTGGTCATCGCGGCCTCCCTCGTCAGCTCGGCTGTTTCGAGGCGGCCTTATGGTCAGGCCGGATGTCGCGACGATTGCTCCGATTGTTGCGTCCAGGAGCGGGAGCCGGAAGAGCGACGCGGGGCGCCCCGTCCGGCCAACTTGCTCGGGCGGACTGCGCCGCGAGGCTCGAAGCCTGCGCGCAGACCTGAGCGATCACACTTCGGTCTCACGCTTCACGACCGCGTCCGCGTCGGTGCCCTTCTGCGTCAAGCCGACTTCCGGGCCATCGACTGGATCCGACGGCGCTTTAGGGCTGATCGGTGGAAGGGATTGTTGCTCCGCACCGACCTTGGCCCAGCGCTCGGCATCGTACTCGGTGCTGGCGAGATCCTGCGTGTTCGAGGTGCGTGGCTTGTCGGACATGGGACGCTCTCCGTGTTCGGGAGTAACACAGCGAGCGTCAGAGTAGGTCCGAGCGTCGCACCGACGACGAGATGGCCGCGGGCGAGGCGGGCGGAGCGGTGCTGTGATCTGCGTTGACGCGGCACACGAGAACGGCGGGACGCGCACCCCGCCGCTGATCGTGTCGCTTGTTCTGCCGGCGGCTCAGTCTCCGACCCGGCTCGGGGGCTCAGAGGCCCATCAGCACCCCCGCGGAGCCGATGACCGTCATGGCAAGACCGCCCAAGAAGGCGCCGATCATCGCGTAGGAAAAGATCTTCAGAGCCATGCTGGGCAATTCTTCCGTGCGGCGCGAGGCTGTGTGTCAGTCCCTGCAGAGCCGTCTGACGGGAAGATGCCCGATCGCCGGGGTTTGTGCGGTGCGAGAGGGCACGTTGCACCGCGGAACCATTCGGCGGGGGTTCAGCGACGACGCCCATCGCGGCTGCCGCCGACGCGCTGCGGCGCCTCGTCGTGAAGGGTGAGCGCGAGCGTAGCGCCACCGCGAAGTCCGTACGGGCGCGGGGATACCGCTGGACCGACACACTGGCGCCAGCCGCTACCGAGACCCTCGACGTGCCGGGCCGCCCCTACCTGCCGGCGCAGTTCGATGAGGTCACCGAGCGTCGCCGAAGCGCGCCGCGCCGGATGCCCCGGCGCGGCAGTAATCTTAGTATACCTTAGCGGCAGATACGCCGCGGCCCGACCGGGGTCCGGCGCACGAAGCAGTGCGGACCGGGCCGGAAGCCGCGGGCGATCGGGCGGCATCGACCGAGGGGGCCACGAGCGAAGCCGGGACCGCAACCCATAGCAGCGTTGGTGACGTGGGCGTCGCCCGCGATGGTTCCAGCACCGATCGGCGCAAGAGGTGCAGCGCTGGCTGCGGATGCGAGGCCGAGACCGCCAACGAGAGCGGCTGCAGCGGCGAGCATCTTCAGGTGCGACATGGTCAGACCTCCTGTGGTTGAGCCCCAGGCCGCGGGGACGACCAGCGGGCGTGCGCTGGTGCCACAGAAAGGGTGAACGAGACGTCACCCGGCTGCGGCAGGCCGAGCGTCGCGCCGCTGTCGAGTCGTGCTGGCGGGAATCCTTCCTCGGCCGGCCCGTCTCTACAGCGGGCTGACGATCGGTGCTGACCTCGCTCGCACCGCCTCGGCAACGGGCTTCCTGACCGAGCTGATACAGGTCAGCCGATGCCTCGCGCCGGACGCAGCCGAGCGTCGATCGGCGTCGATGGGCGTCGGTCGGCGTCGGCCTCATCGTGGCGGGTCTCGTGACCGGATAGGTGCCGCGCTCCATGCACGGCAACGCCACAGTCCAGCGTGCCAAGGCCCATGTCGCGGCTGACCTCGGCGAGCCGGGCCTCGACCCGCCCCCGCTCGCAGCCGCGGTCGGCATGCTGGCTTACGACTGCGGCCTCACCGACCAGGCGCATTTCGCTCGCCGCTTCAAAGATCGCTTCGACAGAAACCCCCGTGACGACCGGCGCGCGCAGGACGGACGCGCAACGGGTCGCGTCCGCTTCCCGGCTGTCGTTCTCGTCAGCTGAGTGACTGGGGCGGATCGGTAGGAGACAATCGGCTTTTCCGGCAGTCCTTCTCCGAGGCGTATCAGCCGCTTACGGTCAAACCCTGCCGTTCGGACCAGCGCTGCCCGGTCCATGCGACACCGATCGAGGGACACGGCGCCCCCGCGCAGCGGTTGTTCAGTCTTACGACACCGCATCGGGAGACGCCCGGCGTACCGGTGCCGCGAGGCATGCAGCATGATCCTCCGTTCCGAGACCCCGCCGTCCCCCGGCAGCATGCCCGTAGAGGCTCCTCCCGCCTCCTCCCGCCCGACATCGGCGATGCTGAAGGCGGACATCGATAGCGGCGCGACGGGCGACAAGGTGAAGGCCTATGATCCGGGGCTCTCCCAGCTCGGGACGGACGATGAGGCCGCCGGGCACCCTCCGTCTCACGAGCGCATCGCCCTGGCACGCGAGACCGAAGCGGCACCTGCGCGCGTGCGGAGGGCGTCGCGACCACACGGACCGAACGCATGGGTCGTGCCCAGCTACTGCGTCGTGATCGGCGGCGTCGGCGTCGTTCTGGGGTTGTCGATATGGCTCGTCTGATGATGCGGCCGCCCAGTCACGCCGTATGGGTCGATGTCACCGTCGGGCTGACGGCCGGGCTGGTGGCAACGCTGGTGACGAACCTCGCCCAGCGTCCGTTGCGGTGGACCACCCCGGAGCGCGTTGATCGACACGAGAAGCGGGTGCGCCCCGGCGCATCCTCTTCCCTGGTCGCGGCACAAAAGCTCTGTGCTGCGATGGACGTCGACCCCACGCCTCGCCGGCACGAGATATCGGGCAAGGCGATCCACCTCGCCACCGGTATGGGTTGGGGCCCGGTCTACGGCCTGTTGCGGCGGTACGCCGGTCTGCGGCCCTTCACCGCCGCGCTGACCTGCGGGACCGCCATGTCGCTCATTCTGGACGAATACCTGGTGCCCACCCTCGGCCTCAGCGCGCCCAATCATCACTATCCGACCTTCACCCGCATCCGAGGCTTGGCCGCCCATCTCGTCTACGGATCTGCGGTGGCGATAGTGGCGGAGGGGCTTGGCCGCTCGCTCGAACGGTCCCCAGCCTATGGGGCCCGTCATCAGCAGTCCCCGGTTCGGGGGGCAGGCGGGTGATCGGCGGGACGCGGCACGACCATCGCCACGCCGCCGACATCTGCCGGGAGAACGGCTGGGGCGTAGGAACTCGCCTGATCGGCGACGCAGGTCTCGGGGCTACGGTGATCTGCATCACGGCGCTCGGCACAGAGGTGATGCTCGCACGCATGATCAGCCATGATGGCGATCCCGTTGCCTATTGCGGTGAGCAGGCCTGGCGCCTCGGAGCGCGCGATTGGTGCCGGATCGGGTGCTGACGTGACCTTGATCAGAGTCGTGCGCCGGATGCCCCTGCGGTCGAGAAACCCGGGCGCGCCCAGTCCCCTGGACGTGGACTGCATCGGAGAAGTTCGGTCCCGAGGGCCGCTGCGGTGGCAGAGCCCTTGACGGACAAGCCGAAGCGGGCTGGCCGGGCACGCCGGGCCAGGAGGTTGGTGAGGCCTGATAGCTGTCAGGCCGAGCCTCACTCGATGTGGCGGAAGCGCTGCCCTTCCGGTCGGGGCTCGATCAGGCGGGCCAGCCTGGCCGCCATATCGCTGTGCCCTGCCGCCCAGCGACCGCGGATCGAGGAGGGCGAGTAGTCGAAGCTCTTGGTGGCAAGCTGGTCGGGGCCTGCTCGATAGACGAGGTGAAGCAGCGTCACCGCCGGACCGCTCGGATCGAGCTGTTGCCGCAGGTCGTACTCGCGCTTCAGGCTGGCGATCGCCCAGCGGGGGGCGCTCCCATGCAGAGCCTCATAGGCTCCGGCGTGATAGGCGCCCACCGCGTTTCCGCCCGCGAGCACGAGCACGAGATCCTGAGGCGATCCGGACCGGCTCTGGCGGTGGACATGCAGGCCATCCTCGCACGACGGACGCTGATTTTCCCGCGAAGCCGGAGCCCCGCGGAAGGTGAGTCGTCACGGGCTGAACCGCTCGAACGACCTGTCTGTTGCGGCTCCTATGGAAGCTTCACGCGGTTTCTACAGGAACCCGCTCCCCGAATGCCCCGCGAAGGCGTTTGCCCGCCGGATACAGCCGACCACGGTGCGCGGATCTCGGTGGCCCGACTGGTCCATGACGCGGGCGGGATCCGCCCCGCGCCCCGCGGCCGCGGTGATGTAGCCGGCGCGCAGGCCGCGCGCTCCAGAGGTCGACGCATCGAGGCCAGCTGCCGGGGCGACGCCGGCCTTGCGCCGGGCCCCCGTCATGGCAGCCCGCCCGCCATCATCGTCCGCCGGATCGGCGGCGCCGGCCAGCTTGTGCGCGCAGCGGATTGCCGCGAGCCGGCGGCCGAGCGTCGAGGCGGCGCGGCCGGCTACCGCTTCCGGGACGATGAACCCCGCTACAGCGTCCGGGCTCGCCGGCAACGGCCCGGACCCGCGCCGGGCGCACCGGTCCCGAAACGCGCGGGCATCCGACGGACAGGCCCGCACAATCGCGTCCGCCCTGCCGCCACGGTGATCGGCGCGAAGGAGGCTTCGGCCCCGGCTGGCAGCCTCGCCGCGACCCCCAGAGCCTCAGTAGGCCGACTGTCAGGCATCGTCCTCGGGCGCGAACACCTCGCCCTCCTCTGCCAGGCGCGTGTTGTCCGCGTCGGCCCGAAGCTCGCTCAATGCGCGATGCTCGGAGAGCAGGCGCCGCATCGTCCGATCCGCGTCCGAGCAATCGGCCGGCTCGGACGAGGCAGGGTCGCAGCCTTCGATCGTCTCGGCGGTCTGCCGATCGACCGCGGCACGCTCCTCTCGACTGAGCCCCGCGAGATCTCCGAGCCCCAGGTCGCGGGCAACATGGGCGGCGATCTCCTCGCGCTTGGCATGAAGGGCCAGAACACGCGCCTCTGCCGGGTCCTCGGCATCATCGCGCCCGACCTGTCGCGCGAGTGCGAGGCGCCAGCCGCGCGGGAGCGACGCGCCGCGCATCCGCATCCTGTCTGTGACGCTGGCCACCACGAGCTGCCAATGCTCGGGGCACAGCTCGGCGAGAGGTCTGCCCTGACCGAGGTTGCGTGCGGCCTGCTCGGCGGCCTCTGTCCACTCCGATGGCAGGGAGAGCGTCTCGGTCGGGATGACGACGGGTACCTCAGACATGCCGAACCCCTCCTGCTCACTTTACGACATACCAGCACCGGATGCCGGCCGCGCGCCAGTGACCGGCGACGCGATGCCTCCACCACACGCGCTATAACCGAGGTTTCACTTCTTCATTGCTCTGGCAGTTCACCCTGATTCTAACGTTTCAGAATGACGATTGTCGCAAAATACAGGGTCAGAGAGACACCTGCAATTGGACGTCTCGCCGTTCTGTCGCCACGTGCGCGCGGCGACGCCTGAGCATGAACGCTCGCGAGCAAGTCCAGCATTTCGGAAATGCCGCGATCCGTGTTCCTGGCGCGGACACCCGCTCCGAGGTCGGATCATCGGACCGGCGCGTGCTTCCGGTTCTCCCGGCAGACCGACGCGATCCATCTGCGCTGGGGCACGACCGACAAGGCGTGTCTGAGCTGTGGCTGCGCTCGTCCGTGCAGGTCTCGGCGCCCTGGCCGGCCCCGCCTAGGCCGTGCCGGCCGGTCCTGTGACCGGCATCTCGTCGCCGTCCGGCAGGCTGACCAACGTTCGGATGCGGCGCCATCAGGTGCGGCGACATTCCATGGCGCGGGTCCCGCAGCGGTAGCCCGGTGCGGGCTTCCGCGTGCGCTGCATCCGCCACCGGACCTCTCACCTTCGACATCGTGCAGAGCTACAGCGGCCGATGGCGAAGGCGGAGTCGATCAGCCACCGCCGCCGCCGCCGCCGCCGGTCCCGGGACCGCCGAGGTTGCCGTCCTTGTTCGGCGTGTTCCAATGGATAATGCCGTCGTCAGGCGGCCGCAGCGTCGTGGTTGGTGGCCGCAGGGATGAGAATGGCGGCGCCGCAATGGCCCCCCGAGGAGAAGTACTGCTGGCTCGATGGCGCCGCGCGAAAGCTTCGGTGCTCCAGAAACCTGCGAGCGCGACGACGAACCATCTGACCGCCGCGCCTCTCATGGTCGACCCGCCTCGTGCTGAGTTGCGCCACACAGCGGCGACGGCTGTGCGCAGGTTAGCGCACCCTCCGGCAGCGGCAACCTGTTCCGGCCTGCTGCGCCCTATCGGCCGGCGGGCTGTCTCGATGCCGAGGTAACCAAGCGGTCGGCCTCCGCACTCAGCAGCTCAACTTCCGGCCTTCCGCCATCCCGACCTTCCGGTAGTGTTCCAGCCCGGACTTGATTGCGCGACCGATGACAGCCCGGCGCACGTCCGGATTGCAGCGCAGATACTCCTCCTCGTTGAAGGCGTAGTCGCCACGTCCGCCCCGCGCGCCTCGGTCATAATCCCGATCGTAATCGCGGCGATCGCGCTCGCCGTAGCCGCGATCGCCGCGATCTCCGTAGCCTCTGTCGCGGGAGCCGTAATCGCCGCGGTCGTAACCGTAGTCGCGCCCGCCGTAGGGCTGCGCGAAGGCCGGAGCTACGCCGCTGAGGAGCGCCAAGCCGAGGACCGTCGTCGAGATCACCTTCATATCGCGTTCCTTGCTGCTGAGACTGTGGAACGCCCTCAGCGTAGGGTGGTTCGCTGCGAGCCGCCATCCCGGGCGCCGCGGCCACGACCGCGACGGCTGACAACCTATTCCGCGACGCGGTGCAGAACCATGGACGGCAGGTGGCCGAGACGGATGGGCAATCGGGCAATTCGTGACTGCTTAGGTTCTGCGTAATCCGAACCCTCGGCACTGCATGATTTCCCGTTGAGGTCGCGCCTTCGGGATGTATACCACTCTCGGTTGCATCAGTTGACCGGAACAGGGCGGCGCGTCCGATGCCCCAAGTCATCCTCGCACGCGGGCAACTGAGCGAGTGGTTGCCCAGGAGCAGTCCGGGTCTTCTGATCTTCGCGCTCGGCGCACTGCTATGGGTCTCGATCGTCCTCTGCATGCTGCCGATCACCGTGCTGGCATTTCCCGCTGGATGGATGTTCAGGAACAAGCCGCAATTGCACGCGAAAGCCGTGATGATCCTGGTCTGTATCGGAGCAGCCAATGTGGTGATCGCTCCGGCGAGTGCGCTCTATATTCTATATGCCTGAACGGCCGGCTGCGCGGGCGCTTCGCCGCGGGAACGGAGCTTGCGGCATCGACTCGGTACGCTGATTAGACGGTGAATTATGGCTCACATCGAGACAGTGTCGGTTCAGGATCAATCCACGCGTCCCTGGATGGACCGCTTTCTCACGATGATCATGGTTGCAGGCGGCGTGGCAACGGTGGCGTGGATCGCCGCGATCTTGGTCGCTGGCTGGCAAATGGCCGCGGTGCTGATGGGCCTGAGCGCAGTCTGACCGTCGTCCTCGCCACGGGGTCGCTGCCATCGCTTCCGGGCAGCCTGTTCCGCGACGCGGTGCAGGACCACGGGCGCCCGATTGCGCCGCTGAGTCGGTCAGCCTCCACCGATGCCACCTCAGGAGACCTCGGTCTCGGCGCTTTCCCGAGCGAGCCGCCTTGCTCGCAGCTCCGCTGCCCGCACTTCCAGCTCGTGCTTCTCGGCGTCGAGTTCCTTCTGGACCTGCTTTGCCAGCGTCCGGCGGGCCTCGTACCGGGCTGGCGGCGTCGGTAGATGGCCGAAGGGGCCGCGACCGCATCGAGTCTCGACGCCGCTCGATGCACGAAGCGGAGCCGGGCTGTCGGCTGAGCCGGGCGAGCCGTGATGATATGGCCGCCCGGAGAAGTTCTACGGTTCGCGTCCATCGTCGGCGCGGGCGTCTCAGGACGTCGACCACTCACGCATGACCTCATCCGCCGGCCGGTCCAGGCGAACCTTGCCGCCGTCGATCGATTGCACGAAATCGACCGGGATGAAGTGGTGCAGGCCACCGGCAGAGGCGTCCTTCTTCGTCAGCTTGATCTCGCCCTTATCGATGTGATCGACGGTCCCGACATGTTTGCCGTCCGAGCCGACCACCTCGGCATGCTCCTGGATCTGTGCGACATCGACCATCGGCTTCACTCCCTGTTGAGCTGCCGTAACCGGCGGCCGAACGGCGATGTTCCGGTTCGGTCGGTCGGCACCGACTGAGCTGGCGCTGAGCCATGTCATGGACGGGACAGCGGAGCCGCGTTAGCTCTCTGGCCTGGCCACAGTGATCCCGAGCGTCGGCGACTTGCGCCGCAAGTCCGAGGTGACGGACGACGAGATCGCGGCGGCGGCGACCGCCTACCTGAAGGACGAGAACGCCAAGCCGTTCGCCTTCGAGTCTGGCCACACCGATGCAAGTCTCAGTGGAAGCGGTCGCTGCCATCAGGCGAGATCATCTTGCGCGCCAGCAGAACGCCGGCCACCATCAACGCCTGCCGCAATATCGGCAGCATCTCCTTGGCGTGGTCCTGTTCGATCAGCCCGTGCGCGATCAGCAGATGGTCGGCGACCGCCTCCAGCGTCGAACCGGGCGGCGTTGCCGGATGCATGGGCGGCGGGACGAAGCGTGCGAGCGTTCCGTAGGCACCGATGGGTTCAGAACCGGTCGGGGTGATCTCTGTGAGTGATCCCAGATAACCCAGGAAGGTGTGGCCCGGCGGTCCATAGGAGGGGACGGCGCCAATCATCACCCAGGCGTAGCTGCCATCCGCACGACGCAGGCGGAGGCGCAGGCTGTATTCGCTCTGCTGATCACGGGCGGTGCGCAGGAAGGTGACGGCGGCCCCGTAATCCTCAGGATGGATGCAGGTGAGCCAGCCCAGTTCGGCGGCTGCCGTGGCGGCTTGGCCGGTGAACGCGGTCCACTCCGGGCTGACGTAGGTCACGCCGCCGTCCGCCCTCGTAACGAAGATCATCTGAAACGCCCCCAGCTCCGATTGTTCGGCGCCATCGAAGGCCGCACGTCGACGCCGAGACTGGTGAGCCTAACGAGGGCGACATCAGTATAATTCAACCGCTGCGATCGGTATCTGGCGGCGGCACGGCGCCGGAACAGAACTTTTCAGGCTTTGATTTTTCTCGTGTCATGGAAAAAGATCGATAAGCCTGGTTGGGCCGTTTTGAACCGGCTTGCCGATGTGCTGGGCGTTGCCCCAGAACATTTCTTCATCGATGCTTCGCCGACAGGTCCGGCCGCGAGCGCGGAGGAATGCATGCGCTGGTGGTCGGAAATCGCGACGGAGGAAGGGCGTCGGCAGGCTCTCCGAGCCCCTTCAGCGATCGTAGAACGTGATCGCGAGTAGCCCCAGCGAACGCTGCTCTGGCCGGTCGCAGAGGCCGTTCTACGACCGCGTTGACGGCGGAGTGAAGTCCCGGCCCTGCCTCCGCATCCGGGAATACAGAATAGCACCAGTAGCTCGCCGATGGGCAGGATGTGTCGCGGCGCACAAAACCCGGCGAACGATCGGCGGAGTACGCCGTTGAGAGGTCACAGCCGGCCAAGCACAGCCGCCGCGATCGAGACCGCCGCACCGACGATCTTCCTCACGCGACCCGACTGACCGGATGGCTTCCCCGCGAAGTCGAACGAACCCGCATGGAGATCGTCATGAAGCTGCATCTGCTCGCTGCGGCCGCCCTGGTCGCCGTCGCCACGCCCGCCCTGGCGCAGGGCATCGACAGCAGGCACAGCCCCTATCCGGCTTCGGCCTACTCGGGCTACGCCGGCAACGCCTCGGTGGTCCTGCCGGACATCTCGGTGACGCACTATCGCACCGCCCCGGCCTACCGGTACTCGGGCCAGCATGCCGGTGGCCCGGCCGACGCTTTGGCCCGCTGACGGCCGACACGACTGCGTCTCCCGCGAAGCTAGGTGAGACGCGGCCCCGGAACGTTCCGGGCGCCCGAGCCATGGTGTGGAAGCGCACCTGAGCGGGCGTCCAGCGCCACTTATGCACGCGACGAAGCCTAACGGCGGTTGTGCGCCGCACCGTGCAGGCTTAGGTCGGCGGTGTGAGACCGCGATGGCGTCGCGGTCTGGCAGCCCTTCCCAAGGGCGTTTCCTCCCAAGACTTCGGGCCGCTCCCTCGGGAGTGGCCTTTTTTCTGCGCGCCCGGTTGCTACAGCGACGCTTTCCCTCTGCCGACGGGCCCGAGGCGTTCGCGACACCGCACGGCGCTGTTGCAGGCGGACACGCCACGATGGCCCGCGACCCTGCCCGAGGTTGAGCGCAGCCGATCCGCTCGTGGCTCCCTCGAAGAGGCCGTTTTCGGGCTTCCTTCCGACCCGGCGCAAGGGTTCGCTAACCCTGCCGCACCAGGCTGGCGCGTATGTCGAAGCGTCCCCTCCGCACCTTCCGGGCCCTCCTATGGATCGCCGCCCTGATGCTGTGCTGCTTCTCCGCAGCCATGCTGGCCGAGGCGAACAGACCGAACACGGAAGGGGATCAGCGCCTCGCCGGCGATCCTGCCGTCACCGGCTCGGTGGCGCGCATGCGCTGGTGCGGCGCCGCGCCTTGGTGTCGTTAGCGATCCGTCTTCGATCCACCTCGCTCAGCAGCGCGTCACATGCCCCTCATACGAGACCTGCTCGCCCGCTTCCGCCAGACGGTGACCGCCTATGCCGGCGACGACGCGCTGATGCAGGCCGGCGTCTCCGCGGCTGCCAATGTCATCGTCGCCGACGGCGAGGTCGCGGGCGATGAACTGGAAACGGCCCTCGCCGGCGTCCTCGCCAGCCCGATCCTGGAGAAAGGCTACGACGTCCTGATGCTCGATGAGGCGCTACACGAGGCGATCGGTCGAGCCGGCACCCGGGCTGGCCGCGCGGAGAACCTGCGACGGGTCGCGGCGATTGCCGGTCGGCCCATGGACCAACGCGCGGGCGTGTTTCGAGTGGCGGCCGATGTGGCAGATCACGACGGCATCGCCGCGATCGAGCGCGCGGCCCTGTCCGAGATCGCCGCCGCGCTTCTCGTCGACGCGGATGCGCTCCGCGAAGCGGCGGCGCAGCCTAAGCGATCGCGGATGGCGGTGTAGCGCCATCGTCGACGAGCTCACCGATCAACGCCCACACCGCCTGATGCTCGGGGCCTCCGCGATCGGCGGCGAGAAAAGCCACCAATGCCACGTCGGTGACGTGTCCGCCCGAAGCTGGGTTGGCCTCGTGCCGGACGAAGCTGCGACCGTCGGACGGATCGCGCAGCAGGAGCCAGCGATCTCCGTTCGGACTCAGATAGAGGTCGCGGCTCAACGGCGGGCGGCCCATGTCAGCGGGCAGACTGACCAAGATACGCCGCGACGCTGGTGACGCGGGATCCGACCATCCTCACGGCCTTGCGCAGGCGGTCCTCGGTCACTCCGAAGTGCAGGGACCAATGCTCGCGGGCGGCGCGGTCGAAGACGTCGATGTGGGCCTTGTCGTGCAGCTCGGTGGGCATGGCTGAACCCGAGGATGTGGGAGCTACGATGGGTGTCCGGCTTTCAACGCCGAGCCACGATCCCGGTTGCAGCTATCGTCGTGCCCGCCGCGATCGCGCCGTGTTCGGCGCGCCTCCGGGGCGCACCGGCGGTGGCGGACCGCCGATCCCACTCCGTTCGAGCGTGCACCGCGTGCTGAACACCCTCTTGGCGCGTCTCGCTGTCCTCGCTGTCATGGCCGCCCACACCGTCTACAGGCTCGCGCGGCTGCCCTCGCCGACTCGTGCGCGGTCTGCTCCGGCACGGGGTTCGGCCAGCCTCGCCCACGGCGCACGAGCCCAGTCTTGTCCCCGAGCGGACGGCCCGCGTTGCGTATCGGTCCGCGCGTGGGATCGGACGCGTCCCCGGCCCGTGATCAGATCGAGGCGGGGCCGAGCGGCCGGGAACCCCGATTGCGCCTCGCGCCTTGGCTTCTCGCAACATCGAGGGAGGCCGGCATGGGTCAGGACGTCGACGCGGCGCGCGAGGCCTTCGGCACGGTACCGCCGGGCCGGCCGATCGGCGAGGTGGGGAAGCCGGATCCGGCGACTGGCGGAACCGGCCCGCACTCGCCGGGCAGTCCGGAGCCTGAGGCCGGCGTGGGGCCGGAAAGCGGCGGCTACGACAACCGACCGGATCTTCCCGGGCCCGACAACGCCAAGGGCGGTCACGGCGCCGGGTGACGCGTAACGATCCTCCCGGAGAGGCCACCGATGGAAGCCAGCGACCTGAGACACCCAACCTTCCGCGTGCTCACCTTCCGAGACGGGCGGCAGGTGATCGCCGAGGATGTGGAGACCGAGATCGCCGCGCGGACCCGCTTCGCTTCGGCCGTTGACCTCTGCGAGACCCGGGACGATGCCCACAGCCACCATGTCGAGCTGCGCGCCGGGTCGCGCGTGCTGGACAGGTGGCCCGGCACCGGCACCTGACGGCGCGGTGATCGTTCCGGCAGGCGTCGCGCGGGCCGCTCTGTAGCTCGGGGGCTAGTCTCGGATCTCCTCGACGTCGAGGCCGCCAGCGCGGAGGTCGTAGCAGCCGGCCTCGTGGGCCATGGCGTCGCGTGCCGCGAGCGGGTTCGTGGCCGATCCGGTCCAGAGGATGGCTCCCGTCACCTCGTGCCGGATCCGAAACACCTTCATCGCCGTCCGCCCGTGCCGAGCGCGCAGATCCGCGCGGCGGTGGCAGGCTGTTCCGGTATGGAGCGTGCGGCGCACGATCAGTGTGCCTTGCCGGTTCGGCGGCTGGTGACGCGGAGTTCCGCCTGCCCAGCCGCCGGCAGGTCGCTCCTAGTAGCGGCGCTCGCTGCTCGCGCTCATCCGCCTCGAGACGTAGTCGCCCGTATACGATTGCTGACCGAAGACCAGCCAGCCGAGACCGAAGCCGATCGCGCCCGCGATGAACAGGCCGGCCATCGTGCCGCTGTCCATGTCACTGACGGCGCGACTGCCCTGCCGATAGTAGCGGGACCCGTACTCGGAGGCGTTGTCCCACGCGTCCGAAGCCTTGTTCGTGGCATCCCGCAGCGTCTCTCTGGCCTGATCGGCGACGCCGGCACCGCCGCCGGCCGAGCCGCCGGCCTGGTCTGATCCTGGCCGGCCGTCAGATCGTCCGACCGGATCGTGTGAGCGGATGTCTGCCATGTCAGCTTTCCTCCTGCGCTCGCTTTTGAGCAGCTTGCGTGTTCCTCACCCCGCAGAGTGCCCATGACCAACGGTCCGGCTCGGCACGGTGCGGGAGTGGGCGCACGAGGGGGGAACCGGCCGATTGGCGGAGGTGATCCCTGCACGTGAAGTTCAGGCGCCTCGCCGGTTCCGGCTGAGGCCCGGTGCGGCGGGGGAACTGCATACCGCAGAGCGCCGGCTCACGGCCCATGCTTGCGGGCGGGATGTGCCGGTACTGGCCCTGATCCAGTTGGGCGCCAGGATGTCGCCGTTCTCGATGATGATCCAGGGCTTCGCGTCGTCCGCATCAATCGCCTCGGCCGCGGCTTGTTGCAGGACCAGATCCGCGCACGAGAGCGGGTCATCGGCGCTGTCGCCGTCGCCCGCGTTCGATCGCCGGCGGTCATGGTGCGGCTGCCTCTTTCCGAGGGCTTCGGCGCGCGCGGAGGACGGACCTGAGCGGCGGCGCTGGGCCGCGGCCAGGCTCAGCCGCCTCCTGGCCCGGCGGCTGTCGCGGGCGCGACGCGTCCCGTACCCCGCGCGCCCGCCCGCGTCGCTCCCGGCGGGAAACGGAGAGCCCGGATTCGGAGCTGTCCTGGCGCTGTCCCGGGGTTCTTGCCGCTGCGCAAACTCGGTGCCAACCCGTTGAAACACCTGGCGACCCCGGTAGGGCTCGAACCTACGACCTGCCGCTTAGAAGGCGGCTGCTCTATCCAGCTGAGCTACGGAGTCTGGTGCCAAAATCGTGGTAGCAGGCCCCCCGGTACCTGTCACCAAGAGACTCTGTCACAAGGCATTTCCCCTCTGCAGAGGCCCTCTGTCCGGGGCATTCGGGAGGGGGCACTTAACCCTGGGCCGACCGCGGCCCGGAGGTCCAGACGGAGGGCGGGGCCGACCACGTTTGCCACGGGTGCGCTCCGGGGTAGAGCGGGCGTCGACCCGGGAGCCGTGCAGGCCGAGGAAAGCCGCCGCGGTCCTCACCGGGACGCAGATCGACGACCTCATCGAGGAGGCCCGCGCGAACCGGACGCCTGCTCGGGACGTGAGCGTCGGCGGCTGCGCGGGTGCGACGCTCAGGCTGACGCCGACGGCAGCGGTCTATTCGATGCGTTTCCGGCACGCGGGTGAGCCGCTGCGAATCCGCCTCGGCGATGCGGGCGACTGGACGCCGGTGCAGGTGCGCTCCGCCGGGGCTGCGGTCCGCGCCCGTGTCGAGGGAGGCGCCGGTGTCCCAGACCCGGCCTGGATCGCACTCAAGCGGTCGGCGCTCGTGGCGAAGGCGGCCAGGGGCGAGGCGGTTGTCGTCCAGACCCACATGCCGAAGAACCGCGCCCCCAAGACGTGGACATACAGGCAGGCCCGGGACGCCTGGGTCGCGCACCTGGAGGCGGAGGCCGAGAGCCCGGCGCAGATCTACCGGCCCGACACCGTGCGGAACTACAGGTCTGTCATCGGCTGCCCCGCGATGCGGGCCCTCGACGACCGGTTCGTCTCCCGCAGCCCGGCGCCCGACGTGGCCGAGGCGGTGGCCGGCCTCGTGTGAGAGGGCAAGCGCTCCCAGGCACGGGACGTCGTCCGCGGCTCGAAGCGGTTCTGGGCCTGGATGGTCGAGCCCGGGCAAGTCCGCCTCAGAGGGTTGGGGGATCTGGTGGGAGGGGCACCGGAAGGTGGGCCAAGGTGCCCCGACGGCGCGGGACCCGTTCGCCGGTCGCCACGCCGTCCCTCTGCCCCCGGTCGTCTGGCGTCGCGTGCAGGCTTACGTCGAGCGCACCACCGACGTTGCCAGGGCGGCCGGGCGCCAGAGGTCCCCCTGGATGTTCCCCCTGGTTCGAGCTCGCCGCGCCGGCGGCCAAACGGACTGGCATCTCCACGAAGATACGCTGTGCGACGCCCCACGACGTCCGCAGGGCGTTCGCGTCCTACCTGCACGAGGAGGCGAGGATCTCCTCCGACCGCGTCGGGCTCGTCATGGACCGTGCGACGAGCGACCTGCCGCACGTCACCGACGACAACGGCATGGCCCGCCGGTACACCAGGGACGAGATCCTAGCCCTGAAGGCCAAGACCGAGCTCAAGGCGCAGCTTGTCGCCGAGCACCGGCGCCAGCGCGGCATCGGGGACGCTGCAGCCGAACGGGCCCGTCGGCGTTCCGCATCAGCGAAGGCTCACGCCGAGGGCCGGACCACTCGGCAGCGTCAGCGACGGGGACCGGTAGGAGGGGCCGAGCCTGCCTGAGCCCGGCGGTTTCGGCCGAGGGCCCGCGCCACGTCCGCCGGCCGCTCCGCCCGCACGAAGCCGGCCCGGCAGCGTTCGCGCCCGGAGGCTTCCGCCATGTCCTCGGCGAAGGCGCGCATCAGGGCGTCCCGCTCCTCGCCGGCCGCCGCGTCCCGCAGATCCTCGTAGCTGAGCATTGACCCCTCCGGATTTGAGAACAAAATAGGAACGACCTGGACGGCTTCAACGGGGGCGAAGGACGCGACGCGCGAATCTCGGGTTCTCGGCGAGTTCCCCTCTCGACGTGTCCGCGTGCCGTGCTGCTGGTGCCCCCGGCGGCGCGGGGACGACGACACTGAGCGGCTGTCCGCACGGCAGCCCCTTCGCGGAGGCTGCCCGTATGACGATCGACGAGGCGGCCGGTCAGCCACGTCGGCTCGACGTTGCGGCCGGCTTCACGCTCCGGGCGGCGGCTGGAGGCGACCTGATCGAGGTAGCCGTAGAGGTCGCGCTTCGGCAGCGTCGCCGGGTGGTAGCCGGGCCGGCCCGTCGCAGCTGGCACCACGCCCTCGAAACCCCGAACCGCGAGATCGAGTGCGTCCACGAACACGTCGACGACGCGCACCGGATCGTCCTCGGACAGGTAGGCGTCCAACCGGTTCGGCAGTGGCGTGACGTGGTCGCGATCCGCACCCCGGACGAACCGCGCCATACAAGCCTCCACAGGCACGCAGAGCCTATCCGAACTCCAACGTCCTCACACGGCCTCTACCCTGAGCGGCCGTCGAAGTGGTCCAGCCGAGCCCCTCGTCGGGCTCGTGAGATCGTGGAATTCGGCCAGCCGATCCGCCTCTCCCCGGCCGATGGCGGCCAGCAGCCGGCATAGCGTGGCGTCGTCGGCCAAGGTGGTTCGCCACAGAAACCGGGGCGCCTTCCGTGGGCCGCCCATCCTTTTGCTGCTCTAACCCGAGCGGCCTGACTGTGACGATGCGCGGCGGTCGGGGATGGCGGTGAGCGGAACGTCTGCGCGACGGTCTCTGGCACAGACGAGCGGGCACCGATCATGAGGTACGCCGCAGCGGCGAAGCACCGCTCGTCGAGCCGGCCCGTTAGCCGGGAACTGACTCAGAGCTGTGCTCCGAGCTCAGACGAGAGGCGTTCGCCGGCCTCTCGGAGCCGCGGCTTGAGAGTCTCGGCTCGCTCCGCGGTCAACCGAGACGCTGGACCGGACAGAGCGATGGCACCGATCAACCGCTGCTCTGTCCCGAACACGGGCATCGCGATCGACGCGACGTGAGGGTCGGTGATACCGGAAGAGTACAGGGGGACCTGAGCCGTCGAGCTTTCCGTAGCCCTCCGGTCGCCGAAAATCCTCAGAACCTGCGCGATGGCGGACTCGTCCATCGGCCGCATGTCGCCGGGGCGGACGTTCATCCGCAACGGTGACGGTGAGTCGGCACGGAACAGGCACAGCCGCTGGTTGCCCCGGCGGATGTAGAACGAGGCCGTCTCGAAGGACTCGGCGGCGAGCCGCTCCAGGACCGGGACGATCCGCTCCTCCAGGGCGAAGGATTGCTGGTAGACCGAGCCGATCCGGGCCGCCTCGACACCGAGGCGATAGCGCCCGTCGTCCAGGCGCTCGATCAGGTCGAACTTCTCCAGCGAGATGCACAGCCGCATGATCGTGCTCTTCACGAGCGACGTGCGGCGCGCGAGCTCGGAGAGTTCCAGAGCGTCGTCGCCCCGCCGGAACGCCGTCAGCACCGTCAGAACCCGATCGGCCGAAGCCACGCCCTCGAGATTGGGCCGCGCGCGCGCCTCCTTCGCCATCTCTTCGCACTCGTTCCGGTTTCGCGGGATTCGGGACACGCGATCCATAGCCACCGGCCTACCGCTCACCAAGCCGTGACGGGCCGCTTCCACGACATCGTTGACAACCGCCGCCGCGTGATGGATTAAAAACGAAACGCCGTTTCAAAACTGGCGATTCGGGAGTGGACGTCATGGCGCAAGGGCAGCAGTCCCGAGCTCCGGCCCACGCGGTCGACGAGCGGAACCTTCATCGCAAGATGATGCGGCGGATCCTGCCGTTCCTCTTCGTGTGCTACGTGGTCAGCTACCTGGACCGCGTGAATGTCGGCTTCGCCGCGCTCACGATGAACGCGCATATCGGGCTCACCGCGACGTCGTTCGGCATCGGCGCCGGGCTGTTCTTACTCGGCTATTTCCTCGCCGAGATCCCCAGCAACCTGATCATGATGCGTGTCGGGGCCCGGCTCTGGATCGCCCGGATCATGATCACCTGGGGCCTCGTCTCGGCGGCGACGGCCTTCGTGACCGGGCCGATCCAGTTCGGCATCGCCCGGTTCCTCCTCGGCCTCGGCGAGGCCGGGTTCGTGCCGGGCGTCTTCCTCTACCTGAGTTTCTGGTTCCCCTCCGCCGTGCGCGCGCGGGCCACCTCTCTCTTCCTGCTCGGTATCCCGGTCGCCAACATCGTCGGCTCGCCGATCTCCGGCGCCCTGGTGCAGATCGAAGGCTTCGGCCTCGTGGGATGGCAGTGGCTCCTCATCCTCGAAGCCCTGCCGGCGGTGATCCTCGGCATCGTCTGCCTCTTCGTCCTCACCGACCGGCCGGAGAAGGCGCAGTGGCTCACGCCCGCGGAGCGTGACGTCCTCGTCGCCACGCTCGCGGCGGAGAAGGCGGCCATCGAGAAGAAGCATCCCATGACCCTGGCGCAGGCCCTGCGGAACTGGCGGGTGCTGACGCTGGCGGCGATCAATTTCTGCGCGATCATCGGCTCCCTCGGCGTTGGCCTGTGGCTGCCGCAGATGATCAAGCAGCTCGGGCTCGCGAGCTCGGTGGTCGGGGTCGTCGCCGCCATTCCCTATGTCTGCGGCGCGGTGGCGATGGTGGTGTGGGGCCGCGTCTCCGACCGGGGCGGTGACCGCACCATCTATCCGGCCCTGTCCCTGGCTCTCGGTGCCGTCGGCCTGACCGCGAGCACCCTGACCCCGACACCGGGCCTGACCATCGTGGCGCTCTGCGTCGCGGTGATGGGCATCAACTCGTACACGGCGACCTTCTGGGCCGTGCCCTCGGGCTTCCTCACCGGTCGCGCCGCGGCGGGCGGGATCGCGATGATCGTCTCGATCGGCAATCTCGGCGGCTTCGCCGGCCCGTACCTGATCGGCGTGATGCGCGAACTGTCCGGGGGATTCACCGCGCCGCTGCTGGCGGTCGGCGGGATCCTGCTCCTCGGCGCCCTGATGATGCTGGCCCTGGGGCGGCAGATCCGGCGGGACACAATCGCCGTCGCGGTCCCGGCGTGACCGCCATGATCCCGCCTCTCCCCTCCGGCCCGACGGTGACCTCGCTGACCGCGGCCTTCTGCGCCGAGCTGCGCGCGCGGGGCTTCGCGGGCGACCTGACGATGGCCGAGGCCGACCGCACCGTGCTCGCCACGGACAACTCGATCTACCAGATCATGCCGCAGGCCATCGCGTTCCCGCGGGACCGCGACGACCTCGTGCGCATCGCGACCCTGCTCGCCGAGGAGCGGTTCGTGGCGGTGCGGATCGCCCCCCGCGGCGGCGGGACGGGGACCAACGGCCAGTCCCTGACGGACGGGATCGTGGTCGACCTGTCGCGGCACATGAACCGCATCCTCGCCATCGACCCGGTGCGCCGCACGGCGCGGGTCGAGGCGGGTGTGGTGAAGGACCAGCTCAACGCGGCCTTGGCCGAGCACGGCCTGTTCTTCGCCCCCGAGCTCTCGACCTCCGACCGCGCCACCATCGGCGGGATGATCGCGACCGACGCCTGTGGTCAGGGCTCCTGCCTCTACGGCAAGACCCGCGACCACGTGCGCGCCCTCACCACGGTGCTCGCCGACGGCACCGTCTGGCATTCCGAGCCCCTCGACGCGGCCGGGCTGGAGGCCGCCCAGGGCCGGCCCGGTCTCGCGGGCGCCATCCACCGGGAGGTCGACAGGCTCCAGCGCGCGAACGCGGCGCTGATCGAGACGACCTTCCCGCCGCTGAACCGCTGCCTCACCGGCTACGACCTCGCCCATCTGCGCCGCGCCGACGGCCGCTTCGACCTCAACGCCGTGCTGTGCGGTTCGGAGGGCACGCTGGGCCTCCTCGCCGAGGCGACGCTCAACGTCCTTCCGCTGCCGCGCCACGTCGCGCTCGTGAACCTCCGCTACGACAGCTTCGACGCGGCCCTCCGCGACGCGCGGACCCTCGCGGCCTTCGGCGCGGCCTCGGTCGAGACGGTCGATTCCAAGGTGCTGGGTCTCGCCCAGCAGGATCCCGTCTGGGAGGGCGTCGCCGCCTACTTCCCGGAGGATGCCGGCGAGCGGGCCCGCGGCGTCAACCTGATCGAGTTCGTCGGCGACGGCGCGGAGGCGGTCGAGGCGGCGCTCGCCCGCCTCACGGCGACCCTGGACGAGGCCGGGACCGCCCACGGCCGGCGCGGCTACACGGTGGCCCGGGGCGAGGCGGAGGTCGGCCGCCTCTGGGCGATGCGCAAGAAGGCGGTCGGCCTGCTCGGCAACACCAAGGGCGACCGGCGGCCCATCGCCTTCGTCGAGGACACCGCCGTCCCGCCGGAGCATCTCGCCGACTACATCGCGGCGTTCCGCGACGCCCTCGACCGGCGCGGGCTCGAGTACGGCATGTTCGGCCACGTCGATGCCGGCGTGCTCCACGTCCGCCCGGCCATCGACATGAAGGCGCCCGGCGCCGAGGCGCTGGTCCGCGCCGTCACCGAGGACGTCGTCGCCCTGACGCGGCGCTACGGCGGGCTGCTCTGGGGCGAGCACGGCAAGGGCGTGCGCAGCGAGTTCTCGCCCCGCTTCTTCGGCCCGCTCTACCCCGTGCTGCAGGCGGTGAAGGCCGCCTTCGACCCGCGCAACCAGTTCAACCCCGGCAAGATCGCCGCCCCCGAGGGCGCGGCGCTCCTGACCGTCGACGGCGTGCCGACCAAGGGCCAGCGGGACCGGGCGATCCCGGAGGAGGTCCGGGCCGGCTACGACGAGGCGCTCCACTGCAACGGCAACGGCGCCTGCTTCAGCTGGGACCCGGACGAGGCGATGTGCCCGTCCTGGAAGGGCACCCGCGAGCGGCGCCACTCGCCGAAGGGCCGCGCCCAGCTGATGCGCGAGTGGCTGCGTCGGCTCGCCGCCGAGGGCCGCGACCCGCTGGAGGAAGCCCGGCGCCTGCGCGCCCGCCCGGGCTGGCGCGCCTTCCCGGCCCGCCTCGCCGCGACCCTGCGGCGGCGCGACGACTTCTCCCACGAGGTCCACGAGGCGATGGCGGGCTGCCTCGCCTGCAAGTCCTGCACGGGACAGTGCCCGATCAAGGTCGACGTTCCGACCTTCCGGGCGAAGTTCCTCGAACTCTATCACGGCCGCTACCTGCGGCCCCTGCGCCACCACGCCGTCGCCGCCCTGGAGATCGCCGTGCCGCAGCTGGCGCGGGCGCCCCGGCTCGCGAATGCGGCGACGTCCCTCGGGCTCGCGCGCGTGGTCGGCCTGGTCCACGTCCCGCGGCTGTCCGGGCTCGATCTGCACGAGGAGCTGAAGCGCCGCGGCGTGGCGCCGGCCGATGCGCGGACCCTGGGCCGCCTCCCGGAGGCCGAGCGGTTGACGAGCGTCATCGTCGTGCAGGACGCCTTCACCAGCCACTACGACACGCCCGTCCTCCTCGCCCTCCTCGACCTGCTGATCGGGCTCGGCCTGCGGCCCTGGCTCGCGCCCTATCGCCCGAACGGCAAGCCGCTGCATGTCCACGGCTTCCTCGGCCGGTTCGCGCGGCTGGCGGCGGCCAACGCCGACGACCTCGGCCGGCTCGCCGCGACGGGCGTCGACCTCGTCGGCCTCGACCCGTCGATGACGCTGACCTACCGCTCCGAGTACCGGCAGGCCCTGCCGGGGCGGGACCTGCCGCGGGTCCACCTCGTCCAGGAATGGCTCGCCGGCCGCCTCGACCGGGCCCGTCCGGCCTCCGGGTCCGAGCCCTACTGGCTGCTGCCCCACTGCACCGAGCGGGCGACGGCGCAGCCGGCGCTCGCCGATTGGACCGAGGTTTTCGCCGCCCTGGGATTGCGCCTGTCGGTCCTGCCTTCCGGCTGCTGCGGCATGGCCGGGACCTACGGCCACGAGGCCGAGCACCGGGCGATGTCGGAGCGGATCTACGGCCTCAGCTGGGCCGGTCACGTCGCCGGGAGGGGCCGCTCGGGCCGCCTCCTGGCGGACGGCTACTCGTGCCGCTCGCAGGTGAAGCTCGTCGACGGCCTGCGCCTGCCGCACCCCGTCGAGATCCTCCGCGACCACCTCGCCGCCGGCCCGCTGGCCTGCCGGCGGACCACCCCCCTCACCGCATAGCCCGACAGGAGCACAGCATGGCAGACCGCACGCAATTCCGTTTGGGCCTCGTCGGCTACGGCGAGATCGGCAGCACGCTCGGCGCGGGCCTGCGCGGTGCCGGCCTCGAGTCGATCGCCTGCTACGACAAGTACGCCTTCGACGGACCCTACGCGGACCTCATCCAGGCGCGGGCCAGGGACGCCGGCGTCACCCTCGTCCGCTCGAACGGGGACCTCGCCGAGGCGGCCGACCTGATCGTCAGCGTCACGCCGGGGGCCGCCTCGCTGGAGAGCGCCGACGCCTTCGCGCCGGTGCTGGCGAGCCGCCACACCTTCCTCGACTTCGCCTCGGCGACGCCGAAGATCAAGCAGGGTGTCGCGGCCAAGCTCGAAGCGACCGGCGCCCGCCTCGGCGACGGCTCGATCGAGGGCACGCCGCTGCACGGCTATTCCATGCGGATGCTGTCGAGCGGCCCGGCCGGCGAGCGGGTGCGCGACCTCCTCGTGCCGTGGGGGATGCAGATCGAGTTCACCGGCCCGGTGCTCGGCACCGCCTCGGGCATCAAGATCATCCGCTCGGTCCTGATCAAGGGGATCGAGGCGCTGACCGACGAGATGCTGCTCGCCGCCCATCAGTACGGGATCGACGAGATCGTCCTCGCCTCGGCCTCCAAGACCCTCGCCCGGCCGTGGATGGACACGGTCCAGAGCCTGACCCCGTCGGGGGTGATCCACGCCAAGCGCCGGGCCGAGGAACTGGAGATGTCGGCCGACGCCGTCGCCGATGCCGGCGTCGAGCCGATCATGGCCCGCGCCGTCGCCGAGCGCCTGCGCTGGAAGGCGAGCCTCGGCCTCAAGGACCACTTCAAGGGCGTCGTCCCCCGGACCTACCAGGAGGCCCTCGACGCCATGATCCTCAAGGCCGGCCTGAAGCCCGTCGCCTGACGCCCCACTCACCTCCCCGCATCGCAGGACGAACAGCCATGGCCATCGGTTTCAAGATCCACCCGCGCACCCGCACGGTCGACCCCGCCACCGTCGAGAAGTTCAAGGGCATCGCGGTCGCCAACATCAGCGACTCCATGAACCGGATGAGCCACGGCGGCGCGCGGATCCGGCCGCTCCACGCCGGCGGCGTGCTCAGCGGCGTCGCCCTGACGGTGCGGGTGCGCCCCGGCGACAACCTGATGATCCATGCCGCCTTGAACAGGGCGAAGCCCGGCGACGTCCTCGTGGTCGACGGCGACGGCGACCTGACGAACGCGCTGATGGGCGAGCTCATGATCTCCCACGCGCAGCAGATCGGTCTGGCCGGTGTGGTCCTGAACGGCGCGGTCCGCGATTACGGCTGGATCCGCATGAACGCGTTCCCGGTCTTCGCCGCCGGCATCACCCACCGCGGCCCCTACAAGAACGGGCCGGGCGAGGTGAACGCCACCATCGCCCTCGACGGCATGGTGATCGAGCCCGGCGACCTGATCGTCGGCGACGACGACGGCGTCGTCTGCGTGCCGTTCGACCAGACCGAGACGGTCTTCGCCGCCGCCGACAAGAAGCAGCAGGGCGAGGCCAAGACCATGGCGGCGATCCAGGCCGGCACCGTGGACCGCTCCTGGGTCGAGCGCGCCCTCGCGGAGGCGGGCTGCGAGGGGATCTGATCCCCTCCGGGCAGGACCGCACCACCGGGGCTCAAGGGCGCGGGACGTCACGCGAGCCGCATCTCGACAACAAGGGAGGTTGGGACGTGAACGTCTCCGAACACGCCAAGCATCCGCTCGAGGCCGCGACCATGCGCCGGGTCATTCTCCGGCTCGTGCCGTTCCTGATGCTCTGCTACTTCTTCGCGTTGCTGGATCGGGTGAACGTGGGCTTCGCCGCCCTGCAGATGAACAAGGATCTCGGGCTCACCCCGGCCATGTTCGGCTTCGCGGCGAGCCTGTTCTTCGTGTCCTACTTCCTGGTCGAAGTCCCGAGCAACCTCGCCCTGCAGAAGGTCGGGGCGCGGCGCTGGATCGCCCGGATCATGATCACCTGGGGCCTCGTCACCATCGGCATGGCCCTCGTGACCGGGCCCCACTCCCTCTACGTGATGCGCTTCATCCTGGGCGCGGCGGAGGCCGGGTTCTTCCCGGGCGCGATCCTCTACCTGACCTACTGGCTGCCGAGCGCCTACCGGGCGCGGATCCTGGCGACCTTCACGGTCTCGATCCCGCTGGCGACCTTCCTCGGCTCGCCCCTGTCGGTCACGCTCCTCGAACTCGACGGCCTGCTCGGCCTCAAGGGCTGGCAGTGGCTGTTCGTGCTGGAGGGCCTGCCGACCGTGTGCCTCGGCATCGCCTGCCTGTTCGTCCTGACCGACCGCCCCCGCGACGCGCGCTGGCTGAAGGACGACGAGCGCGCCTGGCTCGTCGGGCGCCTCGACGACGAGGCGGGCAAGCGCAAGCCCATCGGCCACATCTCCCTGTGGCAGCTCGCCCGCAACAAGTACTTCCTGACGATGGCTCTGGTCTGCTCCGGCGCCTCAGCGACGGGGAGCGTGCTGTCGGTCTGGCAGCCGCAGATGATCAAGTCCTTCGGCCTGACGAACCTCCAGACCGGCTTCGTCAACGCGATCCCCTACGGCATCGCCACGGTGCTGATGGTGCTCTGGGGCCGCCACTCCGACCGCCGGGGCGAGCGGCGCTGGCACACGGCGATCCCGCTGCTGCTCGCGTCCTTCGGGCTCGCGTATCTGAACCTCACCGCGGGCATCGCGACGGCCGTCATGGCCGTGACCTTCGCCCTCGTCGGCGCCTACTCCTTCAAGGGGCCGTTCTGGGCGCTCTCCGCCGGGTGGCTGTCCCCGGGGACGCTGGCGGCCGGGCTCGCCGGCATCAACGCCATCGCCAATCTGATCGGCGGCGGCCTGATGGTGAACGTGGTCGGCCTCGTGAAGGACGCCACCGGCAGCTTCGCCCTCGGGATGCTCCCCGTCGCCGCGCTGGATGCCGCCGCCGCGATCTGCGTGATCCTGATCAGCCGCGCCCATGCCCGCGAGGCCCGGACGGCGGCGCTGCCAGCCTGATCCACCGCTCCCGCACCCACACCGAGGCCACGCGATGTCGTTCTTCGCTCCCCCGCCGGCCGTGACGGCCGAGGTCTTCACGCGCCTGCCCGACCGCTTCCGCAAGGTCCGGCCGACAGCCTGGGCGAACGCCAACCGGGGCGGGCACGCCATCGACTCCTTCCTGGAGGGCCCCGTCTTCGACCGGGCCGGCCGGCTCTACGTCACCGACATTCCCTTCGGCCGGATCTTCCGCATCGACCCGGCCGGCGAATGGGAGCTCGTGGCCGAGTACGACGGCTGGCCGAACGGCCTGAAGATCCACCGCGACGGGCGGATCTTCATCACCTGCTACAGGCGCGGCCTGATGCTCCTCGATCCCGATACGGGGGCGGTGACGCCGTTCCTGGAGACGGCGGGCTCGGAGGGCTTTCGCGGGGTCAACGACCTGACCTTCGCGCGGAACGGCGACCTCTACTTCACCGACCAGGGCCAGACCGGGCTGCAGGACCCGACCGGCCGGGTCTACCGCCTGCGCCCCTCCGGCGAGCTGACCTGCCTCGTCGACACGATCCCGAGCCCGAACGGCATCGTCATCGACGATGCCATGGGGAGCCTGTTCGTGGCCGTGACCCGCGCCCAGCAGATCTGGCGGGTGCCCCTGAACGCCAGCGGCCTCGTCGCCAAGGTCGGCGTGTTCGCGCAGCTGCACGGCGGCCTCGGCGGTCCGGACGGCATCGCGCTCGATGCCGAGGGCTGCCTGATCGTCGCCCATACCGGGTTCGGCTCGATCTGGCGGCTGTCGCCGGTCGCCGAGCCGCTGCTGCGGGTGAAGTCTCCCGCCGGGATCTCGACCACCAACGTCGCCTACGGCGGCCCGGACGGCGCGACCCTGTTCATCACCGAATCCCAGACCGGCAGCATCCTGACGGCGCGGATGCCGTCCCCCGGCCAGACCCTCTTCTCGCATCACTGACCGGACCGGACGGATGACCCCCTCGATGACCCGCCGCGCGCACATCGCGGCCCTCGTGGCCGGCGCCGCCGGCGCCGCCGGCCTGCGGCCCGCAGCGGCGCAGACCGTCCCCTGGTCCTCGGGCACGGATCGGCCGACCTTCACCGTGCCGCCGGGCGCCACGGACTGCCACCACCACATCTACGATGCGCGCTTCCCGGCCGCGCCCGGTGCGACCCTGCGGCCGCCGGATGCGAGCGTCGCGGATTACAAGCTCCTGATGCGGCGCCTCGGCCTCACCCGGCACGTCGTGGTGCAGCCCTCGACCTACGGGGTCGACAACAGCCTCCTCGTCGAGTCGGTGAAGGCGTTCGGGCCGACCGCCCGGGGCATCGCGATGCTCGACGCCGCGGTCACGCCCGAGGAGCTGAAGCGCCTCGACGGGGCCGGCATCCGCGGCGTCCGGTTCGGGACGCGCCTGCCGGGCGGTGCGCCGATCACCGACATGGTGCCGGTTGCCCGGAAGATCGCCGAGCTCGGCTGGCACATCCAGCTGGTCTCCGACGGCGACAAGATCGTGGAGCTGGCCGACACCCTGAAGGGCCTGCCGGTCCCGGTCGTGTTCGACCACATGGGCCACCTGCCCGAACCCGCCGGCCCGGACCATCCGGGTTTCAAGGTCATCGCCGACCTGATCGACAAGAACGGCGCCTGGGTGAAGCTCACCGGTGCCTACATCCTCTCGAAGGTCGGGCCGCCGACCTACGCGGATCGCGGCCGCCTCGCCCGCGCCTACGTGGCGCTCGCCCCCGAACGGCTCGTCTGGGGCAGCGACTGGCCGCATCCGACCGCCGCGGCCGACGCGAAGCCGGACGATGCCGTGCTCATCGACCTGCTGGCGGTCTGGGCCCCCGACGAGGCGGTGCGAAACCGCATCCTCGTGGCCAATCCGGCCAAGCTCTACGGCTTCTGATCCGATCCGAGACGAGAGAGGCCTCGCCTATGCTCAGCCAAACCCGATCCCGGCGCACCGTCCTCCAGGGCGGCGCGGCGCTCGCCCTGGCCACGGCCGCCGACCTCCGTGACCGGCCGGCGGACGCCGCGGACGCCACGCCGTTCTCGTCGGGGACGGAGGCGCCGGCGATCGCCGTTCCGCCGAACGCCTGCGACTGCCACATCCACATCCTGTCGACCCGCTATCCGGCCTCGCCCCACTGGAAGGGCCAGCCGGTGCTGGACAGCGACGTCGCCGCCTACCGCCAGGTGCAGGCCCGCCTCGGGACGAGCCGGGTGGTGGTGGTGACGCCCTCGACCTACGGCACCGACAACCGCCCGACCCTCGACGGCGTGGCGCAGTTCGGCCCCTCGGCCCGCGCGGTGGTCGTGGTCGATCGCGACGTCACCGATGCCGAGCTTCGGACGATGGCGGGCCGGGGCGCGGTCGGCATCCGGGTGAACTTCGGCACGCCGCAATCCTGGGGGCCGACCACCGCGGAGCGTCTCGAGACGATGGCCCGCAAGGTCGCGCCGCTGGGCTGGCACGTCCAGATCTACGCGACCGGCGACACGATCGTGGAGCTCGAACCCGTCCTGAGCCGCCTGCCGACGCCCCTGGTCATCGATCATCTGGCGCGGCTCCCGCCGGACCAGGGCGTGAGCCATCCCGCCTACGCCGCGGTGCGCCGGCTGCTCGACGGCGGCCAGACGTGGATGAAGCTGTCGGGGGCCTACCTCAACACCGCGAGCGGACCGCCCGCCTATGCCGACGCGACGGCGGTGGCGAAGTCCTTCGCGGCCGCGGCCCCGGAGCGCGTGGTCTGGGGCAGCGACTGGCCGCACCGGGGCGAGAAGCACCTGCCCGACGACGCCCGGCTGCTCGACCTCCTGGCCGAATGGGTCCCCGACGACCGGGCGCGGGCGCGGGTTCTGGTCGATAATCCCGCGGCGCTGTACGGGTTCGGCTGAGCGAAGACGGAGGAGCAGATCCGGGCCCAAGCCGCGGTGATCGTGTCTGCTTCAGCGATCCTCCACGTCGCGTGACGCGGCCGAACGGGCTCGAAGCAGCCCGCCGATCCGGCCGAAAGCGGAAGGGACGCGCTTCTGCGGGTTGCTCAGGACAGGAGCGCGAGCAGACCGGACAGGTCGGGTCGTTCATCGATCGTCCAGAAGGCGTCGAGGACGCGACGCGCCTCGAGCGGATCGAGACGCTTGCCCGCGTTCATGCGAAACTTGCGTTCGACGTCGTCGCGGGTCATCGGCCTCGACACGAATCCCGGCACGTCGTCGACCTGCCTCACGATCTCGCGCCCATCCCTCAGCGTCGCGGTCAGTCGGTTCGGCACCGCTTTCGGCTGCATCGCCGTGAGGGCAGGGTCCTCGGCGACGGTGATCCGGTCAATGAGGGCGAGCAGGGCCGGATCGCTCAGCCTGTCGGGGGCGTAGCTGTCGTTGGTGATGGCTCCGTCGAGCATCGCCCGCGCGGTGATATAGGGCAGGCTGTGATCGGCGGTGTCCTTCGTCGTCGGGCGCCACTTCTCGCGGTCGCGGCCGGCGGTGACGTAGCCGAGATGGGTCGTGTCGATGCGCAGGCTCTGAACGGCGTCGACACCACCGGCTTCCGTGACGACGTCGATCGCCGCCGGGATCGCCGTCAGGCAATAGACCTGGGCCGGATAGGGCTTGATCCCGCATCGCGAGATCCGGAAGGGGCGCCCCTCACCGCCGAACGTCGCCACGTCGACGGTGAACGGGCCCGAGACCTGCTTGAAGAATCCGGCGCGGCCTTCGAAGATCGGCGCCGGGCCCGTGAGACCGGCGCGGGCGAGGCGCGCGGCGAACACGCCTGCGCGGGTCGCCTCGGCATCGGCCACGCCCTTCCAGTCCGAGAGCGTCTGGACGCGGGTCTGGTTCATGGCGATATGGCCGTTGATCGCGAGATTGACGGCCTGGGTCAGGGCTTCCGGGGAGAGACGCATCAGCCGGCCCGATGCCAGCGCGGAGGCAGGCAGGCAGTAGACCGGATGGTCCCAGCCACGCCCCGTTACTTCCGCGGCATCGAGCAGGCGGCAATTGATCTCGTAGGCGAGGGCGATCGAAGCGATCAGTTCGCGGCCGGTCGCACGCTCGGCCTCGGCGACGGCGAGGCAGGCGGCGATGGCGTCGCTGGGGTGACCGGGCTCGCGGCCGACATAGACGTCGTTGAAATCCGCGTAGCGGATGGCGACGCCGTTGGCGAAGGCTGCGAGTTCCGGGCTGCTCCGCCGGTCCGTGCCGAGCACCGTCGCGGCACCCGCTCCGTCGCTGAGCGCAATGTCCCGACAGATCCGCACCGGGCCGGCATCGAGGGCGGCGAGCCCGCATCCCAGCGCGTCGATCAGATGGACCTTCGCGGTCTCGACCGTGGCCGTGTCGAGATCCTCGAATCGCAGGGCGTGGGCGTAGGCCGCGAGCCGGTCGGCGAGGGGCGGCCCGTCACCGGAGGCGGCCCTCGCCGGTGCGGCGGCAAGGGATGCGGCCGCGGCCAGCCACGCGGCCACCTGACGGCGGGAGGGGTCGGTCGGGATCCGCATCGCGCCCTCCCGTTCAGGCGAAGCCGTAGAGCGTCGCCGGGTTGTCGACGAGGATCCTGTCGCGGGCAGCGGCGCTGCCGGCCCAGTCGGAGAGCAGGTCGAACAGCACCGCGTCGTCGGGCTTGTGCTTCTCCGTGACGTGCGGCCAGTCGCTACCCCAGACGAGGCGTTCGGGGGCGAGCCGCACGAAGGCCTGAGCGGTGCGCGTCGCGTCCGGATAGCCGGGCGGACCGGCCTCGGTGTTGAGGTAGGCGCCGGCGAGCTTCACCCAGGCCCGGCCCTTCTCGACCAGTCCGGCGATGGTCGCGAAGGCAGGATCGTCGGGCCCCCTGGCCGGGTCGAGGCGGCCCATGTGGTCGAATACGATGGGGCATGGCAGCCTGTTCAGCAGGGCCTCGTTCTCCCGGATCTGGTTCCCGGACATGTGCAACTGCACGTGCCAGCCGAGATCGGCGATGCGCTTGGCGAGCGGCTCGATCGTCGCGATGGGGGCCACCGTGTCGTTGGGATTCCACACGCTGAAGCGAAGGCCGCGGACGTAGCCGGCGTCGAGGCGCTTCAGCTCGACGTCGGTGACGTCCGGGCGCAGGACGGCGATGCCGCGCCCGTTCCCGCCGAAGCGCGCGAGGGCGTCCAGCAGACAGGTCGGGTCGGTGCCGTGATTCTTCGGCTGGACCGGCACGGCGCGGGTCGTGCCGAGACGCGCCTGGAGCAGGCGATACGCGTCGAAGGTCATGCCCGGGGGCTTGGGCGTGTCCGGCGGCGGGAAGCGCGCGTCGATGATGTGGAAGTGGCAATCGCAGGCCCGGGCCGGCGCACGATGGCGCGGCCGCTCGGTCCCGGCCGAGTTCGGCACCGATCCGTCGGTCGCGCGCGCCCAGTCGGACGTTGCCATGCCGGCCATGCCGGCCATGCCGGCCATGGCGGCCGCGACGAAGCCGCGGCGTGACAGCGTGGGCATTCCCAGCCTCCCTGTCATTGTCGTCAGCGGGCGTCGCCGCTGCGGACCACGCCCGCGGCGACGAGGTCGTCAAAGGCCGCGCCCGCGATGCCGATCTGCCCCAGCACCTCGCGGTTGTGCTGGCCGAGGGTGGGCGCGGGCGTGCGGATCGCGCCCGGCCGGTCGTGGAGCCGCGGCACGACGGCGTGCATGGGGATGAGCCCCATGTCGGGGTCGGGATAGTCGGCGATGAGTTCGCGCTCGACCACGTGCGGGTCGGCGACGAGCTTGGCCGCATCGTTGATCGGGCCGATCGTCACCTCGGCGGCCTCGAAGAACGCGACGTTCTCGTCCTGCGTCCGCTCCGCGATGAAGGCGCCGATGATCGCGTCGAGCTCGTCCACGTGGCGCAGCCGGTCGGCGTTGGTGCGGAAGCGCGGATCGTCCACGAGGTCGGGGCGCCCGATCGCCCGGAACAGGCGCTCGGCCATCTTCTGGATCGAGCCCGACAGGCCGACATAGAGCCCGTCGCTGCACCGGTAGGCGTTGCGCGGCGCCGAGTTCGTCGAGCGCGAGCCGGTCCGCGGCTTTCCCTTGCCGGTGAGCCGGTAATGGGCGGCCTGCGGGCTGAGGATCGCGAAGAGCGGATCCAGAAGCGGCAGATCGATCACCTGCCCCCGGCCGCCGTTCACCTCGACCTCGCGCAGGGCGATCATGGCGGCCGAGGCGCCGGTGAGTCCGGCGACGCCGTCCGCGAGGTACATCGGCGGCAGCACGGGCTCGCGGTCGGCGAAGCCGTTCATGGCGGCGAAGCCCGAGAAGCCCTCGATGACCGTGCCGAAGCCGGGCCGCTGCGCGTAGGGCCCGTCCTGCCCCCAGCCGGAGATGCGGATGATCGTCAATCCGGGATTGAGGGCGTGCAGAGACTCCGGCGCGAGGCCCATCGCTTCCAGCACCCCGGGGCGGAAGCTTTCGATCAGCATCTGGCAGGAGGGCACGAGCGCGCGGAGCACCTCGACGGCGCGGGGATCGCGCAGCGACAGGCACAGGCTCTTCTTGTTGCGGGCGTAGATCTTCCAGTGGGTCTCGACGCCCTCGGTCTTCCAGGCGCGCAGGGTGTCGCCCTCGGGGGGCTCGACCTTGATCACCTCGGCACCGAAATCGCCGAGCATCTGCGTCAGCACGTTGCCGGCGAAGAGCCGGGAGAGGTCGAGGATGCGCACCCCGTCGAGGATACCCCGGGCCTCGGGTCGGTAGGCGCGCCGGTGCAGTTCGCGCTCGGTCATGGGACTTCCGTCGCGGTGTGGAGATCGGACAGCGCCACGACGGCGCGGGCGCGGGCCAGGAAGGGCGGATCGATCATCCGCCCGTCCACGAGGATGGCGCCGAGACCCCGCGCCTCGGCCTCGGCGGCCGCCGCCAGGATGCGGCGCGACCACGCCACCGCGTCCGGGCTCGGCAGGAAGGCGGCGTTGGCGATGTCGACCTGGGACGGGTGGATGCAGGTCTTGCCCGCGAAGCCGTGGCGGCGGGCCGCCTCGCACTCGGCGCGGAAGGCCTCGGGGTCCCTCACCGCCGCGAAGGCTCCGTCATAGGCGGGCAGGCCGGCCTCGGCGGCGGCGAGCCGGACGGCGACGCGGATCTGAGCGAGGGCGGCTTCGTCGTGCCGGACGATGCCGCACGGCTCCAGCAGATCGGCGTAGCCGATCTGCAGGCCGGCGACGCGGGGATGGGCGCAGGCGAGGTCAGCCGCCCGGCGGAGGCTTCTCGGGGTCTCGATGTTGACGAGGAGGCGAATGCGACCCGTCGGATCGAGGCGGTCGAGGCGCGCGGCCGCCTCGATGATGGCGGCCGGATCCTCGACCATCGGCAGGTTGATGAGATCCGTGCGCGGCAGGGACACCGCCTCGAGGTCGCGCGCGAAATGCCCGGTGCCGGGGGCGTTGACCCGCACCACGACCGCCTTGCGCAGGGTGGTCGGCGCTTCCCGCAGATAGGTCGCGAGCGTGTCCCGCGCCTCGTCCTTGCGGGCTTCCGGCACGGCGTCCTCCAGGTCGAAGGAGAGGGCGTCGGCGGGGCCGGTGGCGGCCTTCGCGAACAATTCGGGCCGGGAGGCCGGGACGAACAGCTTGGAGCGCATCAGCACGGCGCGCCTCCGTCAGGCGATCTTGAAATGCGCCATCGCGACGATGGCCACGGTGACGGTGAGGGCCCCGCCGATCCGCGTCGCGACCTGGGCGAAGGGCATCAGTTCCATCCGCTCGGCGGCGGTCAGGATCATCACGTCGCCCGTGCCGCCGAGGCCGCTGTGGCAGGCGTTCACGATCGCGGTCTCGATCGGGTACATGGCGAGCCAGCGCCCGACGACGTAGCCGGTGCCGGTCAGCGCGAGCACGGTCGCCACGATGGTGACGAGGTTGGCCGGGTGGAACGCCTCGACCAGCTCGTGCCAGGGAGTCAGCGCCACCGCCGTGCTGAACAGCAGCGGATAGGTCACCGCCACCACGAAGAAGCGGAACACCACGCGGGCGCCTTCTTCCAGCGAGGCCGGAACCGCCCGCAGCAGCTTCGCGAGGACGACGAGGAACAGCATCGCCACCGGCGCGGGTAATCCGATCAGCGCGTGGATCAGCGTGCCGAAGACGTAGACGGCGATGCCGGTGATGCCGCCGGCCGCGACGGTGGCGACGTCGATCCCGGAGGTGTTGCGGTGAGCCGCACCGTGGTCGGCATCCGTGTCTCCGTCAGCGGCGGGCTGGAGCCGGCCGTTGCCGGTGAGGTCGGGGCGGCGCTTGCCCAGCGTGTTCAGGGCGCCGCAGATGACGATGGCGACGAGGTTCCCGAAGAACACCAGCGGCAGGATCTGCCCCAGCATCCCGCCGTGGTCGACGCCCAGCGCCTCCGCGTAGCCGACCGAGAGCGGGATCGCGCCCTCGCCGACGCCCCCGGCCATCACGGGCACCACGACGTAGAGGATCGACCGCCAGAAGCCGATGCCGACGAGCCAGCCGACACTTCCGCCCATGAGGAGGCCGGCGAGCGACCCCAGCGCCAGGGGCACGAAGATCTTGGCGAAGCCCTGGATCAGCACCCGACGGTCCATGCTCAGGATCGAGCCGACCACCACGGCAGTGATGAACAGGTAGATGAAGTTCGTCGACTTGGTGAAGGTCGTCACCGACTGCACCAGCGGCGCCGGCAGGAGCTGGTGGGCGACGAGGAACGAGGGCAGGAAGATCGTCACCAGGGACGATCCGCCGACCGCCCGCAGCAGCGGGATCCGCCGGCCGATCTCGGCGCAGGTGAAGCCCCCCGCGACCAGGACGGCGATCATCACCGTCACTTCGCCCGAGATCTTACCCCTGACGGCGAAGGCCGCGATGAGGGCCAGCAGCAGCACATAGACGGGCAGCGGGACGATGCCGACCCGCGTCTCCATGGCCTGAGTCCAGAAGGGTTTCGGCGTCGATATCGAGCGGGTCGAGGTCGCGACCGTGGACCCGGCAGCGGCACGCGCAGTCATCGTTTCCTCCGCATCGCCCCGTGTTCAGCCGGAGTCGCATCGTGTCGGGCAGGCGTCGCCCCGCGCCTTGTCCCGCAGCGGCATGGTCGAGTAAAATGAATTGATCGCATCAATTCATGACGTTCCGGCATGAAACTCCCCGTCGACGGTGTTCAGGCCTTCGTTCTCATTGCGGAGCTCGGCAGCTACCGCCGGGCGTCCGAGAGTCTCGGCTTGACCCAGACCGCGCTCACCCGGCGGATCCAGAAGCTCGAGGGCTTTCTCGGCGCGATGCTCCTCGACCGCACCACGCGGACGGTGCGCCTCAGCGCCGTCGGCCGCGAGTTCCTGCCGCTGGCCACGCGGCTCATCGCCGACTTCACCCAGGGGATCGAGCGCTTGCGCACGACCTCTCGGCTGGGCGTCGGCGACGTCACCGTCGCGACCGTCCAATCGATTGCCTTCCGTCGGATGCCGGCGGTTCTGCAGGCCTACGCGCGCGATCATCCGCAGAACCGGGTGCAGATCCTCGAACGCTCCGGCGCGCTGGTCACCGAAGCCGTGCGCAAGGGTGAGGCGGATTTCGGGATCCACATCCAGCAGGAGGCCGATGCCGATCTCCTCGAGGATCGGCTCGTGCGGGATCCGTTCGTGCTGATCTGCCACCGCAGCCATCCGCTGGCCGGACGGCGCGAGCTTCGGTGGACCGAGTTATCCGGTACGGATCTCGTGACGCTCGGCGGCGCCAGCGGCAACCGGGCGCGCGTCGAGGCTCAACTGGCAGCCGCGGACTTGCCGCCGCGCGGTCGGTTCGTGGTCGAGAGCACGCCGACCGCCCTGGCGCTGGTGTCGGCCGGCATCGGCGCCGCGATTCTCCCGGCGGCCCTCGGGGGCGCTTCTCCGCGCGACGATCTCGTTGAGGTCTTGCTGACCGAGCCCGCGATCTACCGCACGATCAGTCTGGTGCGCCGCCGCAATACCTCCCTGACGCCGGCCGCAGCCATGTTCTACGAGGCACTCAAGGCTGAACTGTCGACGGATCTCGATGAGTTTGCACTGCGAGGAGATCCGGGCGGCGCCGCCCTCCTGCGCCGATGAGGGCGTGCCGCCGGAAAATCTCGCTCTCGGGATCCGCCGTCAACGCCCTGCATGACCGGGAAGGGGCGCAACGCGGGACGGGCGGTTGGCGGAACAGGGCTGCCCGCGCCGCGTCCGGCGCATGACCGACGTCGGAGATACCGCGGAAGCCAAGCTGGAATGAGCCGGCTCTCGACCGGGCCCTCTCCCGGCTAAGGAGCTGCGATGGGTTTCCGGGCCGCCGTGGCAGCATCCGACTATCCTCGGGCGAGCGGTTCGCTGAGGATGCCGTGCGGCGATGTGCGGCGATGTGCGGTGATGCGCAACGCTGCGCTGCACGCGCCCCGCGATCCCGCGCCGGCCGCGGGCCGGGGTTGCGCGCTGCCGCGGATCCGGTCAGGCCGGAGCGCGGTTCATGCCGGGGCGCCGCGCCCCCGTCGGGAGACCGAGCTTGACCGCGCCGAGTCCCACAGCCTCGCCCCCCGGACGTCTGCGGCGGCGCCGCCTCGCGGCCGGCCGGGGCAGCCTGAGCCGGCCCGGCGGCGACCTGCGGCGCCTGCCCACGGGTCTCGATCTCCGGAACGTGCGGCTCGTGGAGGGCGTGCGCGCCGCCTTCGCGTTCGGCGTCGTCATCCTCCTCAACATCTGGATCCAGTGGTCGCCGCTGCTGACCATGGCGCTCGCCGCCAACCTCGCCTGCTTCTGCGACAACGGCGGCCCGATGCGCGCGCGCCTGCGCGTCCTCACCGCCTTCTCGTTCCTCGGCGGCCTGCTCTGGGCCGGCCTCGGCCTGATCCAGCCCCTCGGCCTGCCGGTGGTCGTCCCGGTCGCCTGCGCGCTGATCTTCGCCTGCTCGTACGCGCGCGTCTGGAGCGTGCAGGCCCAGTCGGCCGGCAACGTGCTCGTGGTGGTGCTGTGCATCGCCCTCGACCGGCCGCTCGACGGGGCGCAGGCGGCCGTCACCGCGGCGATGTTCGCGGCCGGCGGTCTCTGGGCGACATTCCTGGCCCTGGTCATCTGGCGGCTGCACCCGTACCGCCCGGCCCACCGGGCCGTGGCGGAGGTCTGGCACAACCTCGCCCGGCTCTGCGGCGACCTCGAGCGGCTCGTCGCCCTGCCGGAGCCCGACACGGCCGCCTTCGACGGCCACGCGCGGGGCCACCGACGCGGCGTGCGGGCGAGCATCGAGACCGCCCGGACCATGATCCTCGACCTCGCCCGCTCCCGCGAGCGCGTCTCCGACCGCACCGCCCAGGCCCTGCTGCGTCTGGAGAGCGCCGAGCAGATCTTCGCTGCCCTGATCGCCGTGGGCGAACTGATCGACAGCCGCCCCGACGCGCGCCGCCGGGCGCTCGCCAAGGTGTTCCTGCGGCGCCTGCGCCCCCTGCTGGTGACCATCGCCCGGGCGATCCGCGACGACGTCAACCTCGACCTCGCCCGCCTGGAGCACTCCATCGCCCGGGTGGCCGAGGGCCTGTCGGAGGACCCGACCCTGGCCCGCCTCGCCGACCGGATCGTCGGGCGCGTGCGGATCGGCGCCAAGCTGTCGACGCCGGACGGCTACCGGCCCGGCGGCACGATCACGGAGGGCGGCAGCCTCGACCGCTGGACCCGCTACGTCGGGCCGCTGGCGCAGAACTTCACCCTGGCCTCGCCCAACCTGCGGCACGCCCTGCGGGCGAGCGCGGTCGCGGCGCCGGCGCTCGCCGCGACCCTGACCTACGCGGGCGCCTTCACGCACTGGCTGGTGATGACCGTGGTGCTCACCATGCAGCCCTTCTACGCGGCGACGTGGCAGCGGGCGCTGGAGCGGATCGGCGGCACGGTGCTGGGCGGCCTCGTGGGCGCCGTGCTCGCCTACTACGCCACGAGCCCGCTGGCGGAGGCCGGGCTGATCCTGGTGCTCAGCATCGTCGGCTTCGCGGCGCGCCAGATCTCCTACGGCTTCTTCGTCACCTGCCTGACGCCCCTCGTGGTGCTGCTCGTCGAACTGCTGGAGCCCGGCCACAGCTCCTGGGAGATCGTCGCCATGCGGGGCGGCTTCACGGTGCTGGGCGGCGTGATCGCGGTGGCGAGCTGCCTGGTGCTCTGGCCGATCTGGGAGCCCGATCAGGTCCGGCAGGAACTGCGCCGGGCGCTCAGGGCGCAGGCCGGCCTCGCCGAGGCGGTGCTCCGCGCGCCGCCCGGCGAGGGCCGCGAGACCGCGATCGCGGCGCAGAGCCGCGAGGCCGGCCTCGCCCTCAACGATCTGGAAGCGGCGCTGTCCCGCGCCCTGCAGCAGCCCCGGGCCGGCAGCCACCCGGAGGTGGAATCCGCCCTGGTGGCCGACGCGACCCTGCGCCGGATCAGCGCCCGGCTCATCGTCCTGCGGCACGCCCCGGAGGCGGCCGCCCCCGAGGCGGAGCCTTGGCGGGCCTGGATCAGCGCGACCCTGGCGGCCCTGGGTGCCGACAGGCCCGTGCCCGAGCGGCCCGCGCTGGATCGCGGGCAATCGCTCGTGCGCCTCGTCAGTCAGGTCGATCTTCTGGTCGGAACCCTGCGCCCCGGGGAGATCCGGGCCGCGGCGGGGGGCGATGGCGGGGCGCCGGAAACCGGGCGCGGGGCCGACGCGCGCGCGGGCCAGCCGGTCCTGCCGTCCTGACGGACGGGCCTGCCGAGCCCCGCGCGAGGGCCGGTCCCGCGGCGTTCCCGCGGGCCCGGTCTCCCGTCAGAACCGCGGCAGGGCGTTGGCCGGGCCGCCGGCATGCGGGCCGCTGTAGCGGTAGGCGGCCGCCCGCGCGGGACCGGCGTCGTTCCGGTACAGGGCGGGGGCGTTGCCGACCCAGCCCGAATAGGCCGAGGCCGGGTAGGGCGAGTGCTTCGAATCGAGGCCCTGCGCGAGGGCGGGCGTGGCGACCGCGGCGACCAGGGCGGCGGCGGCGAGCATGCGGACGGTCATGGTGATCTCCTAGTGTCTTCGTATGACTTCGACGGGAAGTCATCCGGTCAACCGTGTCGAGTGAGGAAGATCGTCGTCGCGATGCGCTGGGCGGCGGTCTTGATCGCTCCGGCTTTGCTTGGCCGAATGTGACCTCTCAACGGGGATACTCTGCCCCGGGTTCGCGCGCCGCCGTGCGCTGGCGCACGGGGAGACGCGGCGCGGGCCGGGAGGCCGGAGACCGGCCCGGCCGGGGATGCGTCCCGCGCCGAAGCGTGGCACAGACCGCGGCCTGAAAGGGATGCAGACCATGCGGCTGATCGTCGGCCTCGGAAACCCGGGCGCGCGCTACGCGGGCAACCGCCACAATATCGGCTTCCTCGCCGTCGAAGCGATCGCCCGCCAGCACCGGGCGAGCCCGTTCCGCCACCGCTTCCAGGGCGAGGCCGCCGAGGTGGTGCTGGGCACCGAGCGGGCGATCCTGCTGAAGCCCTCGACCTTCATGAACGAGTCCGGCCGCGCGGTCTCGGAGGCGCAGCGCTTCTACAAGATCCCGCTGGCCGACGTGATCGTGCTGCACGACGAGCTCGACCTCGCCCCCGCCAAGCTCCGGGTGAAGCGCGGCGGCGGCAATGCCGGCCATAACGGCCTGCGCTCGATCACCGCGCAGTGCGGCAACGACTACCGGAGGGTGCGGCTCGGCATCGGTCATCCCGGCGACAAGGCGCTGGTCCATGCCTACGTGCTCAACGATTTCGGCAAGGCCGAGCTGCCCTGGGTCGAGGATCTCTGCCGGGCGGTGGCCGACCACGCCGCCCTGCTCGCCGCCGGCGAGGACGCGAGCTTCCAGAACAAGGTCCACCTCGCCATGGCCGGCCGCGGCTGGGACGACGTGAAGACGCTGGGCGCCAGAAATTGACACGCCCACACGGGGACGGGATATCGGGGCGGGCGAGAGGGTCCGATGAAGGCGGTGCGCGTCGCGCCCGGCTGTCGGCGGTTCGATTGCCTCCCGGCGGCCGCGGCCCGGCGCGTCGGTGCCGCGCGTGCTCGACCGAGGACAGGGCGCGCGGCGTGTTCGCGGACCCGATTCTCATCAACCCATTCCGCGCGTCGCCCGACGACGCGCTGCGACGGAACTGACCCATGGGCTTCAAATGCGGCATCGTCGGCCTGCCGAACGTCGGCAAGTCGACCCTCTTCAACGCGCTGACGCAGACGGCGGCCGCCCAGGCGGCGAACTACCCGTTCTGCACCATCGAGCCGAATGTCGGCGAGGTGGCGGTGCCGGATCCGCGGCTGACTGACCTCGCCCGGATCGCGTCCTCGAAGGAGATCATCCCGACGCGGCTGACCTTCGTGGACATCGCCGGCCTCGTCCGCGGCGCCTCCAAGGGCGAGGGCCTGGGCAACCAGTTCCTGGCCAATATCCGCGAGGTCGACGCGATCGCCCACGTGGTCCGCTGCTTCACGGACGGCGACGTCACCCACGTGGAGGGCAAGGTCGATCCGGCCGCCGATATCGAGACCATCGAGACCGAGCTGATGCTCGCCGACCTCGACAGCCTGGAGCGCCGCGCCCAGTCGCTGGAGAAGAAGGCCAAGGGCGCCGACAAGGAGGCCAAGGAGACCCTCGACCTCGTCAACCGCGCCCTGCCGCTCCTGCGCGACGGCAAGCCCGCCCGCCTCGTGGAGCGCAAGCCCGACGAGGAGAGGCTGTTCCAGCAGCTCGGCCTGATGACCGCCAAGCCCGTCCTCTACGTCTGCAACGTCGACGAGGGCGACGCCGACAAGGGCAACGCCTACTCGGACGCGGTCTTCGCCCGCGCCAGGGCGGAGGGCGCCGTGGCGGTGGTGGTCTCGGCCAAGATCGAGAGCGAGATCGCCGTGATGCCGGAGGCCGACCAGGCCGAGTTCCTGGAGGCGGTGGGGCTCACCGAGCCGGGCCTGAACCGGGTGATCCGCGCCGGCTACGACCTGCTCGGCCTCGTCACCTACTTCACGGTCGGCCCCAAGGAGGCCCGCGCCTGGACGATCACCAAGGGCACCCGCGCCCCCGGGGCGGCCGGGGTGATCCACTCGGATTTCGAGAAGGGCTTCATCCGCGCCGAGACGATCGCGTTCAAGGATTACACGACCCTCAACGGCGAGGCCGGGGCCCGGGACGCCGGCAAGCTCCGGCTGGAGGGCAAGGATTACGTGGTGCAGGACGGCGACGTGCTGCACTTCCGCTTCGCCAACTGAGGCCGGTGCTGTCGGCACGGTGCGCGCGCTTCATCCCCGCCCCGCTGATCAACGAGACGAGCCCGCCATGCCCGATCCCGCCCTCGAAGACTTCTCCGTCGGCGACGTGATCGTCGGGGAGCCGCTGACGGTGACCCGCGACGACATCGTGGGCTTCGCGAAGGATTTCGACTTCCAGCCGTTCCACCTCGACGAGGCGGCGGCGGAGACGACCTTCGCGGGCCGGCTGATCGGCTCGGGCTGGCACACGGCGGCCCTGGGCATGCGGCTGCTCCAGCAGGGGCCGTTCCGGGGCGGCTCGTCGCTCGGCGCGCCGGGCATCGACGAGCTGCGCTGGCTCGCGCCGGTCCTGCCCGGCGACGCCCTGACGCTGACCTTCCGGGTCGCGGGCCTGCGCGACTCGGCCACGAAGCCCGGCCTCGGCTTCGTGACCGCCGAGCTCGCCCTCGGCAACCAGCGGGCTGAGACGGTGCTGACCCAGCGCTTCACCTTCATGCTCGCCCGCCGCGGCACCGACCCCCTGCCCCCGCGGCCGGTGGAGACCGGCGTGCCGGGGCCGGTCGCCGAGCCGGAGGATGCCGAGATCCTGCCGTTCCTGCGGGATGCCGAGATCGGGGCCGTGCGCGACCTGGGCGCCTACCCGTTCACCGCCGAGGCGATCGTGGCCTTTGCGCGGGCCTACGATCCGCAGGCCTTCCACCTCGACCACGACGCGGCCAGGCGCAGCCATTTCGGCGGCCTCTGCGCCTCCGGCTGGCACACGACCGCCGCCTACATGAACCGGATGCTCACGACCCGCGCCCGGGACGCCGCCTACACGGCCAGCCGCGGGCCGGTGCCGGAGGCGGGGCCCTCCCCCGGGTTCAAGAACCTGCGCTGGCTGAAGCCCGTCTACGCGGGCGACACGGTGCGCTTCAGCGCCAAGCTCACCGACAAGCGCGCCTCGGCGTCACGGCCCGGCTGGGGCCTGGCCTTCGCGCGCAACACCGGGGTGAACCAGCGCGGCGAGGCGGTCTTCGCCTTCGACAGCGCGGTCTTCCACCGCTGGGAGCCCTGAGCGGGCCGGGCCGTCAGGCCGGCGCCTTGCCGAGCACCGCGAGGGACTGGCCCAGATGCGCGCCCGACGGCCACGGCGCCGCCGTTCCGTCGAGGAACGTCACGCTGTCGAAGCCGATATGGTCCGCCCAGGTCTGCCAGACGCTGCGCTCGATGAACGTGTTGAGGTGCGGCACCGTGCTGGTGCGCTGCTCGCCGACCGTCTTGGTGAAGACGCCCCAGTGCGAGGCCATGCTGAACTCGAGGAACGAGGCCACGACGCGGCCGCCGGGCCTGAGGGCGCGGTGCATCTCCTCCAGGTAGATGTAGCACTCCGTGTGCAGGAGATGCGTGAACACGCTGAAGGCCGAGACGAGGTCGACGCTGCCGTCGGCGACCGGCAGCGACAGCGCCGTGTTCCTGGCGAAGCGGTAATCCTTGGGACAGCGGCGCTTGGCGTAGTCCAGCAGCTCCTGGACGACGTCGAGGCCGAGATACGCGACGGTGCCGGTGCGGGCGAGGTGAACCGCCAGGCGCCCGGAGCCGCAGCCGAAATCGACCACCGACTGGCCGTCCCGGAGCCCGAAATGGTGGAGGATCTCGCACTCGATCGCGCCGATCCGGTCGTAGTCGCCGCCCACCGCCACGCTCATCGCCTCGTCCAGGGGCAAGTCGCGCGTCAATTGGCGTACGTACGCCTCGTAATCCTCGACGAAATGAAATCTCGCCATCGCGGCCACCTCGAAGGCATCGAGATCGGACTGGGATGATCAGTCCGTCCGCCGTCGAGACGTGTTCTTCCCCGCGGCGGTCCAGCATCCGTTGTGCCGAACACCGTCGATCCGGGGAAGCATCGGCGTGGATACGGGGCGCGAATTGCCCCCGAGGCTGCCTTTTCGGTCACACCGCGTTCGGGACGCCCCGGATACTGCGCCGGGCGGCCGCGGCCGCCCGGAACTCCGCCCTCACGCCGCGTTCCGGCGCTCCGGGTAGAGCCCGTACAGGCCCTCGCGGCTCGCGTCGCAGATGCCGCGCTCGGTGATGATCCCGGTCACGAGGCGCGACGGCGTCACGTCGAAGGCGGGGTTGGCCACCGGGCTGCCGGGGGAGACGACCTCGATCGTGGCGAAGCCGCCGTCGGGCAGCCGGCCGGTCATGTGGGTGACCTCGCGCCCGTCGCGCTCCTCGATCGGGATCTCCTTCACCCCGTCGTCGAGCGTCCAGTCGATGGTCGAGAACGGCAGGGCGGCGTAGAACGGCACGCCGTTGTCGTGGGCCGCCAGCGCCTTCAGGTAGGTGCCGATCTTGTTGCAGACGTCGCCGCTCGCCGTGGTCCGGTCCGAGCCGACGATGCAGAGGTCGACGTCGCCGTGCTGCATCAGGTGGCCGCCGGCATTGTCGGCGATGACCGTGTGCGGCACGCCGTGGCCGTTCAGCTCGAAGGCCGTGAGCGCGGCGCCCTGGCTGCGCGGCCGGGTCTCGTCGACCAGGACGTGGACCGGCACGCCCCGCTCGTGGGCGGCGTAGACCGGCGCGAGCGCCGTGCCCCAGTCCACCGTGGCCAGCCAGCCGGCATTGCAGTGGGTCAGCACGGTGATCGGCCGGTCGCCGCCCCGGGCCGTGTGGAGGTCGGCGATGATCTGGCCGCCGTGGGCGCCGATCGCGCGGCAGCTCGCCACGTCCTCCTCGGCGATGCGGCCGGCCTCCGCGAAGGCGCGGGCGAAGCGCTCGTCCGGCGCGGTCTGGCGCAGGTTGGCGGAGACCCGGTCCAGCGCCCAGCGCAGGTTGATCGCGGTCGGGCGGGTCGCCGCGAGCGTCGCCACCGCCCGGTCGATGCCGTCGTGGGAGGCGTCGGCCCGCATGGCGAGCGCCAGCCCGTAGGCGGCCGTGACGCCGATCAGGGGCGCGCCCCGCACGATCATCGTGCGGATCGCCACCGCGGCGTCCTCCAGCGTGGCGAGGCGCCTCAACTCGAACGCGAAGGGCAGGCGGGTCTGGTCGATCACCTGGACGCTGACGCCGTCGGGGTCCGGGAAGATCGTGCGGTAGGGCTGGCCGTCGATATTCATGGCCGCTCCTGTGCCACAGCGGGGCGGCTTTTGCATCCTCCCGGGCGCCGGCACGACGGCCTGGGGATGCCCCGCCCGGCGGCCGGTCAGCCTTCCTCAACCTTAGCGGGTCGTTAAGGCGCTCGTGCCTAGCCTCGGGGGTAAGTTCCCGTTTCGCGTCCGGTCCCGCATGCGCTCGCTTCGCCGTCCCGCATCGCCCTACGAGACTTTCGTCGACAGCGTTCGCCCGTTCCTGGGCAAGCGCCTGACGGAGCTCGGCGGCTTCGTGCTGTTCACCGGCGCGGTCGCCCTGACCGTGGCGCTGGCCACGTGGTCGATCGACGACCCGAGCCTGAACCACGCCACCGACCACGCCGCCCACAACGTCCTCGGCCAGCCGGGCGCCGTCGTGGCCGATCTCGCCATGCAGATCCTGGGCCTGGGCTCCCTGGCCTTCGTGCTGCCGCCGGTCCTCTGGGGCATCCGGCTGATGCGGGAGCGCGACCTGCCCGAGGGCGGCCTGCGCATCGCGCTCTGGATCATCGGCTTCTGCGCCGCCAGCGCGGTGGCGAGCGCGCTCCCGCCGACGACCCGCTGGCCGCTGCCCACCGGCCTCGGCGGCGTGGCCGGCGACGGCCTGCTGTCGATGGCGCGGGTGATCGTCGGCGCGGTCTCGTCGGCGGCGGCCCACCTCGTCGGCTTCGGCTACGCCGCGGTGGCGATCCTCAGCCTGACCGGCGCCTGCCGATTCGGCGCCGTCGAGGAGGAACCCCTGCACGACGACCCCTACCCCGTCCGGCGCGCGCCGGCGCGGGGCCGGGATTCGGGCCGGGACGAGCGCGAGGATTCCGACGAGCCGAGCCTCGGCCTCGTCGGTGTCGGCGCCCTGGCGCAGGGGCTGATGGGCCTGCGCGGCGCCGCGGCCGAGCGGATCGCCGCGTGGCGCGCGGGCCGGGCCGAGCCGATCGACGGCGCGTCGCCCGCCCTCGCGGCCCGCCGCGCCTTCACGGACGCCGATCTCCCCTGGGCCGACCACCTGCCCGAGGGCCGGCAGGCCGGCGCGAGCCGGCGCGAGCCCGTCTTCGACGCCTCCGAGGACGCCACCGCGGCGCCGGCCCGCCGCGCCGCGCCGCCGCGGGACGACGCGGAGGACGATCCGGACACGTTCGAGGCGCCGCAGCGCCCGGTCCCGCCGCGGGGCGAACCGACCGCGTCCCGGGTCGCCCCGCCGCCCGCCGCGCCCGTGCCGGCCCGGCGCGCCCCCGCGCCCCCGGTCCGCCCCGAGGATTACGCCCTGCCCGCCCTCGACCTGCTGGCGGCCCCCCGCGGCCCGTCCCAGGCGAGCCTGATCTCGGCCGATGCCCTGGAGCAGAACGCCACGCTGCTGGAGGCGACGCTCGGCGATTTCGGCGTGCGCGGCGACATCCTGGCGGTGCGGCCGGGCCCGGTCGTCACCCTCTACGAGCTCGAGCCCGCCCCCGGCACCAAGTCCAGCCGCGTGATCGCGCTCGCCGACGACATCGCCCGGTCGATGTCGGCGGTCTCGGCCCGCGTCGCGGTCGTGCCCGGCCGGAACGCCATCGGCATCGAGCTGCCGAACGCCAAGCGCGAGACGGTGTACCTGCGCGAACTCCTGGCCTCGACGGACTTCGCCGAGAGCAAGCACAAGCTGGCTTTGTGCCTCGGCAAGAACATCGGCGGCGAGCCGATCATCGCCGACCTCGCGCGCATGCCGCACCTGCTGGTGGCCGGCACCACCGGCTCGGGCAAGTCGGTGGCGATCAACACCATGATCCTCAGCC